>Ga0180433_10008127_pt1 | contig 13176 bp, 9 predicted proteins | sample SS_ome_8_FD_132980 | JGI IMG/M metagenome (GOLD analysis project Ga0180433, IMG submission 132980) | Hypersaline lake sediment archaeal communities from the Salton Sea, California, USA - SS_1_D_1 metaG | ecosystem: Environmental > Aquatic > Non-marine Saline and Alkaline > Hypersaline > Sediment... | reverse complement strand
GCGCGCGCAGCAGGAGCAGCTGGAGCGCACCCTGGCGGAACGTAAGAGTCAGTTGACACAATTGGAGCGGGAGTGGGCAGACAGGCGCGGCCAGGCGCAGGCGCCCGACCGGCAGCGCGTCCGCGTCGAGCAGGACCTCCGTGCCCGCCGGGCGTCGTTGGAGCGACTGAACCGGGCGCTCGCCGAGGCCCGCGCGGAGGCGGCCAGGCTGGCCGGGGAGCAAGAGGCGCTGAACCGTGTCCACGCCACTTGGTCAGCCTATAACGCGGGCGTCCAGGCGCTGCTCCAGGCGGGACTGGACGGCGTCCTTGAGCCGCTGGCATCGTTGATCCGGGTGTCGTCGGAATGGGAGCGCGCGGTCGAGGCGGTACTGGGTTCCGACCTTCAGTCGGTCGTCGTCGAGCGCGCATCCCTTGTCGGTGAGGTACGCCGCGTCCTCGAATCCGCAGGGGGGCGGGTGACGCTGTTACCACTGGATGGTCTGCGCAAGCCATCGCCGCTGCCTTCGGATGCGTTGTGCGCTGCCGACGTCGTCTCCTGCCACGAGCACGTCCGCCCGGCGGTTGAAGCCCTGCTCGGCACCGTTGCTCTGTGTGATGGCCTGGCAGCGGCCCGCGCGCTGCTTCCCAATATGCCACCGGGGAGTCGGTGCGTGACAGCAGCAGGCATTGTCCTGCGATCTGACGGTGCGCTCTCATTGGGGTGGGCTGGGGCCGGCGGCGTCCTGGCCGATGAGCGGGTCCGGCAGGAACTCCCCGCGCGACTGGAGGGTACTCAACGTCGTTGCCGGGAGATTGAGGCACAGCAGCGGGCGGAGGCTGAGCAAATCGCGACGCTGGAGACCCGCCTGGAAGATCTGGCGCAGCAGGCAGCGGCCGCCCGTGAAGAGGCAGCGCGGGCCGAGCGGGAGGCGGTCGGGGCGGCTCGCACCGAGGTCGCCGTGGCCGAGGAGGCACTGCGCAGTCAGCAAGCTACGCTTGAGCGAGAGGAAGCACTGCTCGAACAGTTCGAGGTACAGATCGCAGCTCTACATACCCAGGCCGATGATCTGGAGGCCGAGCACGCCACCATCGTTTCCCGCATCCGGCAGTTGCAGGTAGATGCACCGCAGGATATGGCTCTGGCGGGCGATGCACGCCTGCAGGGGGAGCCCGCCCAGGAAGATCCGGCTGAACGACCGCTCCCGACGCGACTGGTGGACGTCGACCGGCGTGCTCGAGAGATCGAGGCCCAGCAACGAGGGACGGCTGAGCAGGTCGCGGCACTCGAAGTCGAGCTGGAAGATCTTGTCGAGCAGGCGGTGGCCGCCCGCGAGGAAGCGGCACGCATCGAGCGGGAGACGGTGGGGGTAGCCCGCACCGATGTCGCTGTGACCGAAGAGGCGCTGCGCAGCCAGCGAACTGCGTTGCAGCGGGAACAAGCGCTGCTGGAGCGGCTTCGGGCGCAGCAGGCCGCCCGCCGACAGCGAGCCCAGGAGCTGGAGGCCGAGCACGCCGCTGTCGTCGCTCGTGCTCAGGAGCTGCGTGAGCAGGCCTCTGAGATGGAGGCGCAACTCCGCCAGGTGAGCGCCCGCATTCAGCCGGCCGAGGAGGAACTGGCGCGCCTGCGCGATGAGCAGGCGCGGCTGGAGCAGCGGGAACGGCGGATCCGTGATCGGGTGCGTGACATAGAGACCCGTCTCGGACGTGCTCAGTTGGACGTCGCCCGCCGCCGTGACGAGCTGAAGCTGCTGGCCCGGCGCATTGAGGAGGATCTGGGGCTGGTTGAACTGGAACTGGCAGACAGCGTCACAGCGCAGACACCCCTGCCGCTGCGCCCGCTCGTCTCCGATCTCCCGGTCGTCGAGCAGCTGCCCGAGGGCCTGCAGGACGAGATCCAGCGCCTCAAGGCCCGCCTGCGCCGGCTGGGATCGATCAACCCCAATGCCCCCGTCGACTACGCCGAGATTGAGGAGCGGCATCGTTTCCTGACCGAGCAGTCGGCTGACCTGGAGACAGCCTCAGCTCAGTTGCACCAGGTGGTCGGCGAGTTGGACGAGCTGATGGAGACTGCCTTCAAGGAGATGTTCGACGCGGTGGCGGGCCGGTTCTCCGAGACGTTCACGGACCTGTTCGACGGCGGCACGGCGCGGCTGGAGTTGACCGAGCCGGATGACCTGCTGAACACCGGAGTGGACATCGTGGCTCGCCCGCCGGGCAAGCGACCTCAGCGGCTGGCGCTTCTCTCCGGCGGCGAGCGGGCCTTGACTGCGGTCGCACTCCTGTTTGCACTCCTTCATGTCAGCCCGACCCCCTTCTGCGTGCTCGACGAAGTCGACGCTATGCTCGACGAGGCGAACGTGGGGCGCTTCCGCGCGTTGCTGGAGGATCTGGCCGAGCAAACCCAGTTCATCGTCATCACCCACAACCGGGTGACAACCGAGGCGGCCCACGCCATCTATGGAGTTTCTATGGGCGCCGACGGGGTCTCGCAGGTGATATCGCTCGAACTGGACTAGAGGAGGATCTTGTTTGCCAACAGTCAATCGTCAATCTCCGCTCGCTAATCTCCAGGTTGCTGTCCTTACTACCGGCGGCACGATTGCCATGCAGCTCGATGCTGAGGCGGGTGGGGCTGTACCGATGCTAGGCGCGGCTGACTTCACCGCTGCGCTGCCACCGGGCCTGCCCGAGCTGCGGACCGAGGAGCTGGTCAATCTGCCCAGTTCTCACTTCACACTGGAGACGCTCCAGGCCATCCGCGAGCGGGTGACCGCGCTGATGGCTGAGCCCGACGTCGCGGGCGTCGTCGTCACCCATGGCACCGACACGCTGGAGGAGACGGCCTACCTGCTCGATCTGACCGTGCCCGGGGAAAAGCCTGTCGTGGTCACCGGCGCCATGCGCGCTGCTTCTGACGTGGGCTATGAGGGCTACGCAAATCTCTTGGCCTCCGTTCGCGTCGCAGCCGCGCCACAGGCCGGCGGCCTGGGCGCGCTCGTCGTCCTCGATGACGAGATCCACGCTGCCCGTTATGTCACGAAGACGCACACTCTCAGCACGGCCACCTTCCAGTCGCTCGGCTGGGGGCCGGTGGGCCGGGTGGAGGGGGACACCATCGTGGTCGCCCGCCGTCCACAGCGTCGCGTGCTGCCGTGGCGTGGCCTGGAGCCGAACGTGGCCTTGATTAAACTGGTCGTCGGTATGGGCACCCATATGCTGGGTGAAGCGCTGGCGCGGGGTGTTCGCGGCGTCGTCGTCGAGGCGCTGGGCGGCGGGCGGGTGCCTCATTGGTGGCTGCCCGCGATTGAGCGGGCGCGTTCTCACAATGTCGCGGTTGTGATCGCCAGCCGCTGCCCCTCCGGCCGGGTATGGGACGCCTACGGCTATCCCGGCGCATATCACTCGCTGATCGAACGGGGTTGCCTCTTCGCCGCAGGGCTGAACGGCCAGAAATCCCGCATCAAGCTGATGGTCGTGCTGGCGGCCGCCCAGAGCGCTGATCAAGTGGCCCGCTTGTGGAATGAATGACGGTTAGGGGGTTCGTCATCCGTCATTCGTCATTCGTCTTCCGAAGGAGGTCTACCGCTGGATCAATTGGAACTAGCTCGGAGTATTGTGGAACTGATCGCCGATAAAAAGGGCGAAGACATTCTGCTGCTCGATATTCGAGACGTCTCCATCCTGGCCGACTACTTCGTGATCGGCACTGCCACGAGCGAGCGGCAGGCAAAGGCCATCATCGACGGTATCAAACAAGAGTTGAAGCAGGCTTACGACGTCAGACCACTGAACGTTGAGGGAGAGGCCAGCACCGGGTGGATCTTGATGGACTACGGGGGAATCGTCGTTCACCTTTTCTCACAGGAGATGCGCGCGTACTATGATCTCGAAGAGCTGTGGCAAGCTGGTCGGACCGTAGTGCGGATGTTGTGATGCGGCTACAGGAGTAGTCCGCTCTCCGCCATTCCATCGAAGATGAACTGCACGGCCAAGGCGGAAAGGAGTACGCCCACCGTGCGGCTGACCACGTGAAGCCCGGTGGCGCCCAACAGCCGCTGTACCTGGTTGGCGGCCATCATGAGCAGCAGGGTAATACCCAGAACTGCCAACAAGGCCCCTAAGACAATCAACTGCAGCACGAGCTCGCCCCGCGCTTCTGCGATCAGCAGCATGGTAGCCCCTATGGTACCCGGACCGGCTATCAGTGGTGTCGCCAGGGGAAATACGGAGATATCCTCCTTCTGTGTTGCTTCGAGCGTTTCCCCTTCAGTGTACACGCTCCCCGAGTGTCTCCCAAATACCATCTCGATGCCAAGCAACAGCAAGAGGATCCCTCCGGCGGTGCGCAAGGCGGCCAGGGAGATACCCAGCCAATCCAACAGCGCGTTGCCGAATAGAGCAAACACCAACAAGATCCCGGTCGCGATCAAGGCTCCCCTGATGGCTATGGCACGCCGGTGAGATGGCGTACTGTCGGGCGTCAGAACGGCAAGCAGCGCCGCCAGGTCGACCGGGCCGATCGTGGCGAAGAACGTCGTGAAGGCAACGGCAGCGATTTCGAGCATAGGTGTCGGATCTCCTTATTCGATCTTTTTCCACCATGCAGGTAGCATCTCGGCTGCCGGACCGCGCAGTACCTCGTGAGCGTGCGCCGACAGGGGCGTCTCGGCGGGATTGACCTCAACCACTCGTGCCCCGTTCCTCAACGCCACCAGCGGCAGCGAGGCGGCCGGATGCACCACCGCCGACGTGCCAATCACCAGCATCAGGCGGCACTGCCCCGCCGCCGCCCACGCGGCATCCAGCACGTCCGCCGGGAGCGACTCCCCAAACCAGACCACGTCGGGCCGCAGCAGCCCGCCGCACGCCGGGCAGTGGGGTGGCAGCTCCGGCAGCGGCGCCCGATGATCCTCACTTACTTCCCCGCACCGGGTGCAGCGCGTACGCCAGATGTTGCCATGCAGCTCCAGCACGTGCTGGCTTCCCGCTGCCTGGTGCAGCCCGTCCACGTTTTGCGTGATGAGCGTGAACGCTGGCAGTGCTGTCTCTATCTCCGCCAGCGTCGCGTGCGCCGCGTTGGGCGCGCACGAACCGATCAGCCCACGCCGCCAGTCGTACCACTCCCACACCAGCGCCGGGTCACGGTGAAAAGCCTCTGGCGTGGCCAGGTGCTCCGGCCGGAAATTACGCCACAGCCCATCCTCGCCCCGAAAGGTGGGCACGCCACTTTCGGCCGACACACCGGCCCCGGTGAGCACGGCCACCGGCCCACGGATGGATTCAAGTCTGACGTCGCTCATTGCTGATCTAGGACCAATACCGTTCAGATAAGACTTTGCCCATAACTGAGCTGCATTGAATCTAAGACTCTGTCCATCATGTTTTGATGGGTTCGTAGTAACGACTTCAGTCGTTTCTGCCGCTCAGTGAGCGACCAAAGAAGCTGATCCAGCCTTACGTAATCGGGGGCGGACACATCCGGGATGCATCCGCCCCGCTTGATCGCGTGTTTCGGGATAACCCTACTCAAAAATCCACGGGTCGGTGTCCCGCTCGTATGACAGAATCTCGTCCTCGGTGAAGAAAAGCGGTACCTCGAAGGCTGCCGTCTCCGGCCCGTCGGATCCGTGCGCCAGGTTGCGCCCGATCTCAAGGCCGAAGTCGGCCCGGATCGTGCCCGGGGCTGCCTCAGCCGGGTTGGTCGCCCCCATCGTGCGGCGCACGATCTCGATGGCGTCGTTCGCCTCCAAAACCATCACCACGACCGGGCTGGACGTGATGTAGCGGATTAGCGGTTCGTAGAACGGTTTGCCTTCGTGGATCGCGTAGTGCCGTCGGGCCAGCGCTTCGTCGATCTGCATCAGCTTCATCGCGGCGATCCGCAGCCCCCTTCGTTCGAACCGGCTGATAATCTCTCCAATGAGCCCACGCTGTACAGCGTCGGGTTTGATGATGACTAGCGTGTGTTCCAAGTGTCCCCCTTGCTTCGTAATGAAATAGTTACTATCCAGCCACTGTCATTCCGAGTGACTGAAGGGAGTCGAGGAATCTCTCTATCGAGGCACTCTTGCCATTGCAGGCGGAGATTCCTCGACTTGCTCCGCTCGCTCGGAATGACAGATTACAAGGAGCCTGAGCAGTAACATGAAAACACCCAACTGAATTAGAGCGTCTCCAATGCCCGGCGATAGATATCCAGCGCCTTCTGTAGTTGGCCATCCTTCATGTATGCGTCGCCCAGCACGCGCTGTGCGCTCGGATCGGGCCACGTCTCCACGTGCGCCTCCATGTCGGCGATCACGCCGTCGAGCAACTTGCCCCCGCGGACCACCCGCGAGTACGCTTCCAGCGCTTCCGATCGTTCGTCAGCCTGCCACAGCGCCCGTGCCAGCGCCAGCCAGGCCTCGTAGTCCCGTCGGTGCTCCTTCACGTATGCCCGCTGGTCGTCCAGGGGCTCGACGTAGGCCTCCTCGATGATCGGCGCCTCAACGGCTGGTGCTTCCTCCACTGCAGCGGCGGGTTCCTCAATGGGTGCCGGGGCTTCCATCTCGGTCACGCCTGGCATTTCCTCGACCACAGGCGTAGGCGCGACCTCCGCCTCCGTGGGCGCCTCCCACTCCGCTCCCCACCGTGCTTCCTCGATAGGTGGTGCGATCTCCGCTGTCGGGACCTCTTCTGGCGGCGCGAGCTCGGGAGCGGGCGGGAGCTCCACTTCCTCCGCGTAGGCCGCCTCTGGCATTTCGGGCGCGGCAGCCTCTTCTGCCGGTTTTACCGGCGGGGCTTCCTCTACCTCAGCGACCGGCGGCGGGGCCTCCGGCTCACCAAACGCCGTCCAGCCGAATGGTTCCTCGACCGGCGGGGCGGCCGGTGCTTCAGGGAGCGCTTCCTCAATCGGAGGCACTCCGATTACCTCTGAAGGTGCCTCCGCTGGAGGCGCTTCGGCCACCTCCACTGCAGGCGCCTCTGCGGCTTCGGGGCGGCCCATAATCTCGGCGGGCTGTGCTTCGGCTCCTTCTTCCGCTGGTAAGGCCTCCTCCACTTCCGCGATGGGCGGCGGCGCTTCTTGCTCGCCAAACGCCGTCCAGCCGAACGGTTCCTCGACCGCAGGGACGACCGCTTCCTCAATCGGCGGGGCTTCGGTCACCTCGGCCGCTTCCTCCACCGGAGGCGCCTCTGCAGTCTCCGGCCGGCCCATGATCGCGGCCATGCGCGCTTCGGCCTCCTCTTCGGCCAGCGCCTCCAGTTCTTCCTCCTTGCCCGCCGTCAGTTGCTCCAGCCAAGCCAGCGCCTCCTCACCGGACGGCATCTCCTCGCCTTCCAGCCACGCGGGTGCAGTAGGTTCCTCCGCTGGAGGAGCGGCCTCCTCCTCCACTGCCGCCACAGGCTCCTCGGTTGGCGGTGCTGGGGCTTCCCCGATCGGCGGGGCCACGGCTTCCTCCACCGGAGGCGCTCCGACAACCTCTGAAGGCGCCTCCACCGGAGGCACTTCGACAACCTCCGCCGCTGCCTCTGCAGTCTCCGGCCGGCCCATGATCGCGGCCATGCGCGCTTCCGCCTCCTCTTCGGCTAGCGCCTCCAGCTCTTCCTCTTTGCCCGCCGTCAGTTGCTCCAGCCAGGCCAGCGCCTCTTCGCCGGAGGGCATCTCCTCGCCCTCCAGCCACGTCGGCGTGGGGGCCTCCTCCGGCGTTTCGCCTTCCTCAATGATCTGCTCGCGCAGGCCATCCAGCCAGTCTTCCGGCAGTTCTACAGGCGGAGCGGAGGGGACAGCTTCCTCGCCTATGGCCTCGACGTCTGGTTCGGCCAGCGCCTCCGGGGCTTCCTCTTCCACTTCCAAGGCAGATGGCTCGACATCCAGCCCGGCCAGCCACTCGGGGATCTCTGCCTCGGTGACCTCTTCTAGCTGTTCCTCGCCAACCTCCTCCGCTTCTTCCTCGCCCAGCCCCTCGCGAAGGCCCATCAGCCACTCGGGGATCTCCCCTTCCGGCGTAGGCACAGCTTCCTCTGGCAGGCCCTCTTCCGGCGGCTTGGCCGGCGCAGCCGGAGCAATCTCTTCTTCACCGAGCTCCTCCAGCCAGGAAGGGATCTCAATCGGTGCCTCAATCCCTGCGGTCACGCCGAACACTGGGGCCTCGCGTTCGACCTCCGGCGGTGCCGCTCCCGGCACAGTCTCCACGCCGGCCATCCAGGCTGGACGTTCCTCCGCGGCCTCGGGTTTATACTCCAGCGGAACGATCGCGACCTCCCTAGTTGGCAGCGGTGAAGCGGCCCCGAAGAGCTCCTGCGCCGTCTCGTTCTGCGGGTCCACGGCCTCAGCTCGTTGTAGGTATGTCTGACCTTCCTCGCGGCCGCTGCTGGCCCATATCTCTCCCAGGATCAAATTGGCTTTCAGGGAGTAGGGGTATTTGTCCAGCACCTGCTGGCATACGTCCACCGCCTCCAGTCGCTGTCCGTTGCGCCACAGGGCCTCGGCGAGTGCGACACTCAGGTCTACCCGTTCTGGCTGCTCGACGAGCAGGGCGCGGAGCTCACGTATGGCTCGGGAGAGCAGGTTGCCCTTGAGATAGAGCCGGGCCAGCGCGCCGCGGGTAAGTTGAACTCGCGCAGGCTCAACTCCGTCTCGCCGGCCGTAGAGGTGGCGCAACTCTTCCTCTACGATGCCGACTTCGCTGTCGCTGGCCACTTCAAATGCTCGTTCCAGATGCCACACCGCTGAGTCGAGCTCGTCACGTCGGTTATGGATCTCGCTGATCCCCACCCAGGCGACCAGATCCTCGGGATCGACGCTGAGCACGCGGTGGAACATGTCGAAAGCATCATCGTCCTCGTCGGCCTCGAGCATCGCCTTGCCCAACAACTGGTAGGCTGCCATGTTCTTGGGATACTGCTTCAGAATGTGCTTGCCGTGCGCCACAGCCTCTGCATAACGCCCTTGCTCGATTATGCTTTCGATCTGCTCACAATACTCCTGAAGGGAAATCTCGGCCATTTCTCCCTACTCCCCCCTTAACACACTCACAGCTTGGTTGTGCTCCCTTGTGCCTTGCACTGGTCAGTATAACCTGGGATAAGCGAAAGGAACTCTCTGGTGCCCGTTTAGATTATGCATCGTCTCGTACAAAAAGTCAATTCAGGTTATGCACTTCTTTCAGCCGTGTGATCAATGGTTCTATCGAGCGCTCGGGGTGGGGAGAGGGGCCAACGGGGTCAGCAATCGCATCCTTCCCCATCATCGCGTAAAACCCATTGAGCACGCCACAGGCCAGCACATCCAGTTGGTAACCGCCTTCGAGCGTGAACGCGATCCGTCCGCCGCAGAGCTGCTCTGCCATATGCACCAGCTCCTGCTGCAGCCGGGCGTAGCCACGTAAAGACAGGCCCATTTGCGCCAGCGGATCGTTCCAGTGACCGTCGTAACCAGCGGAGATCAGGATGACGTCGGGGCGGAAACGCTCTGCCAGCGGCCAGACCAATTCGTTGAAGATCCGCGCATAGCCTGCATCCCCTACACCGGCTGGCAGCGGCACGTTGAGCACGGTCCCCGCGCCAGCACCGGTGCCTGTCTCGCTCCAGTGCCCGGTGCCCGGATAGTATGGGTACTGGTGGGTGGAGAAGTAGAATACACTTGGATCGTCGGCGAAAGCGTCCTGCGTTCCGTTACCGTGATGTACGTCGAAGTCGGCGATCAGGATGCGCTCCACGCTCTCCCCTGTCAGTGCGGTCCTCGCGGCTATAGCGACGTTGTTGAACAGGCAGAAGCCCATCGCCCGCGTCGCTGTGGCGTGATGTCCCGGCGGGCGTACCAGGGCGAATCCATTTGCCACCTCTCCTGCAATCACCGCTTCCACCAATCGGACCAACCCGCCGGCTGCCATCAGTGCGGCCTCAAAAGAACGGGGACTCACGTAGGTGTCGGGGTCAAGGTGGCCGCCCCCGCCCTCAGCTACGTGCTGTACCCGCTCAATGTGTGCCGGTGTATGCACCTGCTGCAGCTCCTCGAGAGTTGCCGGGCGGGGTTCCAGGCGTTGAAGCTGTGCTAGCAACCCTTCAGATTCCATCGTGGAGAGGATATGCTTCAGGCGACGGGCATTCTCAGGATGAGAAGGCAGGTCATGCTTGAGATAGATTGGGTCGTATACGTAGGCCGTATCCATACCTTCTCCACCTCCTCGCTCCCCTCTGCTGGGGATGAAAGGCCAACCCTCATTTGTTGGCAATCTTCAGACCGAAGGTCCCCGCCGTATATGAGCTCCTGTTGTGATTATACCCGCCCGCGTGGGAGTGTCAACAGGCTGGGGGAAAGTCTACCGTTTTCGGCGGCTGGTCCTGCGGCGTGGGGCGCCGCCCCGGTAGGCCGGTGCCAGGATAGCGAACGGCGTGCAGCGGCTGACGTCCAGCATACGCGTCGCCAGGCGAGGGTCGAGCTCCTCGATTGTGGTCGCGGTGGTGATGACCGTCGGAAGCTGGGCGTTATACCGATAGTCGAAGATCTGGTACAGCTTCTCCCGTGCCCACGGAGTGGCTGATTCAGTGCCCAGGTCATCCAGGACAATCAGCGGGGCGCGGCGCACCTCCTCGAACCGTTGGTCAAACGAGACCGTGCTTTGTGGGTTGAACGTAGCCCGCAGATGGTCTAGCAGATCGGGGACGACGACGAACAAGACCGGGTGGCCCCGCTCCACACGGTGGTTGGCAATGGCGGCCGCCAGGTGGGTCTTGCCGCAGCCGTACGTGCCGGTGAAGACCAACCAATCGTGAGGATCCTCGGCGAATGCTCGGGCAATGTCAAACGCGCGCTTCAGGTTCTCCTCCTCCTCGTGGGGCAGTTCTCCCTTGCGCAGATCAAAGTTCTTGAATGTCTGGTGGCCGTGCAGACTCAGACTGCTCAGATCTGACTGATCCTGTGCCACGCCCGCCCGCCGGAAGTCGGGGGCAGTGATCGAGATGATGCGCGTCAGGTCGGGATCCACCAGCCGAGAGCGCAGGCGCAGAGAGATCTCCTCTAACTCGTGGTTGGTTGTGATGACCGTCGGCAACTGGGCGTTGTACCGGTAGTTGAAGATCTGGAACAGCTTCTCCTGCGCCCACGAGGTGCTGCTTTCGGTGCCCAGGTCGTCCAGGATGAGTACGTCGGCGTGGCGTACCTCCTCGAAGCGCGTGTCGTAGTCGGAGGAGCTGGTGGGGGCAAAAGTAGCGCGCAGGTGGTCCAACAGGTCGGGGACGGTGATGAAGAGCGCTGGCTGGCCGCGTTCGGCGCAGGCGTTTGCGATGGCGGCGACCAGGTGGGTCTTGCCACAGCCGTAGCCGCCTTTCAGTACCAGCCAACCCTCTGGGTTTTCTGCGAAGGCTCTGGCCTCCTCGTAGGCCCACCGCAGATTGGCTTGTTTGTCGGGTGGCAGCCCGTGCCCTTCGGGGAAGAAGCTCTCGAATGTCATGCGGGACATGACGCCCAGGTCGCTCTGCGCGCGCAGTGCAGCCACACGCTGCTCGGCCAGCTCGGCCAGGCGGCACTTGCAGGGAACGAGCTTGCCGAAGTCGGGGTGGCCCGGCTGCACGTCCATCCGCACGTAGCCCAGGCCTTTGCAGATAGGGCAGACATCCTCCGCTTCCTGTCTCCTGCCCCTTGCTCCCTCCTCAGTGCTCGATATACTCGCCATATTCCCCTTCGATGTAGCGGCGCCGGTCTTCCTCGGCAGGTCGTCGGCCTGCTTCGTCGCCTCTTCCCTCGGTGTGCCAACGGTCCAGGATGGCCTGGATGTACCTCCAACTGCGCTTGTTCAACGAGACCGCCTCGCGAAATGCATCCTCGATCCAATCAGCCGGGTAGGTTTCCTCTGCTGCGCGTAGTTGGTCGGTGATAAGTGGCGTGAGCATGCCGATGTTTTGCTCGTACAGTGTGAAGATGTTGGGACGCCCGGCGGATTCGAGTCCTTTGGGCCATTCGCCGTGCGCGATCGCCTCGGCTGCGGCCCGTCCCTTGGGCGTGTTGGCGAAGTAGATCTCCTCGGCGGTTTCCCCAACGGCTGCCTGCACGCGCAGAAGTGTCCCGCGCTCGACGGCGCGCCGCAAGGCTTCGCTCAACGCCTCCATAGGTGCCTGGCCCAGGCCGGACAGAAGCAACTGATCGGAGGCCAGGTCGGCGCGCCGCATATAGCGCAATTTGCCCCGCTGCCGCCCCAGCCGCCACAGCACGTGCAGCGTGAGCTTCAGTTCTGCCAGGTCGTCGATGAGCGGGATCAGTTCGGTGAACACCGGATCGGGGATGCTGACGGTGCGCACCTTGCCTGCAGGGAAACCGCTGAAAGTTCTCATAGTCTTGAGTCGCATGCCGGAATCTGGGCCACACTCGAAGTCGTCTCGACTGTAGTCGTGTATGCGTTGCTGCTGAGGTGATTGATGAGCAGATCAGATTATAGTCCAACGGGCGCGCTTGCACAAATACTGATCCGGAAGGGGAAAGGGCGAATCTGTGTCCCAAGAGCCCAGGAGTCTTGCACCACAGCCGCGCTCAGCGTAGGGATCCGGGCGATTATGCTCAGTCGCCTAAACTCTTCGCGATCTCAGCCGGTGCTGGGCAATCCAAATCGGGCACGAAAAGCACCCGGCGCCAGGTGAAGGAGATCAGCCAACCCATGAGCAGCGCGCCCAGAATACCGGGTGCCGCCGTGCCCACGTTGTCCAGCAGGAACGCGCCCACAATCGGCGACACCACTCTGTCGAAGCTGCTCAGCGAGGCGGAAAGCCCCAGCGTGCCGCCCACCTCCTCAGGGTAAACCGACTTGGTCAGGGCGCTGCTGATAGAGACGTTAAGTGTGCCTCCTGACAGGGCGATCGGCGCTAACACGATAAGAAGCAGCCACAGCGTCGGTGTCAGAGCCCACGCCAGCAGCGAGAGACTGAGCACGATGCTGGCCCCAAAGATGAGCTGCTTCTCGCTGAAACGCTTCGTCAGCAGTCCCATCCCTCCGCCCTGCACGGCGACGATCAGCAGCCCCACGTAGGTGAATACGTAGCTCGTAGATTGGGCGCCTAGCCCCAGCCGCTTCTGGGCGAAAAGCGAGAAGATCGTCTGGAACGTGGTGAAGGCCAGCCCGTAAAATAGCCCCACGTACAGCAACGGCCCCACGCAGGGCCGGTTCAGCGCGTCCCACAGCGCGCGGGCCGTGAACGCCGCTTTGGGGCGCTTGGTTATCTCGGC
>Ga0180433_10008126_pt1 | contig 13179 bp, 14 predicted proteins | sample SS_ome_8_FD_132980 | JGI IMG/M metagenome (GOLD analysis project Ga0180433, IMG submission 132980) | Hypersaline lake sediment archaeal communities from the Salton Sea, California, USA - SS_1_D_1 metaG | ecosystem: Environmental > Aquatic > Non-marine Saline and Alkaline > Hypersaline >... | reverse complement strand
TCATTATGGCACCTCCTTGGTTAAGGTTGTTTGGTTTTAACCACTTTATCAGATCGCAGCTCTTTTTGCGATCTGAGAGGTGCCTTTTATATGATTATCAAAGAGCACGGAATAAGGGGATTGATTTTTTATCAATAATAAACTATACATCATAGGAAAATAGCTTGTATGCTCTATAGTTTTCCTATGCGTTCATAGAAGCGAGCTCACATGTTTTTAAGGGAATTTGTTAATTGCCAGTAATTTAAAATGGTGAAGGGAGGCAGCCGGTGACACTTGTTAAAAAAAATTTGTCAAATGCTCTTTTCAAACAGTTTGATTTTACCAGAAGGCAATCTGCACAAGCAGTTGATGCGCTTTTAGAGATCATTAAACAGACACTGGCCAATGATGAGGAAATACTTATCACCGGATTCGGGAGATTTTATATAAATAAAAAGAGGCAACGCAGAGGGAGAAATCCAAAGACCGGCGAAAATTTAATGTTAGACCCACGGAGGGTGGTCAAGTTTCGAGCAACCGGGGTGTTAAGAGATAAATTGAACGGGAAGGGGTGATAGGTTATTTGGTACACTCATTTCAGCGTTTTTAGAGGCAACCCACCCTTAACATTGTAAAAAGACTGGATCAGTGTATCCAAATCCAGTCAAAGGAAGGCTACTTTTTGGCATTGATCCACACCTTTTTAAGAGGGCAAAAACACGGCAGAGCAAAAGGAGTAAGATCCGAAAGCCGGTCAGACTAACGATTGATGGGGAATGTTGCATATTTGTCAGCCGGGAATGGGAGAGGGAGAGAAAAGTGGGGCTGGATTATTATCACCGATATTACCGGGATATACCGTGGCTCTATCGGGAAGAGATGAAACGTTTTCCTGAGAGGGTTAGACAGGAGATAGTAAAAATTTCCTAAAACGGATGGTCACAGTTTTCACCATACCACATAAAGTAAGAAGTTAGCTATATAGGCTAACTTATTGTTTTTACTGGTAGTCCCAACGGGAGTCGAACCCGTGTTACTGGCGTGAGAGGCCAGCGTCCTAGACCACTAGACGATGGGACCATTAAAATGCAGGTAACTCTAAAAACGGGCAGAAAAAATCTGGCTGGGGGACGAGGATTCGAACCTCGGTTAACAGGGCCAGAACCTGTCGTCTTGCCACTAAACGATCCCCCAATTTTTTGTATAGTTTTCTCGATTAGGCCTTTAATGTCAAGAAAAATATTCTATTGCCAATAATATTTACATTATTACATTTAGATATTCAAGCTTATAGATATCCGGCGTCCTCAGAAATTCCTCCGCTATAATTGCCTCAATATCATCATCTAATATCTCCTTTCTCTTATCGGCGAGTGCCTTAAAACGTTTAAAAAGACTTTCCATCCCCTCATCGTTTAATTCATAGCCAAGCTTGGCAATTTTATCTTTCAGGGCATGTCTGCCTGAGTGTTTACCAAGTATAATCCGGCTGCTTGAAAGACCAATCGTCTCAGTCTTCATAATTTCACAGGCCTTTTATACTCATTTTTTTATCCGCTATGAAGGCCCCCTCATCTGGTCATAGCAATACACCTACGCTTTAGTCCTCTTTATTCTAAAGTGCACTAAAAGCGCCACATTTATGTTCTATAACCTCATTTGGACTTAGGTAGAATTCTACCCATAATCCAATCTGGTTAGCACGAAGGTGCTGCTATTTTCCCTGTATTAAGTTTTTTATTGGGATCTCTTTGAGGCCTTGATGGGATTTACTTTGTTTACTGCCTTCTTTGCTTCTGCCTGTATGTGCGTAGCCATGTTACAGGAGCCGTTTTTCCATCTGCTTGCAGGGTCTGGAAAAATCATGCAGTATTTTTCGGAGAGGTATTCTATTACTCTCTGGCAGCCTTCACATTTATCAATGATTGGATGACAACTGCCGCCAACAAACTGGCATCCATTCTTGCCCATAAAAATGCATTCCGAACCTTTTCTTACTGTTGTACAAACCATGATAACCACATCCTTTCTTTTAAATTGTTTTATAAATGTAAGTACCCGTGTATAATTTTTCAAGATAGTTATTTTATAACGGGATTTTTCTTATGCCTCAAGTTCCTTTCCTTGTCAATAAAAAACATTTACTAATTTAAATATAATTGACTTTTAATTGTGCTTTCATTAACTTTAAATATTTAGCTACCATTTATGTACGAGGAGATACATGCCAAGAGTAGATGACTATAAAAAGGCCTTAGAGCTTGGGCAAGAGGAAATAAATAACCACAATCCACTGCACCTGTGCCGGTTAAGTGGCGCTCAGTTCGTGGAAAACAAACATGGGTCACCCCTTATAAAAATTATGTTTCTAAACCGTATGATAACTATTAGCTGGCCTGATATTACTTTCACTCAGGAAAGCAACAAGGAGATGCCCATAAAGGAAAAAATATTGATACTACACTACCTGAATAGGGCCAAGAATGAGGAGCTTACAGGGCAACTTATTGCCTATCAGGAGATACCCTCAGCAAGGTTTTATCTTAGCTCGTTTAACGCGAGATCAAAAGATCCTTTTGTTAATGCCTTTGGCGAGAATCCAGATAAGTTGCCGGGGATTGCAGAGGAGCTTTTCTCTGCAAAAAGGGCATCTCTTGGGGATGTATCCGTTACTGTTAATGCATTTCCAAAGGTGCCAGTAACGTTTGTACTATGGAGAGGGGATGAAGAATTCCCACCCAATGGGACAATCCTATTTGATAGTTCAATTAAAAACGAACTCCTCTCCGCCGAAGACATATCCGAATTGGTCAGCATGATTGTCTATCCCTTAATAGGATGGGTAAAGAAGTCCTAAAGGCAAAAACGTGGATTTACCTCTGTCTTCTTTAAAGAAAAAGATATCTTTTAAGTAATGAAAGGCTTTTTGCTATGAAGATCGCAATTAGTGGAAAGGGCGGTGTTGGAAAAACAACATTTGCAGCCTTTCTCATAAAGTCTCTTCAAAAATCAGGGAAGAAGGTGCTGGCTATTGATGCCGACCCAGATGCAAATTTAGCCCAGGCATTAGGGGCAAAGAATGCATCTGAGATAACACCTATTTCTAAAATGAAATCCCTTATTGAGGAGAGAACAGACTCAAAGGTGGGGACCATGGGTGGTTTTTTCAAAATAAACCCTAAGGTCAGTGATTTACCAGAAAAACTTTCCGTGGATGCAGATGGTGTAAAATTAATGGTCCTTGGAGGGGTTAAGGCAGCGGAAGGTGGCTGTATTTGCCCTGAAAGCGTTCTTTTAAAGGTACTCGTTACCCACTTAATACTTTTCAGGGATGAGGTTATAGTTCTGGATATGGAGGCGGGCTTAGAGCATTTGGGTAGGGGAACTGCAAGGGCGGTTGATAAGATGATCGTCGTTGTCGAGCCTGGAAGAAGAAGCATAGAAACTGCAAACGAGATAAAGAGGTTGTCCGAACAGCTTGGAATAAAAAATTTACTTATTGTTGGAAATAAGGTCAGGTCTGAGAAAGACAAGGATTTTCTCCTTAAAAACATGAAAGATTTCAATTTCTTGGGGTTTCTGCCGTTTGATGATAGTATTATCGAGGCGGATCTCAGTGATAGGCCTCCTTATGAACTAAATACCAGTGGATTGGAGGCAGTTTCTCAGATGATCCAGGACAATTTTATGGACAATTAAAGAGAGGATTTTGTTATGGAGGAAAGGGTGCATAATTTCAATGCCGGACCTGCGGCGCTGCCATTGGAAGTTTTAGAGGAAATACGAAATAGCTTTCTTAACTTTAAGGGAACCGGCATGTCGATTATAGAGACAAGCCATCGTGCCGTGGCATTTGATGAGGTCATAAATGATGCAGTTGAAAGGACGAAACGATTATTGAAGTTAGGAGATGAGTTTAGCGTGCTCTTTATACAAGGAGGTGCAAGCCACCAGTTTTGTATGATACCAATGAATCTTTCCCTGCCGAACAAACCGTTGGATTATATAAATACCGGAACCTGGTCTACCAAGGCTATTAAAGAGGCAAGGATTCAGGTAGAGGATGTAAGGGTTATTGCCTCGTCAGAGGATAAGAATTTTTCTTACCTGCCTTCAGGCTTTACGGTTGACAAAGACGCGTCCTTTTTGCACTTTACATCAAATAACACCATTAAGGGAACCCAGTGGAAAAAATATCCTGACACAGGGGATGTACCCCTTATCTGTGACATGTCATCGGATTTTATGAGTCATCCTGTTGATACCCGCCCATTTGGGCTCATTTACGCGGGGGCGCAGAAAAATTGTGGCCCTGCAGGTGTTGCACTGGTTATAATTAGGGACGATATGCTAAAGAGAATCCCGAACAATCTTCCCACCATACTCAGTTATGCTACCTATAAAGATAATAACTCATTGTTTAATACACCGCCGACGTTTGCCATATATGTGATAGATTTAGTCCTTTCCTGGCTGGAGGATACAATAGGCGGGCTGGAAGAGATGGAGAGGATAAATACGGAAAAGGCGTCTTTATTGTATGAGGTAATAGATGAAAGTAAGATATTCAAGGGCACTACGGATAGTAGTTGCAGATCTATGATGAACGTCACCTTCCGTCTAACAGGTGAGGAATTAGAGAAAAAATTTTTGTCGGACGCAATGAAGAATGGCTTTGTTGGTGTTAAAGGTCATAAATCTGTTGGGGGATGCAGGGCATCCATTTATAATGCAGTAACAATAGAGAGTGTAAAGAGCCTGGCAAATTTTATGAAAGAATTTGAGAGCGCTAACACGTAAGGCCTCAAGTGAAATGCCACCCCTGTTGCCAGACGGGTGTATCCCTTTAGGATAGGACATCAGCATCCTTCTTTTATGGGCACATTTCATTATAAAAATTGATAATGAGAACGTGAAACAAAAATAGTATGATATTGAAGGCTCTCTTCACAGGGTATTATTTATTTTAGAAATCGTCTTATTGTTTTTATAGGACTTTAAGTTCTGCGAGTTATATGAACCTGTCTTTTAATCCACCGCATATTTATACGGTCAGCTCCCTCACATCAGAGATTAAATCACTTATAGAGAATGGGTTTGATTTCATATGGGTCGAAGGCGAAATATCAAACTTTGCCAGTCCTGTGTCCGGCCATTATTACATGAGCCTCAAGGATAAAAATGCTCAAATTAAGGCAGTAATGTTTAGGATGCAGGCTAATTACCTAAAATTTATGCCGGAAGACGGTATGAGGGTCATAGCACGAGGTAGAATAGGGGTGTATGAGCCCAGGGGGGAATATCAGATCATACTTGATTATTTGGAGCCGCTTGGGGTCGGTGAGCTGGCAGCCGCATATGAACAGACGAAAAAAAAGCTTGCCCTTGAAGGCGTCTTTGACGAGGAAAAAAAGAGGCCAATACCTTTTATGCCAAAAAAAATAGCAGTTATAACGTCGCCTACAGGGGCTGCAATTAGGGATTTTTTGAGGATCTCTCTTAGAAGAATGCCAAATGTACATATTTTTATTGTTCCTGTCAGGGTTCAGGGTGATGAGGCAGTAGGTGATATAGTTGAGGCATTTGAAATAGCCAACAGGGAATTAGATTTAGATGTCATAGTATTGACGAGGGGAGGGGGGTCATTCGAGGATCTCTGGCCATTTAACAGGGAGGAGGTCGCTTACGCTATTAGACGATCGATATTCCCTGTTGTTTCTGCTGTAGGGCATGAGATAGATATGACAATATCAGATATGGCGTCAGACCTCAGGGCGCCTACGCCCTCAGGGGCGGCCGAATTAATTATTCCGCAGAAGGATAGTATAGAACGCGAACTAAGCCTTCTTTCATCAAGGCTTCAAACATCCTTTAATCACCAGGTGCGATTGATGAAGGACAGGGCAAAGGACCTTTCTTCCCGCATTAAGGATCCAAGGCGACATCTTGCTGATACATGGCTGACGTTCGATGACGTATACAGCCGTTTGTATAAATTGGGTCAAGCATGTATCCACAAAAACCGCGTTGATTTAAAATCTTCCATGGACATGCTTATATCAAATAGCCCCATGCATTCCGTAAGGCTTGAGCGTCAAGAACTAGATTCTTTTAACCACTCTTTAGCTCAAGCAATTAAAAACAATCTATATAGAATGAACAGTAAACTTGGTGCTATAGGAAACAAGCTGGATTCATTAAACCCGCTGTCTATTCTGGATAGAGGATACAGCATTACCAGAAGGCTTCCTGAGATGAACATTATAAAAAACGCCGAAGAGGTGAAAATCGGAGACAGCATTAATGTGCTGCTTGCAAAAGGCACCATAGAGTGCACGGTAAAAAACACAACAAAAAATTAACTAATACTTTAATAATATACTATAATATATTGAATTTTAAACCTTTATAACATAAACATACGATATTTAACATTCACGTTACACCTAAAAACACTGGATAATAACACGGAAAAATCGTGGTATGCAGGTTAGTGGAAAAAAATTTTATCTTTTTGCTTTATTGGTAGTGCTCATTCCCTTTTTAGCGGTTAAACTTGCACATTCAATCAGCAAAGACAGTGTTATAACACCGCAAGAGATAGGGCAGGGGGGCATTGGTCTTTTAAAAGTAAGCGATAATAATGCGGATAATTTAGAGATATTGTGGAATGAAAGAAATATCAGCCTTATACCCGGCGTTGATAATAATACTCATTTTGCGTTTATCGGTGTCGATTTGACTTTAAAACCCGGCAGGTATAAGTTCAAAAAAACGAACGGGGTATATACAGAGACCAAAATTATCCATGTTTACAAAAAGGATTATGGCATAAGACGTTTAAAAATTCCAAAAAGCATGGAGGCCCTTGATAAAAAAACCCTTGATAGGGTAAGGGATGAGTCCCGCCGAATACAAAGGCTTTTTTTTGAATCCGATAAAAGACCATTATGGGACGGAGCCTGGATTAGACCTGTAAATGGCCCTGTAGTTAGCCCATTTGGCCGCAGGAGCATTATAAACGGGATAGAACGTTCTCCACACTCAGGGGTTGATCTTAAAGCCTCCGAAGATGAGCCTGTTAGGGCAACAAACAAGGGTGTGGTAGTATTGGTGGAAGAGTGTTTTTTTAGCGGCTTGAGTGTTATCATTGAACATGGAGGCGGTATACAGAGCATGTATTTTCATTTAAGCACGGCCCTTATAGATATAGGTCAAATAGTAAAAAAAGGGGACATTATTGGATTGTCCGGATCTTCCGGGAGGGTTACCGGACCTCATCTTCATTTTGGCGTAAGGCTGGATGGGGCAAGGGTAAATCCTATACAATTAATTGATCTTAGCAGAGAAATAGGTGGCTGATGAAGGAAAAAAAATTTGAGGATGCAATGAGGGAGTTGGAAGATATTGTAAAACGTTTGGAGAGTGGTGATTTGCCCCTCGAGGACTCCATTAAAACCTTTGAGCAGGGAATTTCCTTATCTAAGTATTGTTTTAATAAGCTTGAGGAGGCAGAAAAGAGGGTTTCTATGCTGGTAAAGGACGGGGTCAGAATAAAACAAGAGCCGTTTGATTTGAAGGATGATGAAGATGACGCAAAGGATTGAAAGATACCTCGATGAAAAAAAATCATGTGTTGAAAACACCCTTAAGGAGTTAATGCCAGAGCCGTCAGGGCTTGCAGCAGATGTTATTAAGGCAATGAACTACACACTATTTTCGGGTGGAAAAAGAATTAGGCCAATTCTTTGCATAGCAGGTGCCGAAGCCGTCCATGGAGACGCAGATAATTTAGTGCGGTTTGCCTGCGCACTCGAGTTTATCCATTCATACTCGCTTATCCACGATGACCTTCCCATAGTAGACAATGATGATTTCAGAAGGGGAAGGCCAACAAACCATAAGGTATTCGGAGAGGCTATGGCACTGCTTGCAGGTGATGGGCTTTTAACTATGGCATTCAATATTATTGCACGATTCGGGATAGAAACAGGCATCCGTAATACAGAGATGCTCAGGGTAATTGATATGATAGGCTACGCCTCTGGATATCAGGGTATGGTAGGTGGACAGGCAGTTGATATAAGCTATGAAGGAAAGGATCCGGATCCTGCTGTTGTTAATTTTATACATACTCATAAAACCGGAGCGCTGATAGCAGCATCAGTTACGACAGGGGCAATTTTAGGTGGAGGCAATGAGGACGAGATAAACTCTCTAAACCAATATGGTCAAAATATAGGGCTGGCATTTCAAATTGCTGACGATATTTTGAACGTAGAGGGTGAAAAAAACATCATAGGCAAGGAGGTCGGAAGTGACGCCTCAAGGGGAAAAATTACCTACCCGTATGTTTTTGGGATAGAGGAGTCTAAAAAAATCCAACGTGTGTTAATTGACAGGGCAATTAATGAAATAGCAGGTTTCAGCAACAGTGCATGGCCCCTGAGAGATTTAGCCCGTTACATTATTGAAAGGGATAAATGAGGAAATCTTTGGATTTACTATGGTCACCAGTACGTGGTCATATCGTGCCATTGTAGAAAGAGGATGGCCTGAACGAACTAAAGGATAATAACAATGCAAAATTTTTCAGAAACTATTCTTGAAGGTATAAACAGCCCTGCCGATTTAAAACGGCTGGGCTTTGATGAATTGAATCAGCTGGCAGCTGAGATAAGAAAACTTATTATAGAGACAGTGTCTAAAAATGGCGGCCATTTGGCCCCAAGCTTGGGTGTGGTAGAGCTAACTATTTCCTTGCACTATGTATTTGATACGCCGGAAGATAAAATAATATGGGATGTTGGTCACCAGTCCTATGCGCATAAGATTATTACAGGTAGGAGAAATCAGTTTCATACATTACGAATGCATGAAGGCATAAGCGGGTTTCCGAAGAGAGAAGAAAGCCCTTATGATACATTTAATACAGGGCATTCCGGGACTTCCATATCGGCTGGTCTTGGAATAGCCACCGCAAAATCTATCGTTAAGGATAAAAAAAAGACTATTGCGGTTATTGGTGACGGGGCTATGACTACCGGGATGTCATTTGAGGGGCTCAATCAAACCGGTCACGCAGAGAAGGATTTAGTGGTTGTCTTAAATGACAATGAGATGTCAATAGCCAAGAATGTTGGGGCGCTTTCCTCCTATATCAGCAGAAAGATATACGAGCCACGACTGGTTCATTTTAAAAAAAGATTTGAAGGCATTATTAGCTCGATACCCGGTTTAGGGGATAATATATTAAATGTCTTAAGAAAGAGTGAGGACTCCCTGATAGGCCTTTTAACACCAGGGATGCTTTTTGAGGCCTTTAGATTTAGATATATAGGCCCAATTAAGGGACATGACATCAGGCTTCTAATTAATACCTTCAAGGATGTCGCTAAGTTGGAAGGACCTGTGCTTGTGCATGTAATGACCACTAAAGGGAAGGGTTATGGCCCCGCTGAAAAAGATCCTTCATTATTCCACGGAATAGGGCCCTTTGATATGGAAACAGGTCAGCCCAAAAAAAAACCTTCTCAAGACCCCCCCACCTATACTGAGATATTCGGCAGCACAATGGTAGATTTAGGTGCAAAGGATAAGAAAATTTTTGCCATTACTGCTGCCATGCCTGATGGGACAGGATTAACAGCATTTTCCAAGACATACCCAGATCGCTTTATTGATGTAGGTATTGCTGAACAACATGCTGTAACATTTGCGGCAGGAATGGCCACAGAGGGAATTAAACCCGTTGTAGCTATTTATTCCACCTTTCTGCAACGTTCCGTGGATCAGATAATACATGATGTTTGTCTTCCTAATTTACATGTTATCTTTGCCCTGGATAGGGGCGGCATAGTAGGTGATGACGGTTCGACACATCATGGGCTATTTGATTTTTCATATCTACGAGGTATACCAAATATGACGGTTATGGCCCCAAAGGATGAAAATGAATTGAGAAACATGCTATTTACTGCCATTAATTATAATGGCCCTATTGCCGTTAGATATCCCAGGGGAAAGGCTGTTGGTGTTCCCATTAATAATGAATATACAAGCATACCGATAGGCGAGGCGGAAGTTTTAACCACAGGAAGGGATATTTTGATACTGGCTATTGGAAGCAGGGTTCAACCTGCATTAGAGGCCTCTAAGGAAATTGAAGAGGCAGGCTATGCCGCCTCAGTTGTAAATTGTAGGTTTGTAAAGCCTTTAGATGCCCGCTTATGTGACATGGCGGAAAACACGGGAAAAGTTTTAATTGTAGAGGAAAATACAAGCTACGGTGGGTTTAGCAGCGCTGTCCTCGAGCTTTTTGCCGATCATGGCATTTTTGGCGTGAAAATAAAACGGCTGGCTCTTCCGGATTTATTTATTGAACATGGTCCTCAAGGATTGTTGAGGGAAAAATACGGCATCGGCAGAGCGGATATAGCCAGAGAGGCAATAGAGTTGTGTAAGGCATAATTAAGGCTGGAGCTTATCTGAAATAGAATTCGGTTACCGGTTACAATAGTTGCTTTACCCTGTAAATTATGGAAAATTTCCAGGGTGCTCAAGCCCGGTAGTCTCATCAATGCCCATCATAATATTCATGTTCTGTAACGCATTGCCGGCCTGACCCTTAACTAAATTATCTATCAGGCTAATAATAATTAGTTTTCCCGTCCTCAAATCAATGGTAAGTAAAATATTGCAATAGTTACTACCCCTCACATCAGTTGAAATCAGTGTTTCCCCATGGCTGTATATTCGAATAAAGGGCTCATTTTTATACATTTGGCAGTATGCATCCCTTACAATTTCCATGGTCACCCCGGGCTGTAGCTTTGCATAAATAGTAGACAAGATGCCCCTGTTCAAAGGGACAACATGGGGTGTAAATGTTACATTGATTTCCTTGCCGCATAAGCTGCTTAACTCTTGCTCGATTTCGTATACATGCTGATGACCGGAAATCTTGTATGCATTCATGGCCTCATATCTTGCAGGGAAATGAAAGGTAGGTGAGGGTTTCTTACCGGCTCCTGATACACCGGTTTTTGCATCAAATATTATATCATTTCTATCTATAAGATTAAATTTCACAGCCGGTGCTATACCGAGAATACAGCTTGTGGCAAAACAGCCGGGATTACCAACAAGTTTTCTGTTTGCTATTTCCTCTCTATGTAATTCAGGCATGCCGTAAACAGTTGTTGAAAGAAGCTCCGGGTCAGAATGCTCACCTGTCTTTCCAATTCTGAGTGCATACGATGCATAGCTATCCCTGCTGTTAAATCTAAAGTCGCCGCTATAGTCGATTACCTTAATGCCTTTTTCCAGCCATTTTCGGGCATCTTTCTGGCCAACACCATCCGGGGTGGCATAGAAGACAATATCAAAATCATCTGGGCATTGAGGGTCCAAGGGATCATATACAGGGAGGTCACAAAATCCCTTCAGGTGAGGATATACTGCGCTTATGGGTTTGTTTACGTCCTGTTTTGCCATTAAAGCGGCTATGTTTACGTACGGGTGGCCTATCAAGAGTTCAATCAAGCCTACACCTCCATAGCCTGTAGCACCTATAAGACCTACCTTTATTGTATCTTTTTTCATTTATTAACCCTGGGCAGATGCTCATAATGACTCTTTACAATGTCGCTACAAGCTCTAAATATATTACCCTTTATCTTTCTATTTGTCACATATAAATCTGAGAGCATAGATCGTATCTGCGCTCTTTTTGATGTTTTTGCCGTAGGGCATCCACTCTCTATGTTAGGAAAACCCATTTCAAGGGCGTATTTTTTAATTGTGGAATCGCTTAAGAAAAAAAAGGGTCGTATTAATGTAAGACTTCCATGAAATAACTCCTGTACTGGTTGTATTGTATCTATAGATCCTGAAAAAAGAAGATTCAAAAAAAATGTCTCAATAAAATCATCTTTTTGATGCCCAAATGCCACCTTATTGCATTCAAGTTCCGCCGCCTTTTCAAAGATTGATTTTCTCCTTAACCGTGAACAGAAAAAGCAAGGGTTTTCACTATTTTCTTCTGTATGAGCCCTGTGTCCAAAATTGCTCGTAATAACGTGGTAATTAAAGTCATTCTTTATAAAAAATTCGCTTATATATTTCGTCGTGTCAGTTCCAAAGCCCAGGTCTATATGAACCGAAAAAATCTCATATGAGATCGGTATTCTTTTAAGTCTTTCCCTGAGCAGCCATAATAGCGATATACTGTCTTGACCACCTGACACGGCTACCAATATTCTATCACCATCTTTTATCATATTGAAGGTGTTGATCGCCTTGCCCATAAGGCGCTTCATTTCTTGTGCCGCATAGCTCAATGATCGTCCATTTCTCTTTCGCCAAATATTTTGGTTCCTATTCTTACAATATTTGAACCTTCCTCGATGGCAATCTTGTAAGAATTGGTCATTCCCATGGAAAGATATTTCATCTCTACGTTGGTCAAAGAGAGGGCTTTTACCTGATCAAATAGTTCCTTTGTCTTTTTAAAGTAGGGGCGGGAATCTTCCGGGTCTCCAAATCTTGGCCCCATTGTCATAAGGCCCATAATCTTTACATTTGTAAGGGCCGATATCTCTCTTATCACATCTATCAAATTGCCTGGCACTATACCGGTTTTTTGGTTTTCCTCGCCGCTATTAACCTCAATTAATATGGGCATGATCGTATTTTTTTTCTTACAGTGCTTATCTATCTCTTTTGCAAGCCTAAAGGAATCAACAGATTCAATCATATCAAAAAGGTCAATAGCCTTTTTTACCTTATTTCTCTGAAGGTGCCCAATAAAATGCCATTCAGCCTTTTCGGTTACATCATAAAAGGTATCTGTTGTATCCTGAAGGTAATTTTCCCCTATAAGTGTGATACCTGCCTTGATTGCTTCAGAGATCTCCCTTGCTGTCCTGGTTTTAGCAGCGGCTAACAAACTTACCTCCTCGGGTAGCTCATGTAAAATGAGTTCTATATTTTCTTTTATGCTTGCCATTTTAAGATCCTTGAATGTAACCTATTATTGTCTCCTTCGGGGAATGGGAGAAAAACCCTCGCCTATTAGGCGAAGACTTTAGTTTAATAATTTTTACTGGTTAAGGCACAAAGGGGCAAAGTGGCAAAGGCACAAAGAAGAAATAATGCGTCTCAAAAACTCTGTACCTCTGTGCCTCTGTGCCTTTG
>Ga0180433_10008125_pt1 | contig 13179 bp, 7 predicted proteins | sample SS_ome_8_FD_132980 | JGI IMG/M metagenome (GOLD analysis project Ga0180433, IMG submission 132980) | Hypersaline lake sediment archaeal communities from the Salton Sea, California, USA - SS_1_D_1 metaG | ecosystem: Environmental > Aquatic > Non-marine Saline and Alkaline > Hypersaline > Sediment... | reverse complement strand
TGGAAAACATCCAGAAGGCAGACCAGGCCTGGCGCTCGTCCCTCCAGAAGATGGAGAAGCTCAAGGCTGAGCGGAATGCGGTGAACATGGAGATCGCAAAAGCGAAACAGGCCGGCCAGGATGCTTCGAAGAAGATCAGCGAGATGAGAAAGATAAGCGGGGACATAGCCGCCCTTGAGAAGAAGACCGAGGAGCAGAAAGCCAAGGTCGATGCGATAATGCTGGATATGCCCAACATCCTCCACGAGTCAGTGCCGAAGGGCGAGAGCGAGGAGGATAACGAGGTCATCAAGACTGTCGGCAAACCGACGAAGTTCGCATTCGAGCCGAAGGGACATATAGAGTTATGTGAGGCTCTTGATCTTGTCGATATAGAGCGGGCTGCGAAGGTCTCGGGAGCGCGGTTCTACTACCTGAAGAACGAGGCGGTCCAGCTGGAATTTGCCTTGGTGAGGTTCGTTTTAGACAAGCTCAAGGACAAGGGATTCGTCCTCACGGTGCCGCCCGCGTTGATACGCGGGAAGGTCATGGAAGGCGCCGGGTTCCTTCCAGCCGGCAAGGATGATATCTATAAGATAGAGGGCGATGACCTTTACCTCGTGGGGACGAGCGAGCAGGCGCTTGCGGGCCTGCACATGGATGAGATCATTGACAAGGGCCAGTTGCCCCTATACTACGCGGGGTTCTCACCCTGCTTCAGGACAGAAGCCGGCTCGCACGGCAAGGACACGAAGGGCATCTTCCGCGTCCACCAGTTCGACAAGATAGAGATGTTCAAGTTCACTGCCCCGGAGAAGTCCTGGGGAGAGCATGACTCACTCCTGGCTGTCGCGGAGGAGATATACAAGGAGCTGAAGATACCATACCGAGTAGTCAACGTATGCAGCGGCGAGATGGGTAATGTAGCAGCGAAGAAGTATGATATCGAGGCTTGGTTCCCTAGCCAGAATACGTATCGTGAGATCGTCTCTTGCTCGAACTGCACCGATTATCAGGGCAGGAGGCTGAACTGCCGATGCAGGGCCAGCACGAATGACAAGCCAGAGGTCGTTCACACTCTTAACTCGACTGCATGCGCCGTCGGGCGGACGCTCGTGGCCATAATCGAGAACTACCAGAAGAAGGACGGGTCCATCGAGGTCCCGGAGGTTCTGGGGCCATACCTCGGGTTTAAGGAGATAAAAGGATAGGGATAAAGGGATATGTTTACACTACAAAACAAATAGAAAAACAAAACAAGATGGCAAGAAAGACGACCACGAAAAGCAAGGGAAGCGTGGATAAGTGGAAGCTCAAGAAGAAGTATGAGGTGGTAGCGCCTGATATATTCGACAATGCGATAGTCGGCACGATCGTCGCTACCGATCCTGAGACGCTCAGGGGCAGAATGGTCGAGACCACCCTTAGCAAGCTGGTCAATTCGAACCAGCACCATATAAAAATACTCCTCAGGGTCACGGAAGCATCCGGCTTCAAGGCCTTGACCAAAGTCGTCGGCACCGAGCTCTCGAGGGCATACATCGGTTCGCAGATACATGGTGGTTCAGACCTCATCGAGGACGTATTCAAGGTCAAGACCAGGGATGGTGACACAGTCAGGATAAAGCTCATCATCTCGACGAGGCGCAAGGCGCACGATTCACAGAAGAGTGAGGTGCGCAAGCTAGCCGAGGACATCCTTACCGGCATAGCTGTAAGAAGCACCTTCGACCAGGTGGTCCAGGAGGTCGTCTTCGGAAAAGCCGGCTCCCAGATATTCAATAAGGGGAAGAAGATAATCCCGCTGGGCAGGGCAGAGATCCGGAAGATGGAGCTGCTTGTCAAGAAATAGATCGACTGATGAGTCAAGGTACTAGGTCACGCTGAAACAAGATGAAAGCCGAAAAGATCGTCATAGTCCTGGGGATACTACTATTCATGGTCTTAGGCCTTTTCGTGCTCTTCGCCCTTTTAGGAGGGGGGTTCGACATTGACGATGAACAGATAGCCTTGATACGTCTTGAAGGTGAGATCGGCGCCTCAGACGACCTATTTTCGTTCGGTGTGAGCTCTGAGGACATGAAGGCGCTTTTTGACGAGGCACGTCAGGATGATTCAATCAAGGCGGTGGTCCTAGCGATCGACTCGCCGGGTGGCGGGGTCGTCGAGACAAAAGAGATAGCGCGCTCCCTCGATAAGCTGGCCGCTGAGAAGTCAGTCGTCGTCTGGGTCGGCAGTGTGGGCGCATCAGGCGCATATTATGTCGCCTCGTTCGCAGACCACATAGTCGCGGACAGCGATTCCCTGGTCGGTAGTATCGGCGTGATAAGCATATATTCGATATACAAGGACCTATTCGAGGAGAAATTGGGGATAAACACCACAGTCATCAAGTCGGGCGAGTACAAGGATATCGGTTCGCCTTTCAGGGCGATGACCGACGAGGAGCGCGAGATGCTCCAGGAGATCGTGGATGAGGTGAATGAACGTTTTATCCAGACGCTCATCGTCAACCGCGGGTTGAGCGAAGATCAGGTCGCCGAGTTGAGGGAAGCAAACCTGATGCTTGGCACAAAGGCGCTGGAGCTGGGCCTCGTGGATGAGCTGGGTGGCCTTGATGACGCCGTGGCTGTCGCGCGCCTGTATGCGTCGGCTCCCGATGCGGAGCTTGTCACGCTCGAAGAGGGCGACCTCTTCAGCGAGCTGTTCGGCATGTCCTACGCTTACAGCGTGGGGCGAGGCATCGGTGACTCTATCGGCGATGTCGGTGCGACCGCATCCGGCAGGTCTTTGACACTTGATTATTGAACTTACACTAAACAACTAACAGGAAAAACTAACACAAAATGGGCAGAGTAAAGACAAGGAACATAAAGAAGGTAGGCGAGGAATTGCTCGAGCAGCACCCGGACGAGTTCACCGAGGACTTCAGCCACAACAAGGTGAAGGTGGACAAGTACACGACTGTGCAGAGCAAATCACTGCGCAATAAGATAGCGGGTTACATAGTCGCGGTCAAGAAGCGGGTAGTGGACTGATCGTAGTCGTATACTACGAATCCATACCCTTACACTACATTCTTGTACCGCCTGACTCTTACACTACATTTTACACTACAAAATGTGGATACTGGCCGTAATACTGCATGCGCTATATTACTTTAGCCCCGCCTACGCAGCGAATTCGCTCCCAGTCTTATTTGGGGGAGGAAAACCCATCGACTTCGGCAGGTATTGCAGGGACGGCAGGCGCGTCCTGGGCGACGGCAAGACCTGGCGTGGCTTCGTGGTCGGTCTATTCTTCGGCTACCTCATGGGCCTCCTTTGGTATTTCTTGTCTATGTCGGGCCCATTGAGCCAGACATATTATGGCATCGACTTCAGGATGCCGGATCCGTTCTTCGGCTTGTACATGGGCCTTGGTGCACTCCTTGGCGATATGCTCGCCAGTTTCCTTAAACGCAGGCTGGGCCTAGAGCGCGGTCAGCGCCTCTGGGGCCTGGACCAGTTGGACTTCCTGATTGGAGCGGCAGTCTTTGCGTACCTCCTGGCTCCTACGTTCCCCATCTGGCAATCTCTAGTCGCTATAGCAGTCATAACGCCCTTATTCCACCTGATCGGCAACTTCATCGGCTACAAAGCCGGTGCCAAGAGTGTCCCCTGGTAGGTCCTTGTAGGTCTTTAAGACCTATTTGTTTTTATACTCTCTTGCTTTATTTTAGCCCTAATATGGGTGGAGAACGCTATACACTAGTGGTACTATTGGGCTTGGCTATGGCTCTTGCCATGACTTCTGTTTCCGCATATACCGCCAATTCCGACGGAATCTCATTCAACTGCACATCGTGCGCCGACTGCACCAATGCCATCAACGATGGCTCCCGCAGTATAGTCTACCTCACAGCAAATATAACCAACCACGCAAGCTTCTGTATCAACGACCCGGCAGGTTTCAACAACATCACGTTCGACTGCATGGGCAACGTCATGAACGGCGATGCGACCTACGACCTCGATGATGTAGCTATCTTTTCGATAGGCAAAGCCAGCAACACCATACAGAATTGCATATTCACAGATTGGGCTGCTTCCAATTATATGGTCGCAGGCATTAACAACACCATCACGCAGAACACATACATCAACAATGGTGTGAGTATGGCGTTCCAGTGGGGTTCATCCAATAACCTGACTTCGAACACGAACATCAACAATTCATTTGCGGCATTCTTCCAGAACTCGAACAATAACCTCATAGCCGGCAATAACATGACCAATTGCACCCGGCCTTTTTTTGGCGGCATCATCCCCTCGGGCTGCATATCACTGAACATGTCGAACAACACCCTCGTAGAGGACAATCTTGTAGTCGAAGGTGTTGTTGTCGATTTCGTCTCACAGAACAATACATTCCTGCGCAATGAACTCTATAATTCGACCCAGGGCGGTCTGATCGCTTTCGGCAGCATGTACCTGACAATCAGAAGCAACATTATGCGCAATGCCTCCCAGTTCTGTATGGCGTCATTCTTATCAAGCAATGTCACCTGGACCGAGAACAATATCAGCAATTGCACCGCCGCTTGGGCTGCCCTTGGCGGAGCGAACTATTCCATCCGAGACAACAACATCACGAACTCGACCATAGGCATCACTTCATCGGGCGTAAATGGTCCTATCAGGATATGGGGCAATTATCTCGCGGATTGTGAGACCGGCATGGAGATCAATGGGGCGGCCGCTGCCGGCCTGACCTTCCTTGTCGTGACCAATGAGATCTACAGGACGACAATAGGGATACTCTTAGATTCCTCGGACAATGTGGGCGTATACAACAATACGATCTGGCACGGCGCCGACGGGGAAGGTATCTTCCTTGATGATTCAAATTGGAACAATATAGTATATAACGATATACGCTTCAAGAATACGAGCATCCTTGTCAACAACGGGGACAGCAACACCATCCTGGCAAACTTCCTCTCTGATGACACAAACGGCTTAAAACTCATGAGCGGTTCTGACTACAACAACATAATGAGCAATTTCATCACCCGAAACTCCGAGTTCGGCCTTTATGTCCCCGAGCCGGGAGCCGTAGGTGCTGGTACGCCCGGTGCGCGGGAGAACCAGATAATCAACAACACACTCAACGACACGGAGGTCTATTACGGCATCATCTGGATGGCGACCTATGTGCCGAACAACTTCACTGATAACATCTTCATCTATCCGGATGACAATGCTATAGTGGCCTTCGACAGGATATACCTCACTAACATATACGGCGAATACGAGGCCGACTATACCTGGGCTCTCGACGAGGTCAAGCCTGATGTGGCTGTCGCCTTCGCCAAGACCGGCGCCTACCTTTCGATGCTGGCCCCGCCCGTAAGGGGTATGTACTACATCCGGATGAATCTGACCGACAGCTATAACAACACATATTCGCGGCGTGTGTATTATTTCGCGGATGTCAATGTTCGCCAGCGTCTTAGGTATTATATGCGCGGTCCGGACCCGACTCATGGGCAGGGGATAGTCGGGCCGAACGACGTAGGCACACTCAATACAGTACCGCCGACGGTTAATGAGTCGACTGATTGCCAATTCGGTTTCGTCCTGGCCTTGGATAATATATCCAATATAACAATCTCTGCGCTGCCATTCTATTATCGCTCAGCCGCTGAACCGAGCGTGATAATGCTCCAGTATCTGAACAACTCGTTCAGGTACGAGGTCAACAGGCCGGCAACTTCCTGGGACTGGCAGAGCGCGGGTATGCTCAGGGATCTGGTCGAGGTGGGTAACATCCTTGCGCTCAAATATGAGTTCAACGCGACCAAGATCAATAACCGTTATAACAACACATTCGCTCCGCAGTGGGTGTTCCCGGCAGTCGCGGACCTTTACAATGTCACCCTCAAATTCGGGAGAGGAGACTGGACTTATGATACATTCCCGGCGATGAACACCACTCCCGGCAACATGAGCTGGTCAGACATGGTCTTCCAGTCTTATTCTGCGGCTTTCCCGCGCATCATCGGAGTGAACGGCACCGATACGGACATACTCTCATTCACAGGCACCGACCGCAGCATGCTCATGCAGGTGGAGGGCAATGAGACCACAAACATAACTGTCAATATGACTGAGGATCGAAGGTACTTCGTCCGGTATGACGGCGTCTGCGATTCTCCTGACTGCCCCTACGTGGTGGTGGATGGAATCGTCGAATTATATCCAACACTCGGCAGCGAGCACGAGATTGTGATCAATACGGTACCGTGCGAGGAGGAAGAGGAAGAGGAAGACCGCGGCGAGACCAGAGGCTTCGTCCTGGTAGCCCCTGAGTATGAATGCATAACAGATGCCGACTGCCGCGCAAACGAATACTGCGACAATGGCGACTGCAGGCCTGTCTTATGCCCATGCGGCAACATCACCAGCCACATCTGTATCCCGTTCGAATGCTGTTCCGATGAGGATTGCGAGGAAGGTGAACGCTGCATAGACTATCTGTGCGTAGTCCCCGAGCCTGAAGAAGCAGCCCAAGAAGCCGAAGCAGGAGAGCCAGCCCCGCCCCCACCCAAGCCGACAGCACAGTCGCCTGCGGAAGCCCAAGAGCCTCCGGCCGACTGGACCTGGCTTTGGGTTCTAATAGTGGCGGTCATAGTGGCATCAGGGCTCATCCTTGCTAATATGAAACGAGGCTCCAAGAAAGGTTCAAAGAAGGGCTCGTTGAGGAGCCTTTAGCCACCACATCAACTCATTTTTATTCGCATATATATTATTTTAACCCTAAGATGGGTGGAGAACGCTATACACCAGTGGTACTATTTGTCTTGTCGATGGCTCTCGCCATGACCTCGGTTTCCGCATATACTGACACTGGCACTGCGTTCGAGTGTGACAGCTGCGCCGACTGCACAGCGGCCCTAAACGATAATGGCAGGAACACGGTCCTCCTCACGCAGGACATTCGCAATTTCAACGGCACATGCATCGGCGACCTAGCCGGCAATCCCGCCAACTTCAACAACAAGCTCTTCGACTGCCAGGGTAACCGCATAGATGGGAATGGCAGTTATACCGCGGATAATCTGGGGATAGTGATACTCGGCAAGGTGGGCAATACAGTCCGCAATTGCGAATTCACCGATTTGAGTATAGGAGTCGCCATCGCGGTCGGCAATAATAACCAGGTCACCAACAACACCTTTGACGACATAGTCGCGTCCGTAGTACTCATTTCCTCGACCAACGACCTCATCATCGGGAACACATTCACAGGTATAATAGACGCGGAAGCAGGCCTTGCCGATCCCACGGGTATCTTTGCCGAAGACTCTGCCGGCGCCTTTATCGTGAACAATACCATAGACAGCACCATCGGTTTAGGTATACACCTCCATGCCTCCCAATTGATCAATCTGACCAACAATACAGTCCTCAATGCAGAGGGCGGCATCTTATTGGATTCTACGACCATGGTCTACATGTCCAAGAACATCATGACCGGCAACGAATATAACTTCGCCGTTGAAGGGAACGAGCTGCTCGAGTTCCTACATCTCATCCTTACAGATAATCTAGTGGATGGAGGGGTGGTCTATTACAACTATACAGCCCAGGATAAGCTCTATGACCCAATAAACACGCCAAACGCAGGATTCGTACACTGCATACTCTGCGATAACATCACTGTCAGCGACATGACCTTCAGCAATGTGGGCTATACCTTCTTCTCATGGGGGCTTAACAACAGCAGGATAGAGAATATAACTGGCGACGGGAACGGCGGCGGCATATCTATAATGACGGGCTTCAACAACAGCCTGACGAACAACGTGATATCCGGCTCCAGCATCGCGCCTGGCTTTTACATACATAACAACACCAATACCACCTTGGTAAACAATACAGCCCTCGATAATCCTGGTGGGGGACTATATCTACTCGGCAGCACTCAGGCATACCTATCCGGGAACGTGATGTCGGACAACAGCCATAACCTCTATGTAGACGGTCCAGATGTCACTGGCGATGGCGTGCCGGACCCGGATTCGCTCTCCAGCTTCAACCACACGATACTCACGGACAACCTAGTGGACGGGGCTGTGGTCTATTATGATTACGCAGCCCGGGACTTGGTATACAGCCCAGCGACCACTCCGGATGCCGGTTTCATCCATTGCATATTGTGCGAGAACATCACCATCAGCCGCGTAACGCTTAACAACAATGGCTATATGTTCTTCTCATGGGAACTGAACAATAGCGTCATAGACGATGTGGACGGCTACGACAACCAGAAAGGCCTCACGATATTGTCGGGCAACAACAACACGATCTCGCGGCTCGGCACTGACTCCAGCCTCAGCCTCAGCACCCCGAATAGCATCATCCAGGACTCATGGTTCTCAGGCGGGTGTGGTATCGGCATTTCAGAAGCGGACAACGTATCGATACTAAATAATCGTCTATTCCTTGATAGTGCTGGTCTAGGCTGCGGCATATCCTTAGGGCGGTTTGCGAATAACCTCACCATAAGCGACAATATAATAACGGGGGCTGGGATATACTTTGATACCTCAGAGAACAACACAGTCACTGACAATGACATAAGTGATTGCGACACTGCCCTTTATTTCGGGAGCTCGGACAACATGACCGTCAGTGGCAACACGATCGACAATTGTCTCAATGGCTTCTACATATTCGGCCTTGGCCACACTTCCCTGCTTGACAATCCATTATCGGGCATCACAGGATATGAGCTGTATATATCATACCCAAACGAGCTCTTGATAGCAGGCCATACCTTCCATATAGACCAGATATATTACCCTACCTTGTTGGGCAATTCCCGGCAGATAGTCCAATTCTGGAACAACACATTCATCTCCGAGCTTAACTCGATGCAGTTGGGTTTTGACGGCGTATACTTCTACGATATCCAGAAAGACGAAATCGCCAATTATGACTGGGCGATTCGCGATATACGCCCAGAAGTACAACTGGCATTCGCCCGGGATGGCAACAAGCTCTATATACCCGCCCCACCGCGTATAGGTATGTTCTCCTTCAAGGTGGACATAGTGGACCTGGACTTCAACAACACCTATGAGAACCAGACCTATTACTATTTCGCCAATGTGAGTATGGAGCAGGTCTTGAGGTATTACTATAGGCAGCTGGATGGTACGCACGGCCAGGTTCTGGGTGGTGATGATATAGGTATCATGAGCTTCACACCAGCTCCCGCCTTTGAATACTTTGTATGCATGAACTGGATAATGGTGTACGCGAATGAAATCTTGGGCGTGCCCTACCAGGACTTTTACTACAACAACGCGACCCCGTTCACAGGTGTCATAGTAGACAGGGTAAACTCGTCTTTCTACTATAAGTCATTGCAGGACGACGCCTCTCTTTCCATAGACTGGCATGCTTCCGCGGATGACGGCATAGACGGCCCAAGGGCATATACGGGTGCTACAGCCGTATGGACGCAGTTCAACAGCACCATACACCCGAGCAGGATGATATACCTCGATGCGCTGACAGAGTTCTACAACTTCTCGATAAAATTCGGCGGTTCACAGGGATCTTGCCTATGGCCGGAGGTACAGACCGATCTTACCCATCCTGCCTATTCAGATATAATCTTCAAGGTCTATAACACCAGCTTCTTCAACATCTCGAATATAAGCACTGTTGCAGACCTGCAGATATGGTCTATGACGCGCCCGGATCCGGATGGCGATGCTTTGATGCAGACATCCCTCTCAGGCAACACGAGCCAGAACACGACCATATCCATAAATGGCACTGGCGATGTCCGCCTTGAGGTGGAATTGCCATCTGGGTGTAGCTGCGAGGTCTACTATGATGAAGCCCTCTGCGAAGGCAGAAACTGTAGCTATGACCAGACCGGCGACATGCTTGATATAAACTTCGATTTGGGTAGCGAGCACGATATCACGATAAGCCCCTGTGTGTTCGGGGCGCAGGAGGAGGAAGAGGAAGAAGAAGACGATGAGACTAGGGGCGATACCAATGGTTATGTCTTAGTACCGGGGCCGACCATTCCTGTCGAACCCGGTTGCACTGAGGACGACGACTGCACTGATGACCAATATTGCATGTCGCCGGACTGTTTACCTGTGCCGTGCCCATGTGGGGCCGTGAGCGATCACTCCTGCACACCTTATGAATGCTGTGCCGATTCAGACTGCGGCGAAGCGGAGGTCTGCACGGATCACAAGTGCGTGGAGGGACCTGAAGTCGAGCCGGAGGCTGAGCCGCCCGTAGCCGAGAAGGAGCCAGTGGCAGAGCCGGCTCAGACGCCTGCAGAGGACTGGTCTTGGCTTTGGATATTATTGATAATCATAGCAGCCGGAGCAGTCTTAGTGATTGTTTTAACGCAGAGGGGCGGAAGGGAAAAGTCGCTACGTTCGGTGTGATGCATGCCGTTCTATGGCTTCTCCTTGTCCCTATCTCTTTTGTTGCGTGTCTGTGCAATCGCATCCTCTTTATATTCTCTATATTACCCTATGGCGATTCCATCCACGATGAAGTGTCGCTCGCTTACGACGTTGCTCGCACTTTTGGCACTTTTGGCACTCGCTTCAGCCGCCGAACATGGTATCCTGATAAGCGATAAGCCTTACCCACAGGAACTGGCAGATACCGGACCCCTGAGCAGACATACGGGGACCGTTACCGGATACGTCTTGGCCTCATCTACCCAGTTGCCACTTCCACCCGGGGCGGAAACCCCCTCACCGGAGTCTGTGCAGCCGCAACCTGATGACACCAATCAAAAAACCCAACCCCCCTCTGAACCTGGTGGGCCTGTGGACTCCAGGGATGGACAGGGACAGCAAGCAGGACAAGCTAACGAACCAGTTGCCGGAACCAAGCCAAAACCAACCACGCATGGTTTTTCTGTCCAGGAACAATTATATCCATCCATCGCGCTGGCCATAATCGCGATCATATCGATGCTCGCGATTCTCCGGTTTTCGAGGCGCAGACGAAAGGATTCGCGTTCTTTGCGCTCGCTTTAGGGTTTTCAAGGTTTTTATCTCAATAACGTAAAAGAATGATATGGGGGTTATGAGAGTATCCTCGATTTTTGTCTTGTTCTTGCTGTTGGTTTCATCCGCAGCTTTAGCTTATGCTCCCAATTCCGACGGTGTATCATTCAACTGTACCAGCTGCGCGGACTGCACTGCCGCCTTGAGCGACGGCTCCAGGAGCACAGTCTATCTAGTCAATGACATCATAGACCACAATGGGTCCTGTATAGCGAACCCCGGCGGTTTCGACAACAAGACCTTCGACTGCCTAGGCAATACTATAGACAGCGACGGCGCTGCCGTCGGCTATGGGTTTCTCCTACAAAGCCAGGACGACAACACGATAAGAAATTGCGAGTTCACGGGTTTCATGGGCTTTGTGTTCGTACCTCTCCAGTACAGCGCCGGCGTCGTCGTGATGGATGGCGACAATAATACCATCCATCTGAATGAGTTCTCATCGAACCTGGCAGATATAGGGATCATCGGCGGTGCCGGTAATATTGTATCCAACAACACCCTCACCGGCGCTCTTGCGTTGGGTATGCTCATCAATGCCACCCAAGACATCACGATCGAGGGCAATGAGGTCTCGCAAGTCGCCGGTCTTTTAGCAGGCGCCATGCAGATTGGGTTCAGCGATGGCGTGGACCTCATCTCCAACCGGGTGCACGATAATGCCGAGGCAGGCATCTCCATAGGCGATTGCGCCAATGTATTAATGTCCGATAACATAATGACGGACAACAACCCCAACTTCGCTCTGGGCTATAGCACTTATGAACACCTCAACCACACCATACTCCCGGACAACTTAGTCCAGGGCAAGCGTATGTATTACAACCTAAGCGTGGAAGATTATACCTTCAATCCGACCACAGCCCCGGATGCAGGCATGCTCTATTGCATAAGCTGTCGCAACATCACAGTAAACCTCTTGAATCTCAGTGCACGCACATCCCATGGCCTGCTTCTTGTCAGCAACGACAGCTTCGTGAGTAACGTCACGGCATGGAATGCGACCAACAGCGACATATACCTGCTCAGCAGCCATAATAACTTCCTTATAGGTGTCGGAGAGAATATCAACATTGGCGATTCCTCGACCAATAACACAGTAAGGGATAGCGCGTTGGATGGAATCTCCGTGAATGGCGATGACAACTACATACTCTCTAATGAGATATCTGTATCCGCCTTTTTAAGTGGCGATGAGAATACCATGGCAGGGAACGCGCTGGACGGCGGCGTGGGTGTGGCCGGCGACGACAATAATATATCCAACAACACATTTGATGGTGGCGGTATCTCCATCTACTCCGGGTATCTCAACCAGGTCATCGGCAACCATATCATTAGGGGTTCGCTTGACATAGCCGCGAATCGGACCTTCGCCGCGCACAATCATATAGACCTTGACGACCCCAGACCCCAGCCCGACCCCGGCGGCTCTTCAGTGACTCTGACCGGAAGCCATAATGTTCTTGAGGAGAATACGATGGTCGGAGGGCATCGCGGGTTGTATATAGACAGCTCCTATAATAATCTCACCGATAATACTATGGGCAACAACTCCGCCCATGGGATATTCTTATACTCCGGTGCCGAATTCAACAACTTCACGGGTAATATCATCCAATATAACGGCTGGAACATAACTGACTATTCAGTCGGTAATGCATATGATTCTGGGATGTATGTAGCATATAACACAGGCGGCGCGAATTATTTCTTCGCGAACAACCTCTCTAATAACTATGTGGGTATCGGCTCTATGGTGGGGAATTGGACGATGGTCTCAAACTATTTCGATAACATCCATCGCAACTTCTGCGGAGGCATAAGCAGCTGCTACGGACCCGGTGTCATGCCTTCGAATGAGTCATACTCTACGACCCTCGGCTCCACACTTAACTTCACCGTCTATGCCGTCAATCTTAATAACACTCCTGCATCTACGTACGCATATGAGATAGAGACCAGGCCCAGCGAGCCTGTCTTCGCGACAGTTTCTGGCAACAAGATAAGCGCCAGCTTCACTCCCTCTAGGCAGGGCGTCTACATGATGCTAGTCAGGCTGACGGATGACCTCGGCAACGTCCAGATAATGCGTC
>Ga0180433_10008124_pt1 | contig 13179 bp, 10 predicted proteins | sample SS_ome_8_FD_132980 | JGI IMG/M metagenome (GOLD analysis project Ga0180433, IMG submission 132980) | Hypersaline lake sediment archaeal communities from the Salton Sea, California, USA - SS_1_D_1 metaG | ecosystem: Environmental > Aquatic > Non-marine Saline and Alkaline > Hypersaline >... | reverse complement strand
GGGAGAAGCAACCTCGTTGTCGGGTTGAGGTGGTGCACCAAAGGGAGGCAACATCGCTTGATTTCGAAAAATGGCATCCAAAGCAAGGACGGCAATTGGGAACCCGCGCCAAGACAGCATGTGCCCATTTGCTTCGGTGCCAGGTAGCGCCTCTGGCGTGTACCACCAGTAGCCGTCATTGTCCGTCATGTCGCTCTTGCCAGCTTCCCACTTGCGGCAGCCGGGGCATTTGCCTTGGGGTTTTACTCTTGGCTTGCACTCCTTACAAATCTTGAATGAGCAGCACGGGTAGGACAAGTCCGCTTGGTTGTCGCAACACAAAGGGCAGCTGTCCATCCTTTTTTTGTTTATCAAAAAATGTGTGTGTTTTTCTCGTTTGATACATGTCAATCACATTTTAGACATTATGGACTTTGAGTTTTCCAAGCCTGCACACATTCAAGTTCAAAAACCTCTTAAGCAACGTCTACAGGAAGCATCCGCCGAATCAAAAATCCGTAAGGAAGAAAAGTGGTCATGCCTCAGCCACACCCTGCAAACTCTAGCCAAAGACAGCATTTTTGTGACGGCTCTTCACATCCATAACTTGGGCCCCTTGACCACCGACGACTTGTGCGCCATGGGGTTTCAAGTCAAACGGCGCAACTTGGTTGATGTTGTTGTGTCGTGGTCTTTGGATGAAAAAGACGAACCACCAATGCCAGGACCGGCCAGGTGCCTGTTTGACCTCACACTCACGAGCATTACAAACATGCTTGTACGCCATGCTCATAGCACAGGGTCAAGACTTATGCACATGTCAAAGCACTCACACATGGACGACAAAAACCGTGTTGAATGGAAACGCGTGTTGAGGTTGGAAGGATTGGATGTGGAACACATAGACCGCACAGTGGTTGTGCGGTGGTAGAGGGCAACCATGGATTATGAATAAATATTCTGCCCCATATACTATAAACATGACGCCTCGTGAGCGGTATGACTTGCAGATTTCAGCGACTGTGTTTGGCATTGTTGGGTGCATTCTTCTGTGGTGGGCACTCTGGTCGGGCGGGTGGTCCAAAACCAAAACCACCGACGTGAGTGGGAAACAGTTTTCCTTTCAACTCTTCAAGTCACGTGGCCTCTTTTCGCGGTGCACAACCGTGAACCACGTCGAATTGATGGCCAATGACAAGGACGACGCAGCCTGCTGCTCCCACTACATTGCCAGCGATTTTGCAAACCATTCCTCTTGGGTGCGCATTGGCGCCCTGCAAAACACAGGCTTGTGGTCAGCCATTTCTGCGGGGGTAGCGGCCGTCTTGCTCTTTGTCACCATGTGCCACATGGGTGCCAAGGCACGCCAGGGTGTGCGGTGGGCAGCCCTCGCCTTTGGCCTCGCGGCCTTTGTGTTGGCCACTGTCACCGTCTCCCTCTACGCCCAGTGGTCCAAGGACGTGGCCAAGAAGAACCCCGACAAATTTGCCAAGGCCTCCGCCGATGTAGGCACGGGGATTTTTGCTGCCGGCACGTTTTACGCCGGCTTGGCTGCCATTTTGGTTGGCATTTCCACCCACCACGCTGTGACCTCTTTGACCGTTCCGACCACCGCGACCGTTCCGACCTCTTCGACCGTTGCAACCAACCTCTAAGACGCCAATTTCAGGCGTTGAGTCTTTTTGTATTTCAAGCTGCACTTATAACAAATATGGCTGTTGCACAGGAACACCGGTGGATGGTTGAAATGGAAATTGAGACCCACCTTGGCCAGCGTGCCCTGTACAAAATCCCGTTCTGGGCTCCCCACGAAAAGGCGGCAAGACACCAAGGCGCCAAACATGCCAACGAAATGCAGTCGGGGGTGGTGAGTGTGCGCTCCCTTGACGTGTACCGCGTGGACGACTCGACAATTGTGCTGCCAGGCCTGTACCCACTGGACCAACGACACCACTTGCACCGGGCCCCCGTCCCGCCCTTTGACTCGGTCCAAAACCTGCCGTCCTTTGAACGCTCACTCAAGGAAGACTTTTGGAGGGGTGGCAAGTACACCTCTCTTGACGCGCATGCAAGACCCAATGAAAACCCGGGCTTTTTATACGCAGGACATGGCGATGATGACGAAGAAGAACACACCCGGTTGTTGTTTGACTCGATCGAGTCTGACACCACAACGCCACCACAACCTGAAGGCCAACCCCTGTGGAGGCGTCTCCTGTGTTGTGTTGGTTGCAAGGGCAAGACAGAAACAGTGTCAAGGCACCAAAGGGTAAAGACGCACCAAAGGATAAGGGCCGACTCTTGGTGAGAGGAGCTCTACGTTGCACTTGGGCTTGACACCCGAATTGGCCTGTGGTGCAAGACAGTCATGTACAGTACTGCTGCCAAAATGGCAGCCGCCACGACAGAGGCACAACTAATAAACGCAATCGTACCTCCTGACATTTTGCCGTCTGACCTTGAAGACGTTTTGCCGTCTGACCTTGAAGACGTTTTGCCGTCTGACCTTGAAGACGTTTTGCCGTCTGACCTTGAAGACGTTTTGCCGTCTGACCTTGAAGACATTTTATGTTCAGCTCAGAATCAATATTCTTGACTCATTTAGCCACAGTGTGAACAGCAAGTAAAATCATACGTGTTCCAGCGCCCGCAGTCTTCACACATCTCGGCCGGTTCCTCGTCGGCCGGGTCGACACATGCATGGCAGGCAACCAAATGAGGCGTCCGGGCGTCGAGAAGAGTGCCCGTCGCAACCTGTCTGGTGCAAAGCGCACAGACGTAGGGAAGAGCTTGGACAGCTTGGTCAGGCGAAATGAGGGCGAGGCGAGAAAATGCTTGGGTAGGGACCGCCATTGCTTGCTTGGATTTGAGGTGTTCAAAGAGGATTGTGTGATTGTGATGTGGGTGCCTAAGAACAAGTCATTGGCGACTAGTTTATGTACTCCTCTTTGATCTTGTTCACTTTTCTTTTCCCTCCCCTCACATCATGGCTTCTTTTCCGTCTCTTGCTGGGCTTGGGTTTTTGGTGGACCCCACCAAGACCAAGCGATCCGAGGTGGAAGCTTGGCTGAGTGACCCCACCATTCCCGTCTCGACAGCCTCTGTCTTTGTCCAAGACGGCATTCCCCACATGCTCGTCAAGACGCCGGGCGGCTTTGAGGTGCACTCAATGGAAGGCTTGACGGAGCAAGCTCTCATCTCTAGTGTTTCACTTGACGCCTCCAACGACATGCTTCTGGAGCACCTTCCCCTCTTTCCTGAGACGGCACCCTTTCGCTCCTTTACCGTCCAGGTTGTTTCGCCCGGTGACGTGATTCGCCACACCTTGCCGTCGTCTTTGTCAAACCATTGGCAGATTTGCGCCTTTACCAACAAGGGCGCCCCTGGCGGGTCCAACACCTACTTTGACTTGACGGCCCACCCCTCAACCACGCTTTCAGGTGGCAACAGCGAGTGCTTGACCTACTCTTGCACATCCTTGCGTGGTGCAAAGCACACGGGGGACAGGCTGGCCACGCACGCATCTGGTGATTCCGCAACATCGCCCTACAGCTACGCTGCGGGTACAGCACGTCTTTTCCACGCCATGTCCTTCCCCAAGACGGAGGGCACTTGGTGGGTCACGGGCGCCACGGGCTACACGCGCACAAAGCTGCGCACCATGGGCCCCCAAATGCCCTCCATTGTCATTGTCGACTATGGCTCCGAAACGATGTACTTGTTGCCCTTTTCCATTCAAGAGGCTGTGGTTGGGGATGCCACCTTTTCCATTGGGGCGGTGACGGAGTATGTGGGTGACAACACCTTTGTCACCTATGCCCTGGCGGGCCAGGTCAATGTGGAGAACACCAACACGGGGGATTGCCTTGAACCCGTCAAGGCTGCCCTTCGTCGTGCCGTTGGCGAGGCAGAGGCGAGACGTGCATCTACCTCTGAGCCTGCCGTTGTAGAGGTGCCATCCATTGGGTCACCACCCGTTGTGTGTGCCTCATCCACTGATGGGAGTGAAGAATCCAAGGCATCTGAAGAAGAAAGCACCTTTTCCCTCAAGGGTCTCACGGTTGGCATTCAAGAGTCGCTGGTCTGGGACGGCACGTTGACCACGTCTCCCTTTGACCCGGCCACAACGTCCAGCTTTTTCTTTGGCCGCTCCCCCCACTTTGACCCGTCCTACACCCCAATCACTCCCGACGCCTCGTCTGCCCCCGTCACCATTCCTTCAGTCTTTGGCCCGTGCAAGGGCGGCTCTGAGGCTGCAGCCCTCCTCCTGACTTTGGACGGCCAGTGTGACACGGGTTTGCCATCCCTTGATGCCTACCAGGCCGCCTGGTCTTCCACCCTGCCCGTTCTCTTTCTGGACGTTTATGGTTGGTCCCGTCAAGTGGCGGCAACCCGCCAAACGGTTGTCAATGGCATCCTCATCCTCAAGGTGAAGAATACCATCGACTTTGCCAACCGTGCAGCCCGTGAAGAGGCCATGTCGGCCCTGAACCGCGACGCCTTTTTGCTTGGCGGCCCCATGTCCATGGCTCTGGTTGAATTTCCTTGTGGCTCTCGTGCCTTTTACCGCGGCGTCCCCTGGTACACAGATCCTTCCTTTCCGCTTACTCTGGCCTTTGGCGATGATGTGACGACCCTCTTGTCCAATGAGGTGTTGGCGTCTATGGCTTCATCTTTGTCATCGATTTGCAAATGGCCCATCATCATGGCGGCCGACGACACTTCTGTCTACCTTCAAGGAGAGGGCATGGTCCCCTACCGTGTTGCCATTGATCGCTGCCTGGCCTCTGCCTCTGGCGGGTCACCCACCGATGAGGAAGTAAAGGCCCTGCAGACCATGCTCGTGTCCACCCTCAACCAAGTGTCCATTTTGCTTCAGCCGGATGCCCTCAAGGTGATTCGTGAGGAGCTCTTGGCGTCTCTCAACGAAGCTGTTGTCGCCCTCGAGACACCCATCAAGGCTGAGATGCGCAAGATGGCGACGGCCCTGACAGAGGCTACAACGGAGGAAGAGGCCCAGGCTGCCCGTGCGACCTTGGCAGACTTGACTTGCCAGAAGCGACAGGTGAAGAAGCGGTTCCAACCACTGATTGATGCCCTCCACGCAATGGTGTCTCAGCGCGCGTCTTCAACCCGCAAGGCAGACTTGGCCCGCATGGTCCGCCAGTCCAAGATTGCGTCCAATGTGGCAGCTGCCACGACCATGACGCCGGAAACTCTGCGGGAGTACTGTGAGGAGATTGAGGAGTTTGTCATGGTGACTCTGCCCGATCCTGCCCGTCTCAAGTCCCTCTTGGAGGCAACGTCAGCCTCGACGTTGTGCCACCAGCTGGCCTCGGGAACGTTGACCTCTACCCCCACCCACCGTGTGGCAGAACCCAAGGCCAACTTTGTCATTGCCGACGGCACGACCGTGTCGGTGCTGGCCGAGATTGGTGATGGAGACCGGGGCCACACCCTGGCGCTGGCCACCGGTGCGTCTCTCGCCCTTCCCCTCTCCACCTCGGCCCGCCACTTGTCCATGGTGCCCATTCCCATCCTGGACCGCTACGTGTCAATGAGCCACCCCGGTGCATTTCCTTGGGTGGAGGAAGCCAACCAGCCTCAAGTGGCCACCTACCGCATTTTGCTGCGGTCCCTCTTTTCACAAGGCAACGCGTCACGGACCGTGTCCATTTCACCTTCCTCCAAGGAGTTGACTTTTTTGGTCATTCACTTTTTCCTTGAAGTGGCCGAGTCACTTGTCGACCGTATGTCGGCTCCACCCGCACCTGGTGACACGGAGGCTTACGAGTCGACTTCGGCACGCATCCTGCGTGGCTTGATGGGTCTCGTCTTGACCACCATGGGCTCGGGTGCTTCTCCCGCCTCGTCTCTTTGGCAAATGGTCATGGGCAAGCCTCACCTCAAGGTGCCTGACGCCAAGGAGATGTGGATCTTGCGCTCCCTCATGCGCGTGCTTCCCTACACGGGGTGGACCATGGAGGCTTTCAATGCCAACCTCAAGGAGATGGTGTGCCGCATGATTCGCAAGTCCATCACGGGACCGGCGGTCGAGAACATTGGTATTGCAGCTACCAAGGCCTCTACCCGCATTTCGGGAGAAGAGGCCCATGCGCTGCGTGCCAAGTTGTCTGCCTGGAATGGTGTCGCGGCCTACATTCTTGAAGCATGGCCGTCTCTTGCCGATGGTGCAAAGCGCGGCATTGCCACCAGACTGATGGCCATGGCGCCCGCCATGACGTCAGAGGAAATTGGGCGCCACCAGTCGTTTGGGCACCTCATGACCTTTTTTGCGCGATGCTGCAGCAATGAGGCTGGCATGTCGTTTTCAGCATCGGATCCTATCTACCTGCAGGCTCGAGACACGGCTTTGGGTGTCTTGCTCAAGCACGGGTGTGTCATGAAGCCCTTCAAGGCGGCCATTCACGATGCACGGGTTGCGGGTGGAGACGACTCGGAGGCTGTGGCGGCGTTTGTCACCCGGATGGAGGAACTCAAGGCTATGCGTCATCCCTCTTCTACAACAACAACCATTCCCATTCGGAACCTTCACGGTGTCCTCAACTCCAAGGCTCCCTTGACGGGTGATTCGGATTTGGCACGTGAGCCATGGTCTGTGGGAGGTGCGGTGGCGCCCTTTTGGTCAGACGACGAGGTGAAGCGCCGTGTCGCTCTTTGTTTGGGATCTTTTGGTTCGAACAGTCATGGCGCCTCTGCTGACGGCTATGGTGCTGACGGCTATGGTGCTGACGGCTATGGTGCTGACGGCTATGAAGAGGCCAAGACAGAGGAGACGTGCGCCTCGACTCTTGTGGCCACCGTGCCCAAGGTTGTCACCATTTTGACCAAGGCAGGTGCCAAGCCCGCGTCGCAGGCCATGCGTTTGGCAGAAGCAGCAACAGGAGTCACCCCCTACCCAACCCTGTTGGGGATGGCATCCAAGCCCTTTTCACTGCAGGCCTTTACAGATGCCCTTGCCCATCTGGGTGTTGACCCGGCTGCCTTTCAGCCATTGGTCCAGCAAATGATTGTCACCCAGCTTGAGGAAGTCCACGACCACGACAAGGCACTGGCCAAGTCGGTGACTCTTTTGCACAGCTTTTGTTAACCATCGGAGGAATGTTGTAAAATAAATTACTTTTTATTTGTTATGATGCATCACCTCAGGATTGTACTTGTCTTGTTTTTGGTCATCTTGACAGGGATTGTTTTTGTATGTTGGTGGAGACGCAACCAAACACACAAAAAGAACCCACATCAAGAAGTAGGTAAAAAATCGTACCAAGAAGTTACAGGTGGAGGGTCTGTGGCTGTCAACCATCCACAACCTTGGTCCGGCCCAAACCCCTTTGATTTCTCGTCGCCATTTGAACCTTCAAACTATGAGTTTGCAGGATTTCAAGCAACGGCTTGTCCCCCTCCCCCAGCATCTCATGCTGTTGTTGTGCCACCACCACCTCGTCATTCATTGTCTTATCAATCACCGACTCAATCACCACCGGGTCAAGCCGTCGAGGACAAGTGGTCAACTGTAAACATTCATATTTAATAATACATTTATTTTTTTGTGATCAACATGTCCTTTGTCTGCCTTCCCCTGTCCGCCAAGCAGCTGGACGACTTGGCCAAAGCCCAAGCTGAATGGGATCGGCTTAACCAAGCCGATCAACAATTTGACGAGGAGTTGAAGAAGAACATCCAGGCCGCACTGGACGCGCATTGGACAGACCATGATGGCGAACACACTGAAAAGGACATTACAAACGCAGTGTTTGAAGTGTTCTTTGAGAACCCGGAGTTTCAAGCGCATGAAGTTGCCTTGGATGCGGCACGTGCAAGCCTTGTGCGCTGCCAAGCCCTTTGTTTTGAGGGGTCAGCTCTTCACACAGGCTTGGCATCGTTGATTACATCAACTGCGTCAACCACGTCACTTGCCGGTCATAGAGACACCGGTCACAGAGACAACAACCCTGCCAAGGGCATTAAAGTCAGGAGCCTGTCCAAAGACGCTCTCGAGATTTGTGTTGCCTTGACGTGCAATGTCAAGCTTTGCAAGACCAGCGAGGGCAAGGTTAGGGTGACCGTTCAACCGCCCACCATTTACATGAGACGGTTGGAGGTGGAGGTGGCTGGCAAGCCGTTTTGTGCTGAGAGTGAGTGCGAAGATGAGGTGGAGGCAATCGTGGAAACAATCAAGGACGTCCTTCCTGCTCTGGAGACAGAAATTGCACAGCTTTCAATTTAATTTATTTTGTCACAGACACCTTGGACAGAACCCCGTACAGCATTTCTTGTTCAGCTGCCTTGGTCTTGGCAAACTCGCCAATTAGTCGATCCGCTGATTTGATTTTGGTTTTGTTTTTTAATGCGGGTGGGTCCAGGTAAAGCTCCCACACGTCAATGCGCCGTTTGGAAGGCGGCAAGTGGGCATGAGCCTTGTACCGCTGGCCACGCCCAATGATTTGTTTGCGCAACGCGTCTGTCCAGGTGGGGTCGGACAGGACAATGTGGCGGACGCCCTTCAAGTCCATCGACTCGGCGCCTGCGTCGGTGATCAAAATCACTTCCATGTTGCGTGCCGACGCACCCTCCCCCTTGAGCTCCTTCAGCAGCTCACGCCAGTCCAGTTGTTCTTCTTCAAAGAGGCGCACCAAGTGGGCCAACAGATTCGACGTTGTCTTGCCCTTGTGTGCGTCCACCACTTCCAGAAACAGAACGGGGTCCACCAAGTAGAGCACCCAAAACCCTGAAAAAATGTAGGATTTCTTGGCGACGGACGGGGTGTTGTTCAAGCCCTTGGAGACGGCACGGTAGACGTCACCCAGGGCACGCCGCCGTTTGGCTTGGTTCACTTCGTCGGCGCGTTTGCCGTCCTTGTAGGGGTAGGCCCTCAACATGTCCACCAGGGTGTGGTTGGCAAAGTAGGTGCGGAAATCCTTGGCACGAATCTTGCGCAGCTTGAGGTACTCCTGGAGGGCAGACGCCGACAAGCTTTTCCCCTTGTACGTCCAAAACTTGGTGTTTGTAGCCCTATAAATGTCCCTCAAGGACTTTGCCAAACCAGGGTTGTCCTTGGACACCACCGTGCAGTGGTTCACCTTGCCTGACTTGCCCAAGAATTCAAAGCTCACGTCGCCATTGGTGCCGATTTTGACATGGCGCTTGAGAAGGGTGGAAACCCCGTAGTGGGGACGGTCCCCCGCCTTTTCAGCTTTTTCGTCGCCCTGAGCCTTGGACCACCCGGGGCGAAACCGGCAGGCTTCCATCAAGGCCGTCGCTGTTGCTGCCATTTTTGTCACTGGATTTGACGAACCCATGTCGTGCCCCACCTCCCGGTGAAAGGTGGACCAAAACGACGACGTTAAGCGCTTCAAGCGCATCACCTTGAGGAACTCTTGTTGGTCATTCCAATCCTCCGTGTACCGCCGCTGCCACCGGCCCTTTTTGTCTTTGGCTGCCCACACCATTTTCTGGTTGGGTTTGCACACAAAGGCGGGTGTCCACGCCGGCGGAATGGGTGACTTGCCAACATGGTCCTCAAAGGACTTGATTGTGTCTTTGGACGTGACACGCTTGCCGCCCTGAAAGTAGGTGTAGGTGTAGTCGTCATGCCTCAAGGCTTTTGATTTGGGTGTTTTGGTTCTGGGGACGCCCCGCCTCTCGAACCAAATCTGACCGGCACACACACCACCACGTGCACGTTCGCCCTTTGTTTTGGGACCTGCACCTTCATGGGAGGGTTCATCCACAAGCTTGGCCAAATTCTTGTGCTGTGACCGTTTTGCCTGCACCTCTGCCTTGGTGCGGGGCGGCTTGTTGAACAAGGACACTGCCTCATGCCTGTAGGCGCCCGACTTGGAGCCGTCAATAATGGCATACGCCGCCCCAGCCTTGGTCAACGCCTTTTCAATCATGCGCACCCCGTGGTTCAAAAACGCGGTGTAAATAACCACCTTGCCCTCCCCCTTGGCAATCCACTCCTTGACGTGCGCCTCAATCCAGTCACACTTTTCACACTCGTCTGGGGAAGCCCCCATGGACAGCTCACGCAGGTCCATGTAAAAGGGTTTACGGTGGCCCTTGCGCAGCTTGAGTCGTTGCTTGTAGGCGGCCCATGTCGCGTCCCCCATGGGCACCGACACGTTGTGAAGGGTGATGGACGCAAAGTCTGGGGAAGCAGACTTGTCAAACACCTGGACAGACGTGGTTTGGCGCAGCCATTGCTGCAGGGCCAAAGTGTCGGCCGCCAAGGCATTAAAGGCACTGGGTGACTTGACGGCTTCCCCCTTGACCATGGCTATCAGGGGTGCCAGGTCGTACAGGCCGTTGACGTAGGGCGTGGCGGTCAGCAGCAAAACCCGTTTGCATTTCAAAGCGTACGCCACAAGGGTTTTGGTAATGTCCGCGGTTAGTGACGTGAACTCGTGGGCTTCGTCCACCACCAACAGCGTCTCCGCCGGGTCATGCTTTCTTGACACCCGGAAAAAGGTTTGGGCTGTGGCGTACACAAAGTGCCCCGACAGGGACGCCTTGGGCCAAAACTTGATGACTTCTTCCCTGAATTGGGCCAGGGCAGATTTTTTAGTCAGCACAATGACCTTGGAGACGACACCCTCCTTGAGGAGGCATGACGCCGCCGCAGCCGCCGCCAGGGTTTTGCCTGTCCCCGTGCCCCAGTAGGCGAGCAGGCCGCGGTTGTGCAGCAGGTAGACGGCGGCTTGGGCCTGGTGGGGCTTGAGGACGATGTTGGGCGATTTCAGGCAGGGGTACCGGGTTTCTAGGGATTTTACTGAAAGTGGTGACAACCGTCGGGGGGACACGGATCGAGATTGTCTCGCCCGTTTTGATTTTGATGATTTCATCTTTTATTGCTTGATTATATTTTGCTCTGCAAAAGCAGACCAGAGGATTGAAGCCACAATCAAAATTCTTGGGTTGGGTTGGCTAATGCCAATTGTCAAGGCACCAATCAAACCTGTTGAGATTAAAAAAACAACACTTTTGTGTAAATAAAATGTCTGGCTATGCAACCTATGATTTTGATCCTTTGACTCTTCCCGTGGTTCATGTGCCCGTTGTCAAAGCAGACGAAAAATCGCTAGAGGGCTACGGCATTCTGACGCCAAGCTTTGACCCGTCTTTAGTGGACATTGTGCCGTGGCCTCGCCCCCCTGCCTCGACACGGCCACTAATGGCCGGCACGGGACGTGGTGGCGGCTTGATTGTGGACGAGTTTGACATGTGGTTGGGTGATGACCACAAAATCCGTGCCCACAACAAGGGCTTGGGGAATGACCCCTACACCACGGGTTTGTTGCTTAAGGACGGTCTTGTGGTCACCCGTGAGGCCAACTACCACCCTGACTCGTCTCAACAATTTTTCCCTCAGGATGAAAACGCGTTTTATTTACTGCTTGCGCTGCCGTCTGACGACGTCACAGCGTCTGACTTTACAGCATTTTATTTTGATGGGTCTTGTGGCTGCCAAATCCATCCAGGCGTTTGGCACCAACCCCCTTATTTTTGTAACCGTGGTATGAGGGGCTCGTTTCACAACGCCCAGGGTGCGGTTCATGCCTGTGTTGGCTACGACTCCCTTGACGAACAAGGTGTGCTGCTTGGCTTTGATGTTGCAACACCTATAATGTAATCAACCACTTGCGGGCGGACTCCCGAACGTCAAACGTTTTGTGTGGCTTTTGGAGGGTGACCATGTCCAGCACCATTTGGACGACCCGCCGGGCAATGTCGGACGAAATGATAATGGCCGTTCCCGCAATGGAGTGCACAAGACCCGTTTCGGCAATCATCTTGACAAAATCCGCTTGTTTGCCCATGTGCCGCAAGACCTGCAAGAAATTAATGGAGCGCAGCTCAAAAATAAAACGAATCTTTTGGCTTTCATCGATTTTGGACAAGTCCTTGGCGGCAATCAGCAACGCCTCAAACTCGTCCAGGTAGGCCTGCATGTCTTCGTCGGATGAGGGACCACCCGTGTAGTAGACCGTCACGTAGGGGTACTCGGACACGTCAAACCGGGCAAACTTTTCATTCACTTCATTGAGGTTGTCGTTGCCGTTGGTTGCCATTGTGGAGGGGGGCCGTGTTTTACTCATGTGTCTATACAATTTTTATTCACTAAACCATGTTACTTTAACACATTTTTTTTCAGCATGGCACGCGAAGCGTCTGAGACACCCCTAATTCCAATGGCCACCCGGTTTCGTGACTACGAAGACGCCTCTCGAGGCGTCAAGCGAATTGAAGCTTACCGCCCCTTTTTGATCCGATCCAGAAGAAGGGTTTTTTCACAAATATCCTTTACCTCCTTGACCACCTTTCGATAGTCACTCCCTTTTAGATCCCAGACATCAATTGTATGGCTTTGGGCATCAATGAATACAGTTGCTCTTGCAAATTCGTAGGTAGCCATTTGATTGAGGGTTTTGGTGTGAAATCGAAATTCATTCTCATCTCAGTGGGATCATGCCAAAAATTTCATTGGGTTAAAATAAAAACCTTCCCATGGCGTTTGGTGGCATGGGCGGCGGAGATGATCCAATATCTCCCGGAGTTGAATGTTTTGGTGGCGACACAGAATTGGTTGTAAGCTTCGCCGGACATACAGTCAAAATCAAGGACATTTGTCATACTAAACTTGTTGTGCGTAACGCGGATGGGATAGACCAGTACGCAAATGCAACCATTTACCGGACTCCTATACTGTCAGGCCAAATTATAGGGAGACAAATCACCCTTGCAAATGGCCAAATTATTCAAGTCTCACCGGGTCACGCATTCTATTTTCGCAAAAAAATGATGGAAGAAATCTTGGGGATTGACCCGACACATAATTTTTGTCGCAATGCGGAATGTCCTGGAGAGACGTGTCCAAAATGTCATTCGGGAAATGTGAAAATTCCAGGCTTTCGATCCATTCAAGCCAAATACTTGATTGGTGACAAGAGGAAGATCAAAGCATGCGTCATCAAAGATTATCTCTACCACGTCATACTACATGATGATGTAGAGGCAGCATTTCGGTTGGATCCAAAGGGACATTTATTGAGTGAAGGACTGAGAAAGGATCTCCCCATCTTTGGAAATGAAAAGTATGACTTGAACTGTGTTTCCAAAATGAATAAACCTGTTGGGGATTAACTTGTTTAGTCAAGCATCAAAAAATAATATGAAAAT
>Ga0180433_10008119_pt1 | contig 13185 bp, 9 predicted proteins | sample SS_ome_8_FD_132980 | JGI IMG/M metagenome (GOLD analysis project Ga0180433, IMG submission 132980) | Hypersaline lake sediment archaeal communities from the Salton Sea, California, USA - SS_1_D_1 metaG | ecosystem: Environmental > Aquatic > Non-marine Saline and Alkaline > Hypersaline > Sediment... | reverse complement strand
CCTTTTTGCTCGCGAAATTGTTAAGAAACTGTTGTTTTTTTCCAGACAAGTGCCGCAGAAAAAAGCAACGGTTAACCTCAACCAGGTGGTTCGAGAAGGGCTTTTTTTCCTCGATTCTCGCTGCGCCAAAGCAGGGATACATCTGGTCTGTTCCCTTGAACCGGATTTGCCGCCGATTACGGCTGACGCTTCCCAGATGCAGCAGGTGCTTATCAACCTGGTCGTCAACGCAATTCAAGCGATGCCCCACGGCGGAGCGTTGAAAATAAAGACGCTTTCACTTCAGAATGATGCGATGCTTGTCGTGGAAGATACCGGCATGGGCATGCGCAAGGAAATTCAGAGACACCTGTTCACACCGTTTTTCACAACCAAGGATGTCGACAAAGGGACCGGACTGGGGCTGGCGGTCGTTTATGGAATTGTAACGGGCCATGGGGGTACCATCAACGTATCCAGTAAACTCGGACAAGGTTCCAAATTTGAAATATCTTTACCGCTCAAGAAATGAAAATCGGACGCATGAGAGGTCCATAGATGTGTGCATCAAGTCAAAGAAAATCGATTTTGATCGTAGATGACGCCCCGGATACGTTGGAGATGCTACAAAGAAATCTCGTGTCTAAAGGGTACCAGGTATATACGGCACCGGCCGTAGTTGAAGCGCTTAAAATTCTGGAATCGGCGACAGTTGATCTGGTCATAACGGACTACAAGATGCCGGAAATATCCGGCATCGACCTAATTCGCCATGTGCGAGAAAACTACAAATACCTGGGAATCATCATGATTACAGGTTACCCTTCCATTCAGGGAGCGATTGAAGCGGTTAAGACGGGCGCGGAGGAGTATCTTCCCAAACCTTTCACAAAAGGAGAGCTCTTTGCCGCGGTTGAAAAAGCATTCCACACGATGAAGGCACGCAGGCGAAAGATTGATGCGTCACGCACGGAGAGTACGCCGTATTATGGTCTGATCGGTGAATCGGGTGTGATGAAAAAGGTTCTGCGCGAAATAGACAAAGCAGCCTCCACGACGGCGACCGTACTGATCACCGGTGAAAGCGGCACGGGAAAAGAACTTGTAGCGCGTGCGACGCACTACCGGAGCGCGCGTTCGTCGGCACCGTTTGTTCCCGTAAACTGCGGCGGCATTCCCGGGTCGCTTCTTGAAAGCGAACTCTTCGGTTATGTGAAAGGGGCATTCACGGGCGCCAATGAATCTCGAGCGGGATTTTTCCAAACCGCCGATGGGGGTTCCATATTTCTGGATGAAATCAGCGAAACCAGTCTCGCCATGCAAGTAAGTCTCCTTCGTGTGCTGCAGAACAAAGAAGTCAGCATGGTGGGGTCACACCGTCCCCGAAAAGTCGATGTCAGAATTCTGGCTGCAACGAACAAGGATTTGCCCGGTATCATAGAGAAAGGACTTTTTAGAGAGGATCTTTTCTATCGATTGAATGTTATTTCCATTGATATCCCCCCCCTGCGAGAGAGGCGGGAAGACATCATCCTGTTAACAAATTACTTTGCCCGGAAATACGGGAAGGAATATGGAAAACCTGTGCCGCAGTTTTCAGATGATGTACTGGATGCACTGCAACGTTATAATTGGCCCGGCAATGTCCGGGAACTGGAGAACATCATTCAGCGCCTTGTTGTCATGGTCGACGGTGAGGTGATCGCGGTTCCGGATCTCCCCGCACACATGCACTTCTCAGCTTTTGGCGGCACCGGGTTTAAGCGGACGCTGGCCGAAGTCTCTGCCGAATACATCCGGAATGTTCTGACGAGCGTCGGGGGAAACAAATCGGAAGCTGCCAAGATTCTCGGCATTGACCGGAAAACGCTTCGCAGTAAATTGCCTGAGTCGAAGCGAACGCCTTTTTCCTCGAAGGCCGATAGCTGAGGAAATTTTCCCCGCCGATTCATAATTCCCCGGTTTTCGTTCTCAACTTACCGCCTGTTTTCCAAAAGAACCGTAAACATCCGATGGGGCCAAACCTCATTATATTACTGATATAATTGAAAATTATAAAAATATTTTTCTGTCTTTTCTTTTTGATAACGTGATGGCACGCGGATTGCCTTATAAAGCCTACTCGATGAGAAGACTCCGGCGACAAAAAATAGAAAACACTTCAGTCTGTATAAGGAGATGCGAACGTGCACAAAAAAAATCCGCTCGTGAAAAATAAAACATCCCCCAGGGATTCTTCAAACTTGACGCGCAGCAGATATGGTGGTTTATGTTCGACGTGTAAGAATTCCTTGGAATGTACCTACCCAAGAGACCCAAAACGCCCGGTTTTGCAGTGTGAAGAATTTGAGGGAGTCACGAAGGTTTCTGAAAAACCTTCAAAAACGAAAATTACGCTTGTGAAAGAGGCGAAGTTCAACGCCGAGGAAGAATTAAAAGGATTATGCAAGCTGTGTGAAAAACGTTTGACCTGCACGTTTCCGAAACCTGAGGGAGGGGTCTGGCATTGTGAGGAGTACGAATAGAGAGCCTGGAGGGATCGGTTCACGGTTTAAAGATTCAACGATTAAAATAGATGATCGTTTCTTGAAATTTTCTATGACAGGCGGTGAATTTCAAACAGACCCGGAGGCAAAACAGCATGCTAGCAGCAACCAACATACCGAAGAAGGAATTACAACAGGCCTTAACAACTCCTGATGCAGCCCTTTACAGGCAGATTGAACGTGCCCTTGGCGCGCATCTTTCTAAAACTTCGGAGAACCTGGATTGGCTTTATGCCAATATGCACCCTTACTTTTTTATTACGATGAAGGAAGAGAGGGATGCCATTATCAATCTGGCGGTAAGGCTTCAAGAAATCAGGAATCAAATCAAATTGACGCTGACCGATCAAGAAAAGAAACTGATTATAGCCAGACTGGACTTGCCCGGTTCGATCTACGACACCTTGAAAGCGCTCCGGGAGAGAGAAATTTCCTATGCTGAAATGATTCACTCCTATGGGTCCCTTCCTGATACCGATGCGGATCTGGAAATCCAAAAGTTTGAGTTTGATCGGAAAACCTACGAGGAGATAATTGGAGCGGGCCCGGTCAGAATACCCCATCGTGTTAAAAAAGCGGTCTTTCACAGTATGAAACAATTTTATCCGGATTTCAATTTCAAGGAATCCGACAAAGTTCTTCGCTTACTTTGGTTGAATAATCAGGTGTATGTGGGACTTTCACCGGCGGAAAGAATCGCTCGCATTCTTTGGCTCTATCAGCAGGCAAGGTTACATGACGGTCTTTATTTTGACGTAGAGGAAACCAAACGGGGGGCGCGTTTTAAGGAGTTCCGGCTGCTTTTCTCCGTGGGAAATCCGCCTCAGAAGGGATTCATTACCCAGGTGAGCGAAGTCTTTAAACGGTTAAACATAGGAGTCCGGCGCTCCTACAGCCTGTATATCAACACCGCTCACCACCCTTACTTTCTGGCAACGTTTTATGTCACCTCGCATCAAGAAGAATTGATAGAAAAGGGATCTCCTCTGTTCAGGGTTCTTCAGGCGGAGCTGTATAACACGCAGATCCTCTCAACCAATACCTATGCCTACAGGAACCTCTTGACCGAGGGCATCATGACGGGAGAAGAGGCGTCTTTGACCCATGTATTTGTTGGATTTTGTCACACCAGTTTGGCGCATAACCAACCGGATCGGTTTGGTCTTGAAACTGTCAAGAGCGCCTTTCATTCAGACGCGAATATGACTTTAAGGCTCATCAATGTGTTCAGAATGAGATTTGATCCGGATATTGAAAACCGGGATGAAGTTTACAAACGTGCGCTCGACGAAACGGTACAGGTTATTGAAACTTACAATACAGGTCAGAAATACCTGGATGACATCAGACGCACGATCTTTACCACCTGCCTCGCCTTCATCCGCCATACTCTGAAGACCAATTTCTATGCGGCCGAGAAACACGCGCTCGCATTTCGGTTGGATCCTGCTTACCTGACCGAACTCGCATCGGAATTCACCTCGGATCTGCCGGCGGTCACACCGTACAGGATTACGTTTTTTTTCGGTCGTTACGGAGTGGGCTATCACATCGGGTTTTCAGACATAGCCAGAGGCGGATGGCGGACCGTCATCTGCCGGGATAAGGATGAGTACGCGACAAATACCAACAGTCTTTTTAGAGAAGTCTTTGTCCTGGCCCACACCCAGCATCTCAAGAACAAGGATATCTATGAAGGTGGATCCAAGTTGGTCGTGGTCCTTGATGCGGAAGGTCTCCATGAAACCTCTGACGTGACCCAGCGCCTTTACAAGCTTCAATACGGGTTTATCAACGCCTTCCTCGACATATTCGTTACGCACGGGGGAAAGGTTAAAAATCCTCAGGTTATCGACTACTATGGGGAGGATGAACCCATTGAAATAGGCCCGGATGAAAACATGCACGATGCCATGATCGAGCTGATCGCAAAGCAGTCCGTAAAGCGGCAATACATACTGGGCGCCGGTATCATGTCGAGCAAACGCATCGGCATCAACCACAAAGAATACGGCGTCACGTCCCGCGGGGTGGTGAAGTATGCGGAAATCGCCATGAGGGAAGTGGGCACGGACATACTTCATGACCCTTTCAGCATGAAGTTCACCGGCGGACCCAATGGAGACGTTGCCGGAAACACCATGCGCCTTTTGTTAACGCGGTGTCCTCATGGGAAGATTCTGGTCATTCTGGACGGTACGGCCGGGTTGTATGACCCGGAGGGAACAGATCCGGAAGCACTCGGCAACATTGTTTTGAGGCATGACCTGGATCACTTCAACGCGGAGAAACTGCATCCGGGTGGGTTCATTGTCTTTCGCGGGGAGTGCAAAAAGGAAGGGCTTCGAAAACTGTATAAGAAAATGATGCAAACCGATTCCGGTGTCGAAGAAACATGGATTACCATGGATGAACTCCAAAGGGAACTGGACCACCTGCTATTTTCAGTATCCACGGATCTTTTTCTGCCCTGCGGGGGGAGACCGGAGACGATTGACTCGGAAAATTGGCGCAAACTCTTTCCCCATGCAAATGTCTCCACGGCCCGGGTCATTATCGAAGGCGCAAATTCGTTCATCACCCCGAAGGCTCGGGAAGAAATTCAAAAGAAAGGGGTTGTGCTTATCCGTGACGCCTCGGCGAATAAGTGCGGCGTAATATCTTCATCCTACGAAATTCTCGCGAACCTACTCATGACGGACAAGGAATTTCTCATGCACAAAGATGCCTATGTGAAAGACGTGCTGGAGATTCTGGAAAACCGGGCCGAAGCGGAGGCGAACGGGATTTTCAAGCGGTATCGGGAAAACGACGGAAATCTGCTCTACACCGAAATCAGCAGCGCCATCAGCACGGAGATTAATGAACACTATGCAAAGCTGTTCGCTTTTTTTCAGGACAGACAGGATCTGGTGAATCAACCGGTTTTCAGAAAGGCGATTCTCAAGCACCTTCCGGCATTTATTCGGGAGAATGCCAAATACAGAGCCAGGGTAAAGAATTTATCACCGAAAATCAAAAGTGCCATTCTTGCCAGTCAGATCGGGTCTTCCATTGTTTATCACGGGGGCTGGGAGGTTGATTTTGAAAAAAGGCTTAAAGATTACCTGAAAAGCCAAAATGCACGGTGATCCGGGTAAACGCAGAGACAGGTCCGAACCGGGTCAATCATCTGCCGCGAAAAACCCGGAGCGCGATTGATCCGGTCAGCGGATGTCCAAGCCGAGCGGTATATGCATCTCGACGGTGTGGCCGCGGACAATGCCGTGTTTATCGAACCATCCCCGGTTAACTTCCAAGGCGAAGCGCACCTTCGAGGGTGAGCGATGATACCTTGTCTTTTCGAGTGGCTCCATCTGCTGGATGTCGACGATTCGTCCGGCATCATCGATAAAGGCGATTGAGAGGGGAATATGCGTATCCTTCATCCAGAATGCCAAAACCGAGGGCTCGGGCTCGACAAACAGCATCCCGTGGTTTTCCGGCAGGTACGCACGGTGTGAAAGCCCGCAAGACCGGGCAGAAGGCGAAGCCGCCACCTCGACCGTCAGCCGCCGATCCTTGATCACGATCCAGCCCGAAGGAAGCTCCAACGGGCAGGCGCACACCGGCGCTCCGGTCCCCAAGAGAATAACCGCAGCGATGAAAGAAGCCATCCGTTTGAGAAGACACCGGCAATAATCTCCGGAAACCCCTACGCTCCGATATTGCATGGTTTCAAGCAATTGACCGACACCCGCCTTTCGCTCACATCATTCGACGACCATCCTAGCGCCATCCGAAGAAACTTGCAACTTGTTCAAATCTGCCGTAGATTTGTAACGTGAAGGCCACAATTTGTTCAAGAGATTCTGGTTTTTGCATCGGCGAGCCGAGGTGCTGAATGATGAAAACCCAATCGGACGTCGGTTCAATTCAGTTTTGGCTTAAATCTGATTCTACGGGAATTGTATGAAACTGTGTCAAACTTGCGGCCAGTCAGTGGCCGAAGAGATCAAGATTTGTCCCGCCTGCGGCGGTGAAGTGGGTGAGGGCAGAAAATATATTGACGACTACCGCATCGAGGAGGTTTTACACGAGGGTCACGCCAGCATTCTGTGTCGTGCCGTCAAGGACGGCGAAGAGAAACCGGTCATGATACGGCTTTTTGTCCCGGAATCGGGAGTCGACGAAGAGGTGGCCGGCCGGTTGAAACGAGAATTGGAAGAGCTGAAAAAGCTGCCTGCCGACAACTTCGTCAGTCATCAGGAAATCCGGCGTTCTTCGGACGGGTTGTGGTACCGGGTGAGCGAGTGGATTGATGCAGAGAGCTGGGGTGATCTGGTCCGTTCGGGTCGCCTGCGCGACTACCGGTTCGCCTTTGACCTGTTCTCCAAAATTGCTTCGGCTCTCGATATGCTCCATCAGACGGGGCATTTCATCCCCCATCTCATCCTAAACGATATCATGCTGACAAAACGCGATGGGGAAAAGTTTAAAGTCAAAATCGACTACAAGCTTTCTCGGTTTTTGGCCCCGAAGCTGGACAGGCCCGGCCCCATGTTGAAACGACTGTTGGACTGTCACCCGGATATCATCAATGAACGACCGCTCGATTACCGGAGCGACATCTGGTCGTTGGGCAAACTCTTCATAGAGCTTCTCACCGCCGACTATGAAACCTGCGACTTTTTGGCCAAAATCGAGGAACTGCCCTTACCGCACGAGGCAGAAGTGCTTTTCAAAACCATGCTCGCTGAGGATCCTGAACTGCGGCCGCATTCCATGCGTGAGGTGGCGGAGACCCTCAGCCGGATCACGGAAGCGGACATTGAGGCGGCCAAAAGGGAGCGAATGGAAATGGCCGCTGCCTCGGCCGGGGCGATTCGGCGAATCAAGAGAAGACAGGCATGGTCGGCGGCAATGGTCGTTCTCTTACTTGTGGTCGTCGGCGTGGTCTGGTTCCAAGCAAATTTTAGGAAAAAACGGGATATGGCCGTGCTTGAGGATTACGCGAATCAATATGCGCGCTCGATCGCATTCGTGGCGGTAGAGTATGGTCTCAGAGAAGGCAAAAACATCATCTACCGCAATCGGTCGGAAGGCACGGCATTTCTGGTGGATAATGAAGGCCACCTGCTGACGAATCGCCATGTGGCGTGCCCCTGGCTGGAGGACGGCAATGTCGGTGCCATTGTCAAACAACTTCGGCAAAACAACCGCTTCCCGGTCTTTGAGTATTCCATGCTTCTGTGGTTTGAAGGAGAGAAAGCCTTTAAGCAATCAGCCGGCCTTGTCGGCGGCCGAGAGCTGGCTGACACGTATGTTTTTAGCACCGCATTCCGGACGGACGGCACCCCGAGCGTGACCATCGCCGGCGTTGCCAAGCCCCCGGTACAGACCCGGCAATTGGTGACATCCCCACTCAAAAACGATTTCGCGGTGCTCAAAATCGACCGGGTACCGGACGGTCTGAGAGCCTTACCTCTGGACCTGAAGCAAGAACCGCAGCGTATCCCCAAGCTTTCTCAGGTGATTACGTTGGGGTTTCCATTGGGCAGCCGGACCCAGGCCGCCAGCGTCAACGTCAGCGTCACCCGAGGCCATGTGCGGCGATCCTTTGAGGATCTGCTCCAAATCGACGCCTCTATCTACGGGGGAGACAGCGGGGGACCGGTCATTGATGGACGCGGGAAGGTCATTGGAATCGTGTCGGGCGTGGCGACCGACCGAACTCAGGGATTTATACCGATGGTCACCCCCCTGTGGAACATGGCGATGGTCTTGCCGATCAACAAGGTCGTGATATTCCTCGAGGAGCTCAAGACCGGCCAAACGAAGTGGAACGGCATGCTGGATCCGTCTGTGGATAACAAGCTTGAACGAATTCTGCAGGCAGCCGTTGAGGGTCGCTGGGCGGAGGCGATGGAACTGGCCGATGCGGAGCTCAAACTGAGCTTTGATCCCCTGTTGGTGATGGCCGGCGGCATGATGCATTTCTGTGCGGAGGACCTGAAAGGGGCGCGTCGCCTTTTCAAACAGTGCTTGTCTATGGATCCTGAGAACAGTCTTCCCCGGCTCATGCTGGTCCTCGCCGATTGGTTGAGCGGAGATCGCGCTTTGGATTCCCACCGCTTGGAACTGATGCGCCTGGACTGGCGGCATCCGGGCGAATTCTTCGGGTTTTTATTCAAAGTCCTGGATGGTCAGGTGCCCGAAGCATCCGCCCTCGAAGCCTGGGAGACCGAACCGGAGAAAAGCTGGCTTTTTTATGTCGGGGGCCTCATCCGTGCAAAAAGGGAAGCGTGGGACGATGCGGAGAAACTGCTGAGGCAAGCCGTTTTGTCGGCCGAGATAGAAGCATGGGAATATTTTTTGGCTCGCTCCAGGTTGGACACCGTCCAGGATCAGCGGCGGGACGCCTTGAAGGAGGAATCCTTGTGGGACGCCTATCGGGACGATATCCACGCATTCAGCCAGGTCGTTGAAAAGGACTTGAAAGCGAAGGCGAAGCGCAGATCCGAATTGGTCCCCCTCATGACTCGGTTCAACGATGCCTCCGCACGTCCTACCGACAAACGACAGATCCTCGAAAATGTCCTTAAGAGCGCACCGCATAACGGAGACGTGCTTGCGGCGCTGGCGTTTTACAGTGCCATGGAAGATGCTTGGGAACAAGCCTTGCAATACGCTCACGCATTCCTCAAAACAGAGGGTCGCCAGAGTGCGAGGCGCCTCAAGACGGGACTGCTGGAAGCCGAAATCCTTCATTGCCTGGGACGCGAGCAAGCGGCTATTGAAAGCCTGGAGCATTACAGCCGACTTATCAAAGACCCGTGGTACAGAGGCATCAGCGAATGTCTGCTTGGGAAACGGAGCCGGGACTCTCTGAAGCAAACGGCAGGCATGAGTTCGGAGAATCTTATCACGCTCCACGTTGCCCTTGGGCTTTGGGGGGAGGGGTCCGGCGAAAGGGAAGGGGCCATGGAGGATTACAAAGAGGCTCTGGAATCACTTTTGGACACCTGGATTGAGTTTGAGTTTGCTAAAGAAAGAATCAGAAGTTTGAGGCGGGATCAGTCGCAATGAAAACGTAGCGCATGCTCGATTTTCAGGGCTGTTTAAAGCGTCCTCACCTTGGCTTCCAACTCCCTTAAGCTGCCCAGAATCCAGTCTGCGCCGGCTTCCCTCAGTTCATCCTTCGAATTTCCTCCGGTAACCACGGCAAAAACCGGTACGCCTGCTGCTTTGGACATGCGGATATCCAGGACAGAGTCTCCAACGTAACAGCACCGGTCTTTTTCGATTTCCAGTCGTCTCAGCATTTCAAGCAGAGGCTCCGGGGACGGTTTCGGCTTGGGAACCTCATCTGCGAACAGTGTTTCCTCGAGCAGTGCGGAAAGATGCGGAGGGAAAGTGCGGTCGAAGTATTCCCGTGTGGTGTTGGATATGAGCGCAAGGGAATACCGCGCCGAAAGTGAAGTTAATACCGTGTCGACACCGGGGATAACAAGGTTTTCCCTGTCAGCCTTTTCAAAATAGTGTTTTGTTTTGAGCCTTACCACGCGATTCCATCCGTCGTCGGAAATGTCGCCGAAGAACAGGTTCCGCTTCTGATCGGGGGCATAGGATATGAATTCGCGAACGGTTTTCGAAGACAGCGGAATCCCAAGCTCCCTCGATGCCTCCAAATAGGCGCTTTCCAATATATCCAAATCATTGATCAATACACCATTGTAGTCAAAAATGATTGCTTCAAGCATGATCGCATTTAAACCTTTGAAAAATATTTTGACTGGAGGTTTAGAAACCTCGGTCACGCCAGAGCCTTTGAAAAATCGAAAACCGAGTTCAGAGGCAAACCGGCAACCGGGAATCCAATCGCTTTAGAGCATGAATAACGCATGTTATGCTTTTTGAAAAGCCATAAAAGGTATTTTCTTACCGGCGGGATCCCACCTTTAATTATCATCGGAAAAAGCGGAAGCATTTTAATGCGCAACCAAGGGGAACTCCAAATATATGGGCGTATGCTCAAAAAATATACTTGACAGGTTGCCGTCCATGATAATATTATGAGCACAAGCTCATAATAGGAAATTAACATGCCGAGACCTCGAAAACTCAGATTTGTCCAAGGCCCTCCCATTGCGGATGCCTTTCATCCCAATCGGATGTCTCCCTGGGGGGAACAAGAGGTTTTTTTGCCGATTGAAGGTCTCGAAGCCATAAAATTGAGCGATTTTCAAGGACTGGATCAAGAGACGGCGGCGGGAATGATGAACGTCTCACGCCAGACCTTTGGAAGAATATTGGCAGAGGCGCGCGCCATCGTGGCCGACGCCCTTGTCACAGGAAAAGTCCTGAGAATCGAGGGTGGGCACTTCGACATGCCGCCCAGAGGAAGAGGAAGACACCGCCGCGGTTGGGGCGGTGGATTCTGAAAGGAGGTGAATCGTTATGCCGGGATTTAATGGAACAGGGCCTTTGGGCGCCGGCCCGATGACGGGATGGGGTCGAGGCTACTGCAACCCTTCCGGGAGCGCGTTTGCTCCCGTGTATGGGCGGAGCCCATCCTACGCGCGAAGTACCGGTCTCAGCCGAGGGTTCGCTCAGACGCGTGGCTCAAGGATGGGATTCGGACCGGGTCCGGGCCGTGGGTATGGCCGAGGCTTGGGTCGGCGCGGGTTCTATCCCGCTTCGGCAAGGGGGTATGGCCCTGCCTATTGACGGGTCGGAGCCCGGGAATGGCTCAAAATGCCATTCATTAAAACACGAATCCAGTATTCATAATTTTTGGAAGGAGGTGAACGAACATGCCAGGATTGGATGGAACAGGACCCATGGGAGGCGGCCCGATGACCGGGGGAGGCAGAGGCCTCTGCGGACCCTACGGGAGATCTTATACCGGTTGGGGTTATGGTCGAGGGCGAGCCTTCAGAGGGGGGGGTGGACCGGGGTTCGGTTGGGGCCGCGGATACGGAAGAGGTTTCGCAGGACGCGGATATTATCCGCCTCAGGGAGCGTGGTACGGGCCCGCCTATGCACCGCCGTACGGAAGCCCTTACGCCATGAACCCTGAAGACGAGGCCAGGTCTCTCAAGAATGAAGCCGACTTTCTCAAAGGCGAAATTGATGCGATCAATAAACGCATCGAGGAGCTTGAGTCGGAATCCGCCGCGTCATAAAACTCGGAGCACTTGATCCTTCAGACCTCCGGCCCATTTCTGAACGAATTGGGGCCGGAGGCCTCTCAGGATGGGTCCAAGCGTAGAAGAGCGTAGGAAGGGAGAACCTTTTGCCGTCAGCCGAGCCGGGTCCACGCAGGATCGTCTTGGCGAAGGTGGATGGTTCCGTCAATAAGCGGCCTTGCTTCTCTTTTGATAGTTCAGCCCTTTACCGATATCACCGCACCTGATAGCCGACCACCCGGTTATCAAAAAAAGTCGGGATTAAAAGGAGTTTCTTTGAGGGAATAAACTCAAGATCGGCAGCGTTAATGTTCTGTTTGGTCGTATCGATCAAAACGACCGGCGATTTACCTTTTTCAATCACCTGGGTTTTACCCCGCCAATCACTGACAATATATCTTTCGTCGGCGAGTTGCTTCAGGCCGTCGATACCGCCCGTGTGTTTTATCAACTCATTAATATTCTTGGAGTTCGTATCAATGCTGAACAACCCATCCGCGGTGCCGACCAGGAGCGCACCGCCACTCATGAGTAATCCGTTGGGTGCTTTTTGTTGCAAGGTCATAAACAACTCAATTTCACCTTTTTGGATGGCGTACAACGCATTGACGTGCATATCCGTGATATATACCGTACCCTTTTGATCGATGGCGATATCGTTTAGAAATTTTGCCCCTTGGGCATGCCAGGTTTTCTTTTTTTTGCCGGAAGTAATATCAATGGCGTGGACTTGGTCAATGTCCGTCACATACAAAGTATTCTGAAAAATTCCCATACCCTTGGGTGCATTCAATCCGGTTACCCAGCGCAGCTTTTTGATAGTGCCGTCCAGATTTATCTGGGAGATAAACCCCTGACCGTTTTTTTCGGTCGGTTTCCCGGCAATATTGGCTACATAAATAACCTGATGCACCGCATCATACATGACCGATTCGGGCACCATCAGCTCTCGAGGTGTTTCCCATAATTGTTTCGCAACAGGGCTGGCGGCCACTTTTTGAGCAGCAACCGGACCCGCAACCAGGAAAAGGATTAAAATGCAACGTATTCTCACTCGTTTTTTCATCACAATTCCCCCTTTCATCGTGGTGTTGAAATTTGGCGGTGTCTCGTACTGAGTATAGGGCGCGGGTAAGACCGTGTCAATTCAGCTTCCTTGTGGATGGGGGCTGACCACAATCCCCCATTGAGCAGTTGGGCTGATTCAGGGATATCCAACTGTACCTTGAGGGCTTGCTCAACGTTGCGCATATCTTCGGGTTCAATGCCGGGCCGGCTGTAAAACAGAGTTGATAGTCTCGTAAAAAGTCGGAAATCACCTTTTTCCGTCATTTCGGTGTAGACCGGAATCCAGTTTTTTCAATTACTTAAGGAAGCGCCGGACCTCAGTTCGAAAACCTCGCATTCATCGGGATTTTCAACGGGGTGACGACTTTTTACGATTTCATCAATCTCAATCAACGGTTACCAAGGTTGAGCGGTTACGACCT
>Ga0180433_10008118_pt1 | contig 13186 bp, 8 predicted proteins | sample SS_ome_8_FD_132980 | JGI IMG/M metagenome (GOLD analysis project Ga0180433, IMG submission 132980) | Hypersaline lake sediment archaeal communities from the Salton Sea, California, USA - SS_1_D_1 metaG | ecosystem: Environmental > Aquatic > Non-marine Saline and Alkaline > Hypersaline > Sediment... | reverse complement strand
ATTCAATTTCAGCAATAACTTTTAGCTTAAATGCAGTACTGTAACGAATGGTTTGTCCTGACATAGATTTTTACCTCCCATTTTCGGTTCAAAAGTGTAAACCTATTTCAGGACAAGACCAAGTAGGGAAAAGGGAGAAGGGAAGGATAAAATAAGGATAAAGGAAAAAGGTAGAAGGAAAAAGTGAAAGGCTAAAGAAAAACAATAAAAGACAAAGAAAGAACTTAAGAACTTTAGAACGTTAGGTAATTGACATGCAGAAGCCAGTAGACGGAGATCAGAAGCCAGCAGATATTATTTGCAGGTTGAGTGATTTTCAAAAATAATATGTTTGATAAACCCCTCTTAATTTCCCCTTATCAGGGGAGTCATTTTTGTGATATTATTTTTGAAAATCAAATCAATAGAGTTTTGATTATGAAATAACCATTCAGGAGAATATTATGCAGCATGATGTTACAATTCTTAGCACTTTTCTGGCCTATATTGTGGTGATGCTTTCAATTGGTATTTATTCTTACCTTGGCACGAAGAATTTATCGGATTATTTACTGGGCGGAAGGAGACTTAACTGTTTTACCACAGCTCTCAGTGCAGGTGCTTCTGATATGAGCGGCTGGCTGCTGCTTGGTCTTCCGGGGCTGGCCTATGCAACCGGAGTGCAGGCCAGCTGGCTGGCCCTGGGTCTTTTGATCGGTACCTATATAAACTGGAAATTTGTGGCTTATCGACTACGGGAATTCACTGCAGCGTTAGGTGATTCTATTACGTTGTCTGAATATTTTGAGAACCGTTTTGAAGACAGATCGCATATTATCCGTATAGTTACCGCAATCTTTATTTTAATTTTCTTCCTGTTTTACACCAGTTCCGGTCTGGTGGCAGGAGGGAAGCTGTTTGAGAGTGTTTTTGGTCTGCCTTATATCTGGGCGGTGACAGTTGGTGCTCTGGCAGTGATCATTTATACTTTTTTAGGCGGTTTTACAGCAGTTTGTCTTACTGACTGTATCCAGGGACTTCTCATGTTTCTGGCCCTGATAGCTGTTCCTATTGTTGCTATTATCCATCAGGGAGGATGGGATGCTACTTTTCAGGCTATGAAGTCTGTAGATCCTGCTATGTTGAATCCTTTCAGAACAGTTGAGGGAGAAACATTTACATTTATTTCCATAGTGTCTTTAGTAGCCTGGGGATTGGGTTACTTTGGCCAGCCTCATATACTGGCCCGTTTTATGGCTATAACCTCATCGGATAAAATCAAAAGAGCCAGAATGATTGCCATGTGGTGGGTGTTTATTGGTATGTTTGGTGCACTTTTGGTGGGATTTTCTGGTATTGGCGGTCTTGAAGTTGTTCTTAAAGGACCGGATACCGAAAAGGTGTTTATCAAACTTATAGAACTGCTTTTGCATCCCATTCCTGCGGGTATCTGTTTGGCTGCCATTCTGGCTGCAATTATGAGTACTGCAGATTCACAGCTTTTGGTCTCTTCTTCAGCTTTAACTGAGGATGTATATAAGCCGTTTATAAGAAAGAATGCTTCTCAGAATGAGCTTGTCTGGGTAGGAAGAGGAACGGTGATTTTAATTGCAGCTATTGCTTTTATTATTGCCATGGATCCGGAAAATAAAGTACTGGATCTGGTCGCTTATGCCTGGGCTGGTTTCGGTGCGACATTTGGCCCTGCAATTCTGCTATCACTTTTCTGGAAGCGGATGACAAGAATGGGGGCAATTGCAGGTATCGTTTCCGGAGGTGTTATGGTGGTGGTTTGGAAGCAGTTGCAGGGGGGTATTTTTGAACTGTATGAAATCGTCCCTGGTTTTATGGTATCGATTATTTTTATTGTAACAGTAAGCCTCATTAGTAAGCCACCGGAGAATATTGAGGGGAAAGTTAATTTTTGAGAAGAAATTCGGAATGAGAGAACTTGAGAACTTTAGAACTTGAGAACGTGAGATAACATGTTGAAGATAGGATTGACCGCAGACCGGGAATTTACTTTTATCAACAATTATTATTTATGCTCCAGCAAAAAAGGTGAGTGTTTTAAAAGGGAACATGGAGAATGGAGAAAAGGAGAATGGAGGGTTTTGGGGATAGGGCATAAGGTATTAGGTTACAAATAATAAAAAATCCTGTTAATCTTGTTAATCCTGTCAATACTGGGATAGGTAAGAAGAAGACCACGAAATTCACGAAGAACAAGATAGTAAGGATAAAAGATAAAAGATAAAACAGATCAGTAAACAGTGAAAAATGTGAAGGATTGCGGTCGGCGGTCCGCGGTCTGCTGTCATTATGATAAGAATATGAGTACCTGAGAGAAAGAAGACTGAAAAATCAGAATTGATCACAGTATTTTAGACACTATGACACAAAGACTCTAAGACTCTAGGACTATAATATCGACAGCGATTCCGATACAGATTGCGATAAAATTTAAAATCATTGATATCATATATAATTCAACAGGAGGAAAACATGGAATATCAGGCTCAGTTATTAATTGTCATGATAGTGTATCTTGCTTTTCTGATAATCTGGGGTATATATCAGGGCAGTAAAGTAAAGACCGGATCTGATTATTCCATAGCAGGCAGAAAGCTTCCGGGCTGGGCTGCAGCCCTGTCCGAAAGAGCCACCGGGGAATCTTCCTGGGCCTTGCTGGGGCTGCCTGGTTTTGCCTATGCTTCCGGTTTAGCCGGAATCTGGACTGCAGTTGGGTGTATGGCCGGAATTATAACTGCCTGGTGGGGCATTGCCTGGCGGCTCAGAGATGAAGCTGAACATTTTCAAATAAATACTTTTACCGAGTATATAGCCAAAAAACATCCGGAAATGAATAAATGGATAAGAATTGTGGGAAGTTCTACTCTGGTTTTTATTTTCTTTTTTTATGTTGGAGCACAGTTTTTGGGAGGAGGGAAAACCCTCCATACCATGTTCAATATTGATCCCAGATTAGGTATGGTCATTACGGCTCTGATCATTATTCCCTATACAGTGTACGGCGGATTCCGCAGTGTTGTGTATACGGATGTTATACAGGCTATTGTGATGATCACAGCTCTCGTAATTGGTCCAATTGTAGGATTCATTACTATCGCACAAACTCCGGATATTTTTGCTCATTCCATTCCTCAGGCTTTAAGCAAGGCAGGTCCTGCACACAGTACCATAACCGGTGCTGTAAGTGGATTTGCTTTGGGAGCAGTTATTATAGGAGGTTTTTCCTGGTTTTTCGGCTATCTGGGTGGAATGCCGCAGCTCAGTATGCGGTTTATGGCTATACAGGATGTCAAACATGCAAAAAAAGCACGTAATATTGGTATCATCTGGACAGTATTTGCTTATGCAGGAGCATTATCGTTAGGATGGATCGGTCTTGCCCTGTTTGGTCCCACCGGCCTGGAAGATCAGGAGTATGTAATGCCTTCAGTCATGCTGGAGATATTCCCTCCTGTTATTGCATCAATACTGATCACCGGTGCCATCGCGGCCATGATATCAACTGCAGATTCTTTATTGATTCTTTCTTCAACAGAACTTTCAGAAAATTTACTGACCAGAAGGAATGAGTCAGGTAAAACAGGACTCAATAAACTTGCTCATTCCAGAATAATTACTGCAGTTTTGGCAGTTATTGCTCTTGCCTTTGCTTATTTTTCTTCCTCAAATTTAATCTATGATCTGGTAGGTTATGTGTGGGCAGGGGTAGGAAGCACTTTTTCCATTGTTATTCTCTTTTCTCTTTTCTGGAAGAAGTATCACGGAAAAGCTGCTTTGATAACTATTGTTACTGGAATTGTATTCTGGATTGTATGGATAATAACCGGGATGGAGGAAGTCATAACCTCGAGACTGATGACCTTTGTGGTAGCTGGTATTGCAGGTATTCTGAGTACTTTACTACTGCCTGTTAAGACTAAAGATCAATAATCTAAGTAGTATAGCCACAGATTAACACGGATGAAACACGGATATATTATTTATTATTAATCTATATAAATAATTGGTAGATTAAATTTTATTAATGTAAAACAAAGAATAAAGTATTAAATTTGTTTTTAAATTTTAGATTCAGTATTCTCAATATAAAAATAAACTTTTTAAAATAGGAGATATGAGAAATTGAAAAGAAGAGCCAAAGTAATTATTAATCCTGCAGCAGGCAGAGGTATACCTTTAAAAGCATTACCCACTATAGAAGAGCTGCTCAACAAGGAAGATTTGAACTATGAAATCTTAATGACTAAATGTCCTGGTCATGCTATAGAACTGGCAGAGAGTGCCGTATCAGAGGGCTTTAACGAGGTGGTGGCAGTAGGAGGTGACGGTACTGTCAATGAGGTGATCAACGGATTAATAAAAAGTAAATCTCATGCAACAGAAAAATGTGTTCTGGGAGTGATCGGGGCCGGAAGCGGGAATGATTTTCTCTATGGTATGGGACTGCCTCTGGATCTGGAAGAAAACTGCAGAATAGTAGCGGAAGGGAAGAGTCGGCTGATCGATATCGGAAGAGTGTATCTGGATGATGCCAAAGAATGTCGGTATTTCGGCAATGGCATAGGCATTGGTTTTGATGCAGTGGTGGGGTTTGAGGCAAAGAAACTCAAGCATATCAGAGGGCCGCTTTCCTATCTGATTGGTGCTTTAAAAACCATATTTTTATATGACACTGCTCCTGAAGTGAAAATCAGTTGTAATAATAAAGAATATCAACAGCGTTCTTTAATGGTGTCAATTATGAATGGAATCCGTATGGGAGGGGGATTTATGATGACCCCGGATTCACAATCAGATGACGGGCAGCTGGATCTTTGTATTGCCGGTAATGCGAACGTGTTAAGACTTTTTCAGTTAATGTTCCATTTTATGAAAGGAACCCAGGAAGGGGACAAAGAAATCACTTTTGAGCGAACAGACAAGCTGAGAGTTGATGCAGTGAATAAAGGACTTCCTGCCCATCTGGACGGAGAAACGCTCTGTCTGGAGGGAAGGAAGTTTGAGATTGAAGTACTCCCTAAGCGACTTACATTATTGTGCTGAGATAGCATACATTAGAAAAAATGTCATATCACCACATTATTCGTTATTAAAATGTGATTTTTATCATGTTTTTTATTTAATAGTGAGCGTTAAATGTGAGATGTGAAATGTAATACATGAGAGATGTTGGTGTGGAGGGATTGTTGAAGGTTTTACTTATGATTTCCCATATTTTCCTCTCTAATTGTCAGAATCAGGAAGCGCAGGATTTAAAGATTATCAGGATTGTGGTATTTTTTATTTTTGCACATTCAATAATTGTATAGGTTAATTCACTGCTAATTTTGTTTCGTATAGATATTCCTTATTTAATCCTGTCCATCCTTTAATCCTGATTCTGACCTTTACTCGTACTTCAAACTCTCCACCGGATTGGCCCGGGCGGCTTTGAGCGCATGGTAGATAACAGCCAGACAGGCAATAGTGAGTACCAGGAAACCTGTCAACAGAAAGGTGAAAATGTTTATAGATGTATGATAGGCAAAGGACTCAAGCCATCTCTTCATCAGGAAATAAGCAAGGGGCCAGGCAATGCAGTTGGCAATAATGATCAGTTGCAGATATTCCCTGGAGAGCAGCATAATGATGCCTGAGGCTGTAGCCCCAAGTGCCTTGCGGATACCAAATTCTTTTTTCCTCTGTTCAGCAGCGTAGGAGGCCAGTCCCAATAGCCCAAGGCAGGCGACAAAGAGAGTAAATGCTGTAAACAGGGTAAAAATACGATCGGTACGGAGTTCATTCCGGTACATATCATCGTAAATTGAATCCAGGAAGGAATACATAAAAGGCGATCCGGGTATAAAATCCTCCCAAGTCTGTTCAAGATAAGTAATTGTATTTCGGATATTCTCGGAACGAATGCGCACCGAGATATAATTTTCTGACCAGTCAAGAGCTTCTGACAGCATAATGATTCCCATGGGTTTAACGGGCTCATGAAAAGATTCATAATGAAAATCATCCACAATTCCGATAACATGGAAGGGCTCTTGACCCATACCCCCGATAATAATTCTCTCTTGATAGAGATTGTCTGTATCTATGTCTTGGGCTTTATTGGAATTGAGGATAACGGCCCGTTGGTCGCTGAGGATTTTGTCGTCGAAAAAACGGCCGTCTTGCATTTTAACCTGGAAGACATCCAGAAAATCAGTATCTGCGGCGATGCGTATGGTTGCCGGCCAACTGTCCTGACTACCTTGTACATGAAATCCGACATTGGTGTAGCCTTTTCCTGGAACGCTGGAAGAAGCAGATACCGCCATCACCTTAGGATTATTCAATAGTGCCTTTTTGAACACGGGTAGATGTTGGTTGATCTGTCCAAGAGTGTGGAGTACTACTACATGTTCACGTTTAAATCCCAGATCCTTGCTCTGAATGTAGTCCATCTGTTTGCGGACAATCAGAGTGCCGGTCAGGAGCAGCACGGACAATGAGAATTGAAAAACGACCAGACTATTACGCAGACGTGAATGTTTCATACCTTTGCTGAATGTGCCTCCGATTATGGCCCTTGGTGACATTGCGGACAGGAAGAGTGAGGGATAGAGACCGGCAAAAAGTCCGATTAGAATAGTTAACAGGATCATGGGTAAAATCAGTATCGGAGATTTAATATAAGGTATATCAAGCCAGGGTTTTCCCATCAATTGGCGGAAAGCGGGCATTAATACCAGAAGAATGATGAGGGCAAGAATAAAGGCGAACAAGCTGGTCAGAACCGATTCACTCAGGAACTGTCTGATGAGTGAGGAACGGGTGGATCCCACAGTTTTACGAATTCCCACTTCCAGAGCCCTGCCGGTGGATCGTGCTGTAGAAAGATTGGCGTAATTGACAGCTGCAATGAGAAGTATAAATCCCGCTATAATGATGAAGAACTGGACATGCATGGCGTTGCCGTTGGCCTCGAATTCCCCATGCAGATGGGATTTGAGATGGATGTCTGTCAGAGCCTGAAGCGGCAAGGTCTTAAAGTTGCCTTTGGCTGCCCAGGCGGTGTAGTCTCCATTAAACATACGAGTACTGGCAATTTCGTTCAGTTCGTCTTGAAGGTTTTGGATATCAGCATTTTTTTTGAGTTGGACATAGGTTTTAAACGGATTCCAGCTCCAATCCGGTTGAAGCCATACTTGGAATGAATTTTTGGAGCAGAGCACATCGAAATGGAAATGTGAATTTGGGGGCATGTTCTCGAATACTCCCGTGACCAGGAAATCGTTGTCATATATTGTCAGGATTTGACCCATGGGATCAGTCTTGCCAAAGTATCGATCTGAAGTCTTTCGGGAAATAACCACTGATTGAGGTGACGCCAGTGCCGTTTCCGGATCTCCTTCCAAGAAGGGAAAGGAAAAAACCTTAAAGAACATTTCATCCGCTTGCCCGATTTTGCTCTCATGGTAGGTTTTTTCTTTAACGCCAACCAGAGTGCCTTCCCTGTCGCTTCTTACACTGGTCGCCTGTTCCACTTCAGGGCATTCAAGCATAAGTGTCCCGGCAAGGGCTGTCGGTGTATTTGTATAAGATGATATGACTCCATTTAGTCGATGACGCTGAGTGACCCGGTAGATCCGGTGTGCGTTTGTATGAAAATGGTCATAACTTTGTTCATCAGCAACCCACATCAGGATGAACATAGCGCCGGCTATGCCAATGGCCAGTCCCAGTACATTAATGGCAGTGTAAATTTTTTGACGGTTCATTTTCCGCCAGGCTATTTTCAGATAATTTTTTAACATTGTTTTTCTCCTTTTTTAGCATAGTGCAAAGGGCATGGTGCATAGTGTTATTTTTTCTATACTCTTTGCACTATGCACTATGCTCTATGCATTTACTCATACCTCAAACTCTCCACCGGATTGGCGTTGGCTGCTTTGACAGCCTGGTAACCCACAGTTACCAGGGTGATGCAGAAAGTCAACAGTCCGGAAAGAATAAATATCCAGATACTCAGATTGATCCGGTAGGCAAAATTCTGAAGCCATTTATTCATGAAATAGTAGGCAAGGGGCCAGGCGATGAAATTGGCAGCCAAGACCATCTTTATAAAAGTGTTTGATATTAAAAATACTACTTGATTAACGGAAGCACCCAGCACTTTTCTTATTCCGATTTCTTTGGTTCTCTGTTCAGTCATAAAAGTAACCAAACCAAATAGACCCAGACAGGCGATGATAAATGCCAGGGCTGAAAAAGTTCCAAGCAGCTGCGCCATTTTATTTTCCTTTTTATAAAAGTTATCTATTTCTTCATCGAAAAAAGTATATTCAAAAGGACGGTCTTTCACACGTGCACTCCACTCATTGTCCAAGAATTGTATTGTTGATGCGATATCATGTGAACTTATACGAACAATAATTGTAGATACCCAATCACAATTAATATCTAATACTGTCGGAATGATTTTCTCATGAAAGGAGGAATGATGGAAATTATTGATAATTCCAATCACTCTTCCCTTGTCACCGATTACATCTCCGGGAAAGGTTATCTCTTTATTCAATACACTTCCGCCCATGACTTTTGCTGCTTCTTCATTGATCAGGTAAGCATCCGATACATCTGAAGAGATTTGTTTTGAGAAATCTCTTCCTTCCAGAATCTTCAGACCTATTGTTTTAACATAATCATGACCGACATGAAATTTGGCGAATGCAATTTCTTTATTATTTTCTTTGCCCTCCCAGGTGATTTCATCCATGGAAAAATCAAGAAACATGGGTGGAGTACCTATCGAAGCATTTATTATGCCTGGATGTGTAATCAGTTTGCTCCTGATACTTTCAAAATTTTGTATATAATCGTCGTTAGCAACATAATACAGCATGTGATCTTTGGTATATCCCAAGTCAGCATTAACCATAAATGAAAGCTGCCGGTAAACGATCGTAACACCTATGAAGAGTAATGCAGAAATGGTGAATTGAAAAATAACCATATATTTTCTAAATGTACCCGTAAATTTTCCTGAGCGGGTAAATTTTTGCAGAACAGAAGAAGGGGTCATTGATGAAAGATACAGTGCCGGATACCCTCCTGCCAGAAATGTTGTTAACAAAGTAATTCCGGATAATAATAAGAGCATTTGAGGTTTAAGTAATCCTGCAGCTTCAATCTGCTTACCTGAAACAATATTAAAGTAGGGAAGCAGCAGAATAACCAAACCTACAGCAATGAGGATGGAAAAAATTGTGAGTATAAATGACTCGGCTAAAAACTGTTTAATCAGATTTGTTTTTCGAGCACCGCTTACTTTTCTCATACCGATCTCTTTGGCTCTTGTACTTGATCTGGCTGTTGATAAGTTCATAAAATTGATACATGCTATTCCCAATATGAACAGGGCAATAATAGAAAAGATATAGAGGTACTTTAGATTCCCTTCTCCTTCAAGAGGATTGAGATTAATATTGGTGACCGGCTGTAAGTAAATTTCCGATTCTGAATTTGTGTTGTAACTATGTATCATATTTTTTATTTTGGCATTCACAATGCTAACATTTGCTCCTTCATTCAGGAGTACATAGGTTGCATATGCATTTACCCGCCAGTTATTATCACCAAACATTTGTTCAAGTAATTTGCTTCTGGAATCAAAATTAACTATACAGTCAAATTTCATGTGTGAATTGCTGGGTAGGTCTTCAATTATTCCAGATACGACATAATCCTTTTCTCTTCCGACTGTTATTGATTTGCCAACTGGATTTGTATTGCCAAATAATTTTGCTGCATAACTTTGGGTTAGTACAATTGATGAGTTGTCAGGTATAGCAGCAGATGCATTTCCCTGTATGAAATTTACTGTAAATAAATCAAAAAATGCAGGATCTACATACACTAAATGAACCTGGTTGAAAAATGTATTCTCTACTTTAATATAAATAGTACGATCATGATAACGGCAGATTTCCGCTATTTCTGGATATTCCTCTTTCAAGGTCGGGCCAAGTAGAGCGGGCGTGCGTTCATTTTTGCTTTGATCTGTAACTCTTGCAACCCGAAACAGACTATCCGATTTTTTGTGAAATTTGTCGTAGCTTAATTCGTCTTCTATCCAGAGGAGAATCAAGAGACAAAATGCAATTCCTAACGCTAATCCTGATAGGTTGATAATTGAATACGTTTTATACCTTTTAATGTTTCGGAGTGTTGTTATCAAATAATTTTTGAACATGATGTACTCCTTTTTTTTAGCTTTCAGCCTTCAGCATTCAGACCTCCCCCAACCACTCCTCTCACCACTTCCTGTGAAAAGTCAAACGTCAAATGTGCAAAGACCTCCTCTCCACCTTTTCGGGAATTTGAGTGACTGGTAACGTTTCCTGGGTGGGTAAGGTAGGGTCATTTGACGTTTCACCTTTGACTTTTGACATCTTGGCATCCCAACTCTGACATTTCACTTTATCATTCATAAAACAAATTATCCATTCCAATACATAGAAATTTATCCTCACTCATTATTCGTAACGCAAAGAATCTACAGGATTTGCCCGGGCTGCCCGAACAGCTTGGAAACTGACAGTTACAGAAGTGATTATCAGTGCCAATAGACCTGCGGATATAAACACCCAGATGGTGATATCCGCTTTGTAGGCATATTGATTCATCATGTTTTTCATAATATAAAAAGCCAGAGGCCAGGCAATGAGATTGGCAATCCCCAGCAGTAGTAAGAATTCTCTGGTCAATAGCAGAATAATACTGGAAATGGAAGCTCCCAGGGTTTTACGAATACCGATTTCTTTGGTTCTTTGCTCAGCAGTAAAAGCTGCCAATCCTAGAAGTCCCAGGCAGGAGATAAAGATAGCCAGAAAGGTAAAATAGCTATAGAGTATTTTGGTCTGCCGGTCTGACTGGTACTGTTGTTTAAATACATCACTTAAAAATTCATAGGCAAAAGGAAAGCTGCCGGCATAATCGGACCAGACTGATTTTACTATGTTGAGTGTATTCTGTATATTACCGGGATTCAGACGGATAAAGATAAAGGTATGCGGCCAGTCACGGGTCAATGCAAAAACAATGGGGACAATCTCATTGTGAAGTGATTTGGAATGAAAATTCTTAACTACTCCTACTATATTTCCTTCCCGTTCCCAGATAGAGAACATTTTTCCTATAGGTTCTTCCAGTTTGGCAAAATCGACAGCTGCCTGATTGATAATATAATTTTGAGTATCGGTGGAAAATTCCCGGGAGAAACTTCTCCCCTGTATGATATCCATTTTAAATGTTTTGAAGTAATCATAATCCACAGTAACAAAATTCATGGTTTTATATTGATCCGGTCCTCCGCCTTCCCAGTACACCGGATTTATATTTCCCACCTGAGTGGGAGTATTATTGGCGGATGTAACATTGATAATGTTAGGATTCTGCAGCAGCCGGTTCTTGAATGCTTCATAACTCTCTCTAATTTGCTGATTCAGCGATAATCGAATAACATTATTGCGGTCAAAACCAAGGTCTTTTTGGTTGATATAATTCATCTGGCGCTGCAGCACAATGGAGCTGATAATAAGAATGATAGTAATGGAGAACTGAAAAATAACCAGTATCCTTCTGAGCAGAGGGTTTCTGGAACCGGAAGCTCTTGATGTCTGTAAAACCCTTAAGGGTTTAAAAGATGATAACAGCAGGGCAGGATAGCTACCGGAAAGTATTCCAACCACCAGAGTAATAATTAATAGAGTAAGGAGTATGGAAGTATTCTGCAGAGGATTGAAAGATAACTGCCTTCCGGAAAGGTTATTAAAGGCTGGTAGAAAAAGCATAACCAATCCCAGAGAAATGATCATAGCAAAAAAGCTCAAAAGGAATGATTCACCGAAAAACTGACGGATGATATTCATCCTGTGGGCTCCCACCACTTTTCTCATTCCCACTTCTCCGGCCCGGTTGCCGGCTTTGGCAGTGGTCAGATTTATGAAATTAATACAAGCCGTAATCAGTACTATTATTGCTATGGCTGAAAATATGTAAATATACAAGATATCACCAATGTCATTCAATCCATAAAGATGCATGCGGGACAGGGGCTGCAGGTCATTTTTGACCTTTTTGTCCTTGACCCGTTTATCATATTTCATGGTTGTACCTGCCATTTTAGTCCGTAAATCATCCACTGAAATATTCTCCGATACCAGAATATAGGCCTGGGTTTCCAGCCACCAGCTGTTCAGGCGTTCTTCACCTACCAGCTGAACCGGGACCAGCATGTCAAACTGTAATGACGATTTTGCTGGAACATCTTTTATAACCCCGGTAATGGTCATGGGCTGATCGTAATTCATGGTCAAAATTTTTCCCACTGCTTCTTCTGTGCCAAAATATTTCCGGGCCGTTGTTTCTGAAATAATCACTGAATTCTGGGCAGATAGAGCTGTAGAGGGGTCACCTTCCAGTAGAGGAAAAGAAAACATATCCAGAAAGTCAGGATCAACCAGTCCTGTATTTTCATAAAAAGTTTTATCCTGGTACCGGGTCAAAAAGGTAAAGTTATTGAATCTGGTGGCTTTTTCAATTTCCGGGAAATCCTTTTTGAGCACAACCGGTAGCTGCCAGGGACTGGTTGAGGTCCAGGCTTCATCCATATGAGAGACAACCCGGTAGAGACGATCGGACTTTTCATGAAACCGGTCAAAGTTCAATTCATTCTGGATCCAGAGAAAAATTATTATACAGCAAGCCATACCTACTGCTAAGCCCAAAAGTTTAATAACTGAATACCCGAAATGTTTTTTGAAATTTCTTAAAGCGATTTTTAAGTAATTTTTGAACATGGTTTGCTCCTTTTTTTAGCTTTCAGCCTTCAGCAGTCAGCATTCAGACTTCCCCCAACCACTCCTCCAGTGAAACGTCAAACGTGAGACACCGCCGCCCCTCTTCCAGTGAAACGTCAAACGTGAAACGTGAAAAGACCAGGACTTCCTCTTTCCGTGTGTTTGAATGACTCGGAGTGTTCCCCGGGTGGGTAAGGTAGGGTCATTTGACGTTTCAGGTTTGACATTTCACTTTATCATTCATAAAACAAATTATCCATTCCGATACATAGAAATTTATCCTCACTCATTATTCGTAACGTAAAGAATCCACAGGATTAGCCAGAGCGGCAGTGACAGTT
>Ga0180433_10008117_pt1 | contig 13187 bp, 5 predicted proteins | sample SS_ome_8_FD_132980 | JGI IMG/M metagenome (GOLD analysis project Ga0180433, IMG submission 132980) | Hypersaline lake sediment archaeal communities from the Salton Sea, California, USA - SS_1_D_1 metaG | ecosystem: Environmental > Aquatic > Non-marine Saline and Alkaline > Hypersaline > Sediment... | reverse complement strand
CGATGCATGATGCCGTACCTCCCCTTCTACCGAAACACTTGATAGAACAATTACATAATTATTTACTTCAATAATTAAAGTATCTATAATATCAGGACTTTTTGAATCCATCTTTATTGTTATATCTAAAACTGTATCTATATGTTCTAATTGTATTCTAATACTTGAGAACACTAAAACTTCACGAAACTCAATACCTTTTTGAGCTTTCTCGTTATATAAATAGCGCATTATTCGTATTCCAATCTCTACTACCTTACAACATAGATTATTTTCTGTTTCATGTAGTTCATCGATATCTAAATTTCTAAACGTTTCTGATCCTAATATATCTCTCTCCAAATTTAATTAACCTAATTTTAATCATTAATATAACGTATTTTTGGTAGATTATTTACACTTTTGTTACTTTTATTGTTATGTTGCGTTATAATAGTAGTCAATTTATATAACTTAATTCAACTTAAAATGAAAAAGAAATATAATAAATATCTCCTTCTTTTTTTATCACTTGTAAATTCAATTATCATAGTTTTACTTTTATATAAGTCAAAATTAGGTATCAATTTTTTTATAATCAATATAGTTCTAACCTGCATAATCACCTATCTAGCTTATATTTATAAAAGAATTAATTTTTCATTAGTTATAAACAATATTCTCTTAATTACCTTATCAAGCTCGTTTTGTATAACAAATAGTAAACCTATACAGATAGTTGCTTTTAATCTATGGGGATACTTATTTTTCTTGAATTTATATACTCTAATCAAACCAAACTATAAATTTGAATTTTGGAGATATATTGCAGCTCCAATAGAACAATTTGTTATGGGACTCATTAGTCCAGTTTTTCCTATTTTTAGTAAAAAATTTAAAGGGAAAAGTGAAATTATACCAATAGTTATGAGAATAGCTGTTGGAGCTATTATTGCTCTTCCTATTTTATGTATATTTGTTGCTTTACTAGCTTCAGGTGATTTAGTATTTCAGAAAATTTTTGAAGATATATTTAGCGGATACTTCATAAAAGATTCAATAAGCATTGTTATGCTTGTAATCGTAGCGTTTTGGATTACTTTAGGTATTCTATATTATAATTTTCATAAGAAGCGTAAAGAAGCTGTTAAGAATGAGATAAAGAAGAAGAGAAAACCAAAACTATTCATAGAAAGTATGACTATATTATTACTTGTAGAATTCTTATTCCTTATTTATAACGTAGTTCAGATAACTTATATGTTTGGAGGTGAAAAGCTAATAAAAAAAGGAATTTCATATAGTGAATATGCAAGAAGTGGATTTTTTGAACTGATGATATCTAGTATCATAGCAATTATATTAATTGGTACGCTTTACAAATTCACAGAAGCAAAGAATAAAAGGGAAGGGATAGTACTTCGAGTTGTATCTCTTTTTGGAATTATAGAGCTAATGCCTATGCTTGTATCTGCTTTTTACCGTTTATATATGTATGAGGATGCATACTCATTTACAAGGCTCAGAGTATACAGCCACTTATTAATTCTATATCTATTTATTATACTAATTATATTCGCTGTTAAGTTTTTATCTCGGTTAAAAGAGAGAGTATTTATCTACACTATTCAGATAGTAACTTATGTCTCATTTATAATTATAAGTTTTATCAATATAGATGGATTTATTGTTAGAGCAAATATAAGTAACTATGAGGCGGGTAAAACTTCAGAAGATAACTTTGATCCAGGATATTTCTACCTATTATCATATGATTCTATACCTAATCAGATTGATTATTTCTTATCTGCAAAGGGAGAGCGTAAGGAAGAAATCGCATATTATCTTGAATCTGAATATATAGAACTAGAATTTAAAAATAAAAAAGGAGCAGATATAAGGGAATACAATTTAAGACATAAATTAGCAAAGAATTTACTAGATGAAAACATTGAAGAGATAAGAGAATATTCAGAAAAGTATAAAGAAAGAATCTATGATATTTATATGGAGTATTTAATTGAAGAAAAATTAGAACTGTCAGATTATGATAACAAATATTACCACGATGATTATGATCATTGTCCAAATGATATTGAATTTACATTCCTAAACAGGTATGGAGAGGATTATAATTATTTTAGATTAGATATCTACAGTTATGATAATCCAAATGAAGTTGTATTATTGAATGAAAGCTCTCATTGTGTTGATCTGAAAAAAGGAAAGTATTATATAATTGCAGATAATAATGATTTTTTTAATAACTATTCTAAGGAGTATTATGAAGTTGAAGTAACTGATGAAAATGGAGAGATAATTTTATATAGAAGAAATTTACCAGAACTTAGAATTGATTAGGAGAAATTCAAGTTAGAAAAGAATAATTATATAGATAAAAGTTTGCTAATATTCATTTTAATTATTAAAATATAGAAATCATATTATCTATTAGTATTTATTTATGGGAAGTGTAAAGATTAATAATGTAAAAATTGAAAAACCTGATGATGATTTCACTGTTAACATTATAATAGGGCAGACTCACTTCATAAAATCAGTTGAAGACATTCATGAAGCTCTTGTCAATTCTGTTCCTAATATTAAATTCGGGTTAGCATTTTGTGAGGCAAGCGGGCCAAAGCTTATTCGTTACTCAAGTACTGATAAAGATATGGAAAAGCTTGCACTAAATAATGCAAAGAAATTGAAGTGCGGTCATACTTTTATAATATTTCTAAAAGATACTTTTCCAATAAATGTTTTGAATAGTATAAAACAAGTACCAGAAGTATGTAGGATATTTTGCGCAACAGCAAATCCCTTAGAAGTTATTGTAGCGGAAAGTTCTAGGGGTAGAGGAATAATTGGTGTGATAGATGGCGAAGCTACAAGTAAAATTGAAAAAGAAAAAGATATAAAGGAAAGAAAAAAACTACTTAGAAAGATTGGATATAAATCGTAAAAAAACTATATACCAAAGGCAAAAAATTTATAAAAGTTTAAGAGATTAAAGTATCATTTTATAAGTGCAGTATAAAGTCACAAAAAGACAGATCGAATATTTAAAAAAAGTATCTGTTGAAAATGAAGCAAATAAATCTAAATACTTAAAAGAATTAATTGTTGACTTGAAGAGAAGAACTCAGAATAATCTTTGATTATTCTTTATTTATTAATCTATGAAACATAATTTACGTAAGGCTCGTCCTGCATTTACTATCCTCCTTACTACGTTTATATTTTGTATCCTTTCACTGGGGGATTTTCTATCATCAGATTTATCTAGGTTGTAATAAGATTTCGCATCTTGGTGTTCTACTTCTAAGGTTTCTTCATTTTTTTCATAGTAAGTAATCCATTTACGGTAATTTTCTTGGGTGGTTAAGTAATTATAGGCTTCCAAAGCTAGATCGAAAGGTTGTGATGTAGATGCCGTATTGGGTTTACCCTTAAACTTAGAGATAAATTCTTGAATTGTAATACTACCAGAAGATAAAAATTTGAAATTGCTATAAACTTGATCTATCTTTATAGGCAAACGTGTTTCCTCATCAATAGTCGGATCGTTTCCTTCAAAGAATATGGATCTTTGAGGATTATCAAAATCTATACTCATAACACTAAATCTGTCTCCCATGGGATATAATGCTTGCATTCTATCTTCAAGAAGTAGTAAATAACCTCTTCCAATGACAACTACGAAAGGCATTTTAAAGTAAGATTTTTCTTTATTTGGAATACCTGTTCTAACTTCTGGACTAGACATTAGAATTCTTATATATAAGATTAAATTCAAATTAATATAGCAATTATAAAAATATTCTTCAATGTTAAACACGTCTTATATATATGTATGCTTTTAGTACTTATTAATACTGATAGAATATTCTTATAAATAAAATTGATGAAAATAGAAGAATACAAAGCTTGAGAAAAAAAATTTGCAGAGATAAGAAATTTCTATTAGACTGTTTAAGACAATAATATCGATTTTATATCTGCCTTTATATGTCTAATGTCGAGAGAACTAAGTCTTTTAATAGTATTGTAAAGTTTTTGCTACCAAAAAACGGAGATAGGATTATAAGTATACTATATGTTATTGTATTTTTAGAGATTATAATTATACCTGCTGTTTATTTAATTAATCATGCGAGAGCAACGGACGTAAGTGGTGATATAACAACAAATACTACATGGAGTATAGGTGATAGCCCATACCATCTTACAAGTCATCTCACTGTAAAGGATGGAGCAACACTTACTATAGATGCAGGAGTAGAAGTTTTGATAGATGGAGATTATACTTTCTCAGTTTATAATGGTATCTTGGATGTAAACGGGTCAAGTGGAAACGAAGTTGTTTTCAAACACAATTCAAGTACGAGTTCAGATTCATGGAATGGTATATCTATTAAAAATGGTAGTACAGCAACAATTGATTATGCAACGATTCAATATGCTGATTATGGTATTTTATTAGAAAACTCTGATTTAACTATAAATGACTCTACGATTGATACAAATAGAAATGGTATATTAGTTTTGAATAGTGGGAATTTAACTACTGCAAGTAATACATTCAGTAATAACATTTTTTTTGCTCTTTGTATAAACCCTGATGCTGGAACAATGAGTTTAGGAAGTGATGCAGATGTAGATAGTGTAAGTAATAATGGGTATGATGCAATAGGCGCAAGCTGGGGAGACCATGATAGTAATAACTGTCCTTCAAATACATGTAAAATCTCACAGATAAGTTTTGCAGGAACTGATAATTGGACTTACTTTTTCTGGGATTGGTTTAGGATTAATGGATCAGATGATACATTAGAAATAGATCCAGGAGTTATTATTAAATTTGATAATAATGAGGAATTATATGTGGAAAATGGTGCAACTTTAGATATTAATGGAGAGAGTGAGAATCCTGTTTATATGACATCATGTAATGATGATACGATTGGGAATCCTGATGGAGATACGAAAAATGATGGAGCAACTAGTGGAAGTTCTGATGATTGGGATTTTATAAAAATACTTAATAATACTACAGCCACAGTGGATTATTTAGAATTACAATATGCTGATGTTGGTTTTCTTGTAGAAAGGGCAGATCTACAACTAAATGACTCTTTAATTGATTCAAATAGAGTTGGTGTTTGTTTATGGAATAATGCTGATTTAACTACAACGAGCAATACTTTCAGCAATAATGATTATTTTGCACTAAACATAAACCCTGATGCGGGAACACTGAATCTAGGAAGTGGAGCAGATGTAGATAGTGTAAGTGGAAATGGATATGACGCAATTGGTGTAAGCTGGGGAGATAATGATACAGGTGGTTGTCCATCTGATTTATGTAAGATATCACAAAGGAGTTTTGCAGGAGTTGATAATTGGACGCACTACTTTATTAATGGGTTCACATTTAGAGGATCAGATGATACTACAGAAATTGATCCTGGTGTAATTATTAAAATTGATGGGAATGACTGGATCGAGGTTAATAATGGTGCTACTCTGGATATAAATGGGGAGAATGGTAATCCTGTCTACATAACTTCGTATAATGATGATACAGTAGGTAATCCTGATGGTGATACTAGAAATGATGGAGCAACAAGTGGAAGTTCTGATGAGTGGCAGTTTATCAAGTCTAGAGATAGTGATACAACAATAACAGCAGATTACCTTGAGATAAGGTATGCAGATGAGGCATTAATTGCTGAAAATTATGGAAGTATTGAAGTAAACGATTCAACAATAGATTCAAATAGAGTAGGGATAAATGTAAGAAGCGGAGGTAATCTAACAACAACAAATAATACAATAAGTAATAATGACTATTTTGCCTTAAACATAAATCCAGATGCAGGAACACTAAATCTAGGAAGTGGAGCGACAGTTGATAGTGTAAGTGGGAACGGACTAAATGCTATAGGTATTGGGTGGGGAGATCAGGATTCTGCAGGTTGCCCATCTGATCTATGTAAGATATCACAGAGAAGCTTTGCTGGAATTAACAATTGGAATTATTTTTTCATAAACAATTTTAGAGTGAATGGAAGTGGTGATACACTTCAGATTGATTCTGGAGTTATAATGAAATTTGCTGGCGGTAAATATCTAGAAGCAGAAAGTGGAGCTATTATGGATATTAATGGATTAGTAGATGATCCTGTATATCTTACTTCTTATAGAAACGATAGTATAGGTGGAGACACAAATAATGATGGTTCTAGTACTTTTCCTACTGAAGGAGACTGGAGTAAGTTGAAACTGGAAGACTCTGGTAATCATAGCGTAGAATATGCTTATATAGATTATGCTCAAAGAGGCATAGAATTTGAAAATACTTCGACAACTACTGTAAGTAATTCCTTTGTAAGATATTGTGAATACGGGATTTATCTAAATACAAGCAATAGCCCAACATTTTCAAGTGTTAATATAGAAGACAATGCAAATTACGGTATGTATTCTACAAATGCAACTGTTATATCAGCTGAGAACTTATGGTGGGGTGCAAGTAATGGTCCATATGATTCCTCAGATGGTGGTCAATGCACGTCGAATGAAGGAGATGGTGATACAGTAAGGGACGACGTTAGTTATAACATAGATTATTGTCCATATTCTTCAAATAAATTTAATGCAGCTAATGTAACAACTGATGCTACAAGTGATATATCTGAAAATACAGCTACCGGAAATGCAAATTTAACTTCTTTAGATAGTTTTTTTGATATTACAGAACATGGTCATATTTGGAGTGAAAAATCAGATATAAGAATATTGAGTATAATAACTCAATACAAAATGAATGATAATGCTGCGGATACTGATGTTATTGATAGTATAAATTCATACAATGGAACTTCAGTACAAAATACTCAAGATATAACAGATACTGGCAAGATAAATAGTTCCCTTACTTTTAACGGTACAAGTGATGATATTTCAATATCAGATATACCTTCTCCTGAATTGCCATTTACAATTACTTTTTGGGTTTATCCAGCTTCTGATTCGCCTGTTGGGATGTTTGATAGTGCTCCAAATGAAGGAGGTGTGTTAAGAAATTATAGTGCAGGTAACTTTGAATGGCATAGTGCAGATCCTAGTTTCGCATTAGGACTTTCTGCAAATGTATGGCAGCACTTGGCTTTCGTGATTAAACATGATGGAACTAACAGGATAATAGACTATTATAGAAATGGATCCTTAGTATCATCAAATAGTGCTGTAGGGAGTGGTTCATTTGCATGGACTGGAGGAAATATAGGAAGTATAAATAATGGTAGTGCAGGTTGGTTTGAAGGCAAAATTGATGATTTTAGAATATATCAAAATGAGTTAACAAGTGATGAAGTATCATACATTTATGATTCTGGGAGTGGTACTGAAGATAGGCTGTATAATTTAACCGAGCTTGGTGAGACAAGTTCAACAGGTGCTTATACTTCTCCAATAACAGGTTTAAGTGCTTCAACGAATTATTATACAAGGTCATATATAGAGCTTAATGATGGGACACTTATTGATGGGGATATTGATTCATTTACATCATCAGCACCAGGATCACCTCCCAGTGCACAAGCTTCAAATATAAATGGGGAGAGTAATATTTATGCTGGAGAAACAAAGGATATAAGTACAATTTATACCGACACTGATGGGGCTAGTAATTTAAATGAGATGTATCTAAGGATACAAAATCCAGGAGGAACAGACATAGAGTATTACGCTGATGAAGGTGCTAATGGATCAGGATTAGCTCCAACACATATAAGTGGGAATACCTATGTGACAAGCATAACATATGATAGGAATGTGAATGGAAATGATATAACTGTTACATGGCATATTACATATGACTGGGATTGGATTGAAAATACAGATATTGAGTACGGAGTAAAAGCTATAGATGATGATACAAATGATAGCGGATGGGATTATACTGATAGTGACTATAACTATGAAAATGATTTGACATATTATGGAACATTATCTGTAACTGGAAGTATAAATGGAAGTTTATCAAGTGGGGATTGGGTTCAGGATAGCGAGACTGTAAATTGGACGGGTATAAAAGTTGTTTATGAAGGGACGAATGATAAATACCCGCCAGATTCTGATTTCGATGCTCGAATAACTGATGATGATAGTGACACATGGACGGATACAGACTCATCTGGAACGAATATAGATATTGATACAACAGCAGATAATGCCTTAGATGATGATAATATACATACTATTGATATCGTAAGTATTCCTTCAGATGGAAGTGATTTATCAGCACAAAGCTTCACAATACGTATAGATGATACCACACCGGATATAGTAGATGTAACAGGAGATAATGAAGGGATATGGCAGAGTGATGAAAGTGGTCCGAACATAAACTGGACTGATCCAGAATCACCTAGCGATGACACTTTCTACATAACAAATGATGGAAGTGAACCTACAAGTTCAAATTATGAGTATACAACTACAGGTGTAACATATGACTTACCTGAACAAGGGGAGGGGGAAACAAGCATCAAGGTAAGGCCGCTAAATGGAGCAAGTACTTATGGAACAACTTACAGCTTTATAATAAGATATGATGATTCTAACCCACAGATAGATACATTAACAAGCAGTACAAATCCAAATGAATCAAATTGGTATTCTGATGATACTCCGATTTTTGAATGGGAAACAAGTGATGCAGGAAGTGGAGTAGACGGGACATGGAGACTGATAGATCAGACAGAAACACATGATGCAAGTTATATAATTACTAACGGCACAAGTGATAGTGAAGATGACTCATGGATAAGTGGAGAACTTGCAAATGGTACATGGTACTTTCACTTAACTGTAAGAGATAATTCATCAAGAACAGAATATGAAAAGTTTACGACAAATATAGATGATACAACACCAAATATAATTGATATTACTGGTGAAAATGATAATGAATGGCAAAATGATGATAGTGGACCAATAATAAGTTGGACAGATCCCGCATCTTTAAGCAATGATACTTTCTTCATAACAAATGATGGAAGTGAGCCTACAAGTTCAAATTATGAATATAGTACAACAGAAGCTACGTATGACTTACCTGAACAAGGGGAGGGAGAAACTACAATAAAAGTAAGACCTCAAAATGGAGCAGGGACTTATGGAGAAACAAGAAGCTTTATAATCAAGTTTGATAGTATATCACCTGTAAATGTAACAGATTTCGGAGGATTAGCATTGAGCACTAGTTCAGTAAAACTTACATGGAATAATCCAGATGAAGATTTTGATCATGTACTGATAAGAAAAAAAACAAGTGGAATACCAATATCACCTTCCGATGGGACAGGAGTGTATGTAGGAAGCAATGAAGAATTCACTGATAATGATTTAAATTCAGGAACAAAGTATTACTATACAGCATTTGTATATGATTTAACAGGTAATAATTCGTCAGGATCAGCAATAAGTGTAACAACACTTTCAACACAGCAGGAACAAGAAGATACTGATACAGGAGAGGAAGACGGAGAAAATACATCTGAAGATGGAGCAATTGAAGAGGAGCAAGATGAAAGCTTACTCGAAAATTTAGAAAAAGAAGAGGATGGAGCAGAGGAAATAGTTATAGAAGAAGATGAAAAAAGTATAATTCTTATAGTAGATGATTACGAGATTGAATTAGGTAGTGATAAAAATATTCATGTATTTAAAGGATCTATAGTAGAGGCTCAAATACCTTTAGAAATATTACAAGATGAAGACGAGGTAAAAGAAATAAAAGAGTTACTATTAATAGTTGGAGATGAAATATATGTCATGGAGTTGTCTCAAGATGGAGAGTATTATACAGCTAAGTTTAAATCACCTGAAGTAGATGGTGAATATGATGTATTTGCACTTGTAAAGTACAAAGATAATACACATAAAAAAATCAATATGAATATAGAGGTCGATCCTTATGGTTATGTTTATTCAATTATTGATGGAGAAGAATTAAGTATTAGTAATGCAAAGGTTACTTTATATAAATTTAATGATAATAAAGAAAATATATGGGAATCAGATGATGAGGATATGCCAAACCCTCAATATACTAATAATCGCGGAGAATATAAATTTCTTGTAGAAGAAGGTTTTTATAAAATTGTAGTAGAAAAAGAAGGGTATGAAAAGTATGAGAGTGAAAAATTTGAAGTTAAAAATAGTATCATAGAAAGAAATATTGAGTTAGTTAAGATAAATAGAGATTATAAAATAATAATCATAGCTGCAATAGGCATATCATTAATATCTATAATAGCTATTATTCTGTTTATAAAAAAGTTTAAAAAGAAAAAGTAATAAATTTATATGCTTATGTTTTTATATTAATGTATGATAATTTAGAAGTCTTGAAAAACCAAGAATTTATGTTCGAAAAAATCAAAAAAGCAGTAAGGGGAAGTAAGGATAATAAAAAGACAATATTTTTGATTTTTTCGGGTATCGTAGTTTTAAGCATACTATCATTTGGTATTTATAATTTTATAAAGATATTTGCTACTCCAGCTTCAATAGTTCATGATACTCAGGTGGAGTTTCAAACAGGATTAGCCAGTAGAATGGAAATAACAAGTGATCCTGAAGTAAGATTAGTAAAACAAGAAATATTTCCTGATATAAATACTGTAGCTTTATGGCATATGGATGAAACAGCAAATGATTCTTGCTCAGATGGATCCGATGTATGTGATGGCTCAGAAGTTTCATACAATGGTACTATAACAACTGGAACTGGTATAGGTGACGGAGTTTATGGAAAAGCTCGAACATTTGATGGAGATAACGATTTAATAGAAATGTCTTCATTTGAACTTCATTCAAACGAATTGACAATATCGTTATGGGTTTATCATAATAATCTTCCAAGCTCTGTCCAAAGATATGTAACACTCGAATCTGATGTTGCTGTTGTTAGACATGATGGAGCAAATAGTGTAGGACAATTACATTTTTTTATTAAAACAGATGGAGTATTAAGGCATTTAAGGGTAAATAATACTTTAGAGATTAACACATGGTACAACATAGTAGCAATATGGGATGGAACAAATCAAGAAATATATTTAAATGGTGAATATCTGGATGGAATTACCCCTGGAGGTACATTGAATGATGTATCAGGTGCTAGATTCAGTTCTGATACTGAATCAATGAATGGTATTATAGATGAAGTTGTAGTTTATAATAGAGCATTAACACAAGAAGAAATTCAAGAAAATTTAAAGTTTAGAAAATATGGAACTTATACATCAGATGTTTTAGATCTGGGAGCTGGTTTATCAACTATAGACGATTTACAATGGAGTGAGACAGCAGTTTCTACAGGAGATGGTGAGACAGTATACGATGATACAAATCTAATTGGACAATGGAATCTTAATGAAAATAGCGGAATAACAGCAAGTGATAGTACGGGGAACAATGATGGTACATTATATGGATTCTCAGACACAAGCGGTCAAGATGTTTCAGTTGATTCTGGTTGGACTGCAAATAATGGAAGATGGCCGAGTTCAAATCCTGAGGCATTAATGTTTGATGGAAGTGATGATTATATAAAAACAGGACTATCTAATGAAGCGGATAAGACTTCTCTAACTCTAGAGTCATGGATATATTATCATGGAGATACCGGTAGTGAGACATATGTTGGGAATCGAGTGATATCATTATTTAAGGATTCAGGTGAGTCTGTTATAGCCTTAGGAATAAGTGAAAATGATAAGACAGCATACTTTACAAGAGATGGAGCTAATGCAATTGAAGTGGAAGGAGGTACTATAAGAAAAAATACTTGGTATCATATCGCACTTACTGTAGATGGTTCTAGTTACACACTATATTTAAATGGGGATTTAGTGAGAAATGACACATATTCAAATTCATATTCATTCAGTAGTACTCCAATTGAGATAGGATGTGGAGGGGAAGTTAAAAGATGTTTTGATGGATATATAGATTCACCAAAAATTTATAATAGAGTATTAAGTCAAAATGAAATAAAGAGTAGTTACCAGTTAGGCAAAGTTGAATTTCAAACTAGAACTGGAAGTGATGATACACCAAACGATGGAGGTTGGGAAAGCTGGTTACCAAATGGAAGTTACAGTCAATTGTTAAGTTTTGATAATGATAAGGATAATTGGGAAGAGGATTTTGAAGATAATGGTACAATTAGTCCAACTGATTATAATGAGCAAGTAGGAAGTGTAAGTATAGGAGATGGTGCTGATGGAGATATAGATATATCTACAAATAAAAATATAAATACTGATGAATTAGCCACTGGTAGAACAGTTGCTGATGGAGAAGCATTTCAAGTTTCTGCTATTGGTACAGATACAATTACTGTTACTGGAACAGGTTCTGATTCAACAGATGCTGCAAATTTATCTGATTCTATAGATTCAGGTGATGAAGTTCTGCTTATTAACATTAGAGGAGCAAATTCGAAGTATACTAATGTTGGGAATTATGAGATATGTGGGGTACAAAGTGTTTCAACTGATACTATTACATGCGATTCAAATATCTTAAATACTTATGGTGAAAGTACCAATTCAGATTTATCTGATCAATCAATATTTATTCAAAGGGTACCCAATTATGGAAGTGTTAATATCCAAAGCGATGTTACAATTACTTCAAATGCTTGGGATGGTACTTATGGTGGAATAGTAGCTTTTAAATCAGATGATGAAGTATTTATAAAAGGAGAAATAGATGTCAGTGAATTGGGATATAGGGGAGGGGGGTGTGGAAGCTGTGGAGATGAAGATTGGGGAATTCAAGGTGAAGGATATATAGGATTAGGTAGTGGAAGTTTAGATGCTAACGGTAATGGAGGGGGTGGTGGTTATTATATAAATGGAGTATCAGGATCTCCTGGAGCTGGAGGAGGGTATGGTACTAGTGGTGAGGCAAGTGTATCAAGTGATGGAAATCATTCTACGGGAGGAGGTACAGTTGGATCACAGACTCTTGATAAATTATACTTTGGAGGAGGAGGTGGTGGTGGTGGTGATAATGATAGTAAATCGCCAGATCCTATAGGAGGTAATGGAGGTGGAATAATAATAATATATGCTAAAGATTTATCTATAATAAAAGCTAATGCGAATGGAGGAGATGGTTTG
>Ga0180433_10008114_pt1 | contig 13188 bp, 13 predicted proteins | sample SS_ome_8_FD_132980 | JGI IMG/M metagenome (GOLD analysis project Ga0180433, IMG submission 132980) | Hypersaline lake sediment archaeal communities from the Salton Sea, California, USA - SS_1_D_1 metaG | ecosystem: Environmental > Aquatic > Non-marine Saline and Alkaline > Hypersaline >... | reverse complement strand
TATGGTAAAAAAGATAATTAGTTATTGTACTTACATATCTTTTACTTACTGATAAAACGATTAAAAAACAAACACTTGAATCCTTGAACCCTTGAATCCTTGGACCCTTTTCTCCAACTAGATTGGAGAAGAACCACAAATGCTAACTGCTTGAGGGCATTAGCCCGAGTTTTAGCATTTTAGCTGAATATCTTAAGGGGCCCCAAAATGTTCACGGAGTGAGTAAAGTCGACTTTTTACGAAACCGTCAAGACATGGGGAGCAAGGGAGAGAAAACGTCTCAGTTTGAGCGGTCTTTTCGTTTCTTGGCTGCCTCTATCAGCTCAACCAGGGTCGTGACTTTATCTTTGGGGGCTTGATTGCAAAAGCGATCCCATTGGGCTAAGGTCAGTTTTTCCTTCAGATGGGCTTCCACAGGGAAATAGGGCTGCCAGCAGGCAATAATGCGTGGGCAGGGGAGATCCCCTCCCTCCTGTCTACAGTAGGAAAAGGGAACCTCTCCCCCCAGCCTGGGACATCTCATTTCTAAATGATCATAAGCCTTTTCAGCGATCATAGCCCCTGCAGTTTTTTAAAAAACGCGCTTGCTGGACCCAAATTTATGGTTAGGGCTTGGGAAACCCCTCAATGGCCTTGAGAGCTCTGGCAATCTCTTCTTCGGGCATGTCGTACTGCGTAAGCTTGCCCGAGAGATAGGCATCATAGGCCGCAAGATCCACCAGCCCGTGACCGCTCCAATTGAAAAGAATCACCTTCTCTTTTCCCTCTTCTTTGGCACGCTCGGCCTCTTGAACAACGGCCGCAATGGCATGATTGGTTTCCGGAGCAGAGATGAAGCCTTCGGTACGGGCCCACTTGACACCCGCCTCAAAGGTCTGAATCTGATTGTATCCCCTGGCTTCAATGATCTGTTCTTTCACCAGATGGCTGATAATGGGTGCCATGCCGTGGTATCTGAGGCCCCCTGCATGGATCGGGGCAGGCACGAAGTCGTGGCCGAGGGTGTGCATGGCCAGCAGCGGCGTGGTCTGGGCCGTGTCGCCAAAATCGTAGGCAAAGGGGCCCCGCGTCATGGTAGGGCAAGACGTGGGTTCGGCCGCCACAACGGAGAGCTCCTTGCCGTGGATCTTATCACGAACAAAGGGAAGGCAAAGCCCGGCGAAGTTGCTCCCCCCGCCTGTGCAGCCTATGACGACGTCAGGATACACACCAATTTTTTCCAGCTGCTTTTGAGTCTCCAATCCATTGATCGTCTGATGCAACAGGACATGATTTAAGACGCTCCCCAAAGAATACCGGGCGTCCTCGTCGCCAACAGCGTCCTCAATCGCCTCGCTGATGGCAATACCCAGACTGCCAGGGGAATCAGGGTGCTCGGCCAGGATGTTTCTGCCAGCCTGAGTCTTGTCGCTCGGGCTGGGAATGCAATTGGCGCCCCATACGTTCATCATCATTCCCCGGAAAGGCTTCTGCTCGTAACTCACCTTGACCATAAACACCCTGCACTCGAGGCCAAACATCTGACACGCCATACTCAGCGCACTCCCCCACTGGCCCGCACCGGTTTCTGTAGAGAGCCGTTTAATGCCAAAGACCTTGTTGTAATAGGCCTGGGCAACGGCCGTGTTGGGCTTATGGGACCCCGGCGGGCTCACGCCTTCGTTCTTGTAATAGATCCGGACAGGGGCACCGAGCAACTTTTCAAAGTTCCGCGCCCGGTACAGGGGCGTGGGGCGCCACAGGAGGTATTTCTCCAGGACCTCCTCAGGGATGTCAATCCAGCGCTCTGGGCTCACCTCCTGTTCTATCAGGTTCATGGGAAAGACCGGCGCCAAATCATCAGGACCCACCGGTTGACCTGTGCCTGGATGCAGGGGTGGACTCATGGGTGTAGGCATGTCAGCCAGTACATTGTACCACTGTCTGGGAATCTCACTCTCGTCCAAGAAGACCTTCACTGGTTTCATCATGTTTCCTCCTTTTAGCTATTGAAGACCCTGCAGCAAGCTGCAGGGAATCTTCGACCGTAAGGAATAATACTGATTTTATATACACTCGCTAACCCCGCAGCAAGCTACGGGGAATGCGCTCGCTTAATCGGTTCAAAAAAAAAGCCATGGAAAAGACCCATGGCATTTCTCTCATCTTCAGGAGCCATGGGAAGATGCTCCATGCCCACGGCTCATTTTTCATCCCTCTTGGAATGGACCGCCTGTGGGCAGGATCACCACCTTCCCTGCCACCGCCAACAGGTGCATGAACGTTTTACTCTGAGAATCAAAAGCATTGTGTATACCCACAAATACCACAATTTTCCATAACAAGGGGGCAACCCCCTGTCAAGGGCAAAATGGCCACATTACAAGGATCAGGGGCTCCTGCCATATGGGCATTCCACCACGTCAGGCAATGACCTGCTTAGGCAACCCTGAAAACCGTATCGTTTTCTCGCACCCTTTCTTTGACCTGAATGCCCACAAGATCTCCTGGTCTTGCCTCCTCAATGGGCTGGTTTTCCACCTGCATGCTGGTGACAGTCTCTTCAAAATCCGTGGTGTGGCCCTTGAAATGGAGTTTGTCCCCGATTTTCAGGGTGCCCGCCGTGACTTCAATGGCCGCGACGCCCGGCTTGGCAAAAAACTTCTCTACCCTTCCAACCTTTTCTTCTTCCATAGCACACCTCCTGGAGGCAGGTTGAGGTTGCTGATCCCTCTCATATACACTTATCGATTTTACAAAACAACCCTGTTTTGGTAGAAGACTAGATCCAACTGGCAGTTTTGTGGAGGAATACCCATTGAGCTTCACGCTGGACAATCTTAGGTTCATCAGATTTATGGCCTGGTCCCATTTTCTCATTTTGAGCCTTTATCTTCTTCCGGCCTGTGCACCGTCTCGTGTCTCCCCAAGACCGGGCGTGCCGCCGTCTGCAGAAAGCGCCTGGGCACTCAACCGCTTTGAAAAAGCCGAACGCCTTTTTCAAGAACAAGCCTATGTAGAGGCCCTTGATATCTATAAGGATTATCTCAGACAGTCTCCAAAGGGACCCCTGGCGGACACCGCCCTGATGAAGACCGGTCTGGTTTACATGGCCGTCGAAGACTACCCACAAGCCAGAGAGGCCTTTGAGTCTCTGCTTTCTCGCCATCCCAAGAGTCCCTTTGTAGAAGACGTCAGATTCAATATCATCGTTACGTATGACAAAGAAGGAGACTACGACTCAGCGGTGGGTTACGCAGAGTCCGCCTTAAGATCTGCAAAGACCCCGCATCAAGCGTTTCGAATACACAACCTTATGGGGTACGCACACAGTGCAAGCAGCCAATTCAAGGACGGCATCGAAAGTTTTATGAATGCTTATCAACTTGCCTCTGGCGAAGAGCGTGCGGAGACGCTGAGCAAGGTGAAGGAGCTGATCACCTACCTCAAGGAACCAGAATTGAAAGCCCTTCTTGAGATCTATGGAGATGGCCTCCTCGGGGGCTATCTGCGTCTTCAATTGGCAAGAGAATACGCGTCAGAAGACCTTGTTGATATGGCCCTGAAGGTCCTTTCGGACATGGTCAGTTTGTTTCCTCAACACGAGGAAATGGAAACCGCCATGGCCCTCATGAAGGAATTAGAGTCGAGAACACGGGTCGATCCTTGGTTGATCGGGTGCATCCTTCCCCTGACAGGGCCCTACGGAACCTTTGGAAACCGCGCCCTTACAGGCATTGAGCTTGCCCTTCAGCGGTTCAACGCCCAGCGCGATGTAAACCCGATTCAATTGCTTATCCAGGATTCACAAGGAGACCCCAGTGAAACGGCCATGGCTGTTGAGACGCTGGTCCTTGACCATGGTGTGGTTGGCATCATCGGCCCCATGATCACATCAGAGTCGGCTGCTATCAAGGCCCAGGCCCTCAAGGTTCCCATCATGACGCTTACCCAAAAGCCCAACATCACCGTGACGGGGGACTACGTATTTCGAAACTTTCTGACCCTGTCCTTACAGGTGAAGGCAGTGGTCAATTATGCTGTGGAAGACTTGGGATTCGAGAAGTTTGCCATCTTGTACCCTGAGGAACGATACGGCGTTTCTTTTATGAATCGCTTTTGGGACGAATTGATAAGCCATGGCGCTGAGGTGGTAGGGATTGAATCGTATGGAACAGAACAAACGGACTTCAGCGATGCTATCAGGAAACTCGTCGGACTTTATCACCCGAGGCCCGAAGAACCCCCAGAAGAAGAGATAGAGGACGAAGGGGTTTGGGACCGGTTCCTAGCATCTGAACAGGAAAAAAGCGGCTGGCTGGACACGCAAGGCACCCCTGAAACTAAGGATGATACATTCTCCGACCAAGATGAACTGCCCCCAGACGCCCAAGCGACACCAGAGGAAGAAGGCCAGGAGGAATGGTTGGAAGAGAAGGAAGAACTGGAGCCTATCATTGATTTTCAAGCGATCTTCATCCCGGATAGTTTTGACAAGGTGGGACTCATCGCACCTCAGTTGTTGTTTCATGACGTGGCAGGTGTCCTCCTGTTAGGAACCAATTTGTGGCATTCGGATGAACTCATCCACATGGCTCGAGGCTATGTCCAAGGCGCTATTGTGCCAGACGGTTTCTTTGTGAACAGTCCGTCACCAAGGGTGCAGGATTTTGTCAACAGTTACGAAGAAGTTTTCGGAAGTCTCCCGGGCTTCCTGGAAGCTCAGGCCTACGATGCCGCCTGGATTCTCTTTGAAGCAGCAAACAAGCCTGGCGTCAGGTCTAGGCGGACATTGAAAGAGGCCATCGTGGGACTTCAAGGTTTTCCTGGCGTGACGGGTTTGACCTCCTTTGATGAAACGGGCGACGTAGAAAAAGATCTCTATCTTTTGAAGATAGACAGGAGCCGTTTCGTCCAGATAAGACCATGAAGCGCCTTCTTCAAGGAGCCTACACCCTTCTCACTGGGGGCCTGTTCATGTCCTGTCTGCCCCCTTTCTTCATTTATACCCGCCTCAGCGGGCGCTATGGCGACAACCTAGGAGAACGCTTAGGATATGTGCCGGCCCACCTTTCCAAGAAGCTTTCAGGATCGCCCCGCATATGGATTCACGCGGTCTCCCTGGGAGAGGTCAAGGTGGCAGCGCCCATCATTGAAGCGCTCAGTCGAATCATCCCGGGCTGTTCGGTCATTCTTTCAACAACCACCGAACACGGCCGCTCACTTGCCAGACAGACCTTCGGAGACGATGTTCCCGTGGTTTATGCGCCGGTCGATTTTGTTGGTTCAGTTCGCACGGCCCTTTCCCGTATCCGTCCAGACATACTTGTTTTCTTGGAAACTGAAATTTGGCCCGCATGGCTTGCCGAAGCCCGCCGTAGGGGGATCAAGACCGCTCTGATCAATGGACGGATTTCTGCAAAATCTATAAAGGGCTATCTCAAATTCCGCCCCTTTTTTCGCGAGGTCTTGAGAAATTTTGACGCCTTCAGCATGATTCTCATAGACGATGCGGATCGGATCAGGGCCATGGGAGCAGATCCTGGCAGAATCGAGGCGAATGGCAACGCCAAATATGACCTCCTAGTGAGCCTTGCGGATCCTGCTGTGGCACTAGAAATGCGACGGACCTTGAATCTTGAAAATGGTCAGCGGGTCTTTATTGCAGGCAGCACACGGGAAGGTGAGGAGGCCAGCGTTTTGGAGGCCTATAAACGAATCCTGAGAGCCTTTTCCGACACCATTCTTATCATTGCCCCCAGACATGTTGGGCGCACACCCGCCATCGCATCCCTGGTTGAGAGGCGCGGCTTTAGGTATCAGCGTTGGCGTGACCTTTTTCAGCCCGGGGTGAAGCGTATCGCCCCTGTGGTCATCCTCGACACCTATGGAGCGTTGTTCAATTTGTACAGTGTGGCAACTATCGTGTTTTGTGGGGCAAGTCTTGTTCCCCTGGGCGGGCAGAATCCTCTTGAGGCTGCCGTTTGGGGCAAAGTCGTTTTCTACGGCCCTTATATGGAGAATTTTCTGGATGCCAAGGCACTGCTAGAAAAGGCAGGAGGAGGTGTCCCCGTTTCGAGCCCTACGCATTTAGCTAAACAGGCGATTTGGTTTCTCCGCCATCCAGATGCCTTGAAAAGACATGGCGCCAAGGCCCGGCGAGCTGTCATGAAGAACCAAGGCGCTGCCCATAAGCATGCTGAAGTGATTCGAAGGTTGCTGTTCAGGGACAGCGATGCCACGGCTCATGGCGCCCTCACCATCTTCCCGACCAGCAATCATTCGGGGACTTTTTGAGCAATGGCTTTTCCGTAATCCTGACAAGCTCGCATCCCCTCTCCAGTTGCCAAAATATCTTCTTTCAGATTAAAAGAGCCTAAATCAACCATATCCATCTTGAACACGTATTCCATGGTATCAAAAATCAGTTTAGGGGCATCGCCGCTGTGGGTGTAGGACCCGAACGCCCCGCCCACCTTGTCTTTCAATTCTGCTTTCTGAACCAGAAAAAGGAAGGTCTTCATCCCATTGGTCATGTCCCTGTGGTACGTCGGACAACCGAACACATAGGCATCATATCCCTGTAACGCCTTTTCGTTCTTGATTGCAGTAATCTTTTCGAGTTCAGCTTCATGTCCACCCATCCGAATGCCTTCAGCGATAAACTCCGCCATCTGTTTCGTGTTGCCGGTTCTACTGTCGTAGACAATCAATACCTTTTTCATGTCTCAACCTCCTGTCCTGGCGTCGTGTCCCAGAAGTTAATTTCACTAGTCCCTATATAGCCGAAAGCCTTTTCCGCGTGACATTGAGCATTTTCGGAATAAGAGGTTAGCTGAGTGAAGCGTTAAGAATCATAAACTGTTTGAGGGCTTTAGCCCGAGTTTTTATGATTCAGCGAAACGAAGCTGACGTCCCGGAAATGCTCACGGAGCCCGGAAAATGGCTTGACGGCGATACCTTACTTTCCAAAGCAACTTTTGGGACACGACACTAGGAGATCACGACATAGCAAACCCCCGTGCGTGCAGAGAGACACGGCCTTGTGTCCCTATCCGCTGTCTCGCGGTTTCACGCTCCAGCTTCCAACTATTCTTCTTGCGGCCACTGGACGCCTTCGCATTCCTCAACAAAATAGCAGAATCGGTCCCACTCAAACTGGCGCTGGGAAATGGGGCATCGCAGCTCGACCTTGCGCTCGCTGACTTCAACGACCTTCCAGTCGCCTCCACGGGGCCCCCCGTCAATGTGAATCTTCTGCCCCACACGAAACGGGTATGGCCGAAACATCACGACTTTGTCTGTTGCCATGGACCCTTGACCTCGTCCGTTTCTTAAAGCCCGGCTCTTCAGGGCGTGAGCCTCACTTTTTACGAATACATCTCAGTTGTGAGAATGACCAAAATACACCTTTTGGAATGCTTCCAAGAGAGACCGCAGCGTGACAGTGTGGGCCAAATCGGTGGTTTGCTTGCACTGCATGGCGTAAACAAGCATCTTGTGTAGTAATGTCAATTTTTCAGAGTATTGCTTACCGTCCGGCTTGATTCGCTGGGTCATGAAATACTGCGTGACAATGTGCTGTAGCTCATTGGCATGGTGCTCTTTGTTCGTCACCCAACGGGTCAACTGGTTGTAATTTATGGGCTTCTGCTCCTCCAGCTGAACGATCTGCTTCATCGCCTTTTCAATGGTGGTAATGTGCTCGGCGATCATCTTGACTCTCATCTCATCATCATAGATGCCGCAGGGGATCTCACAATGAGCCCCCGCATAGGACACGGCGAAAAACATCATCAATAATACAGCCGAGATCTGAAAGCATTTTCTGCTCATCTTCCTCCTCCTTTTGTGCCAAATGGAACGGCCTCTTACCCCTATGCGACCTTGTAAAACGCCTTGGGCGCAGCACCACAAACCGGACACTTCACAGGGGGCTCTTTCTCACAGGTGTAACCGCACACGGAACACACATAATAGTCCACGGCTTCCAGGCTGTCCAGGTTATCCAGGGCCTTCTGGTACAAAGAAGCATGGATTTTTTCCACCTCATTGGCAAAGGCAAAGCTCCGCTCCGCAGCCTTATTCCCCTCTTCTTTGGCTGCTTCGATCATTGCAGGATACATACTATTGAACTCATGGGTTTCCCCAGAAATCGCCTCCTTGAGGTTTGCCTCGGTCGTCCCAATGCCGCCCAAGGCACGCAGGTGGGCGTGGGCATGGACCGTTTCGGCCTCTGCCGCTGCCCTAAAGAGTTTGGCCGCCTGAGGATAACCTTCCTTGTCGGCCTGTTTGGCAAACGCCAGGTACCTTCGGTTGGCCTGGGACTCCCCAGCAAAAGCTTCCTTCAAGTTCTCCTCGGTCTTACTCATCATCTTTCTCCTTTCGCATGGTCTTTGATGGAAATGATACCTGTTGGCATCTCAGTCTTGACAAAATATCACAAAACAACCCCTTCTTCAGCGCAGGGACGTCGTTCTTTTTTCCCCTGAGCGAAGGCGTGTTGCCGCAGATCACGGCAACTCAAGAATTACATATAGCCGACACGTCGTTGCGTGTCAATTTAGTCCCTAAACAATGAAGTTTGTGTTTTTTGTGGCAGAAAAGTTAAGGGCTTATCACGAAAACACGAAAGACTGAAAGCACGAAAAAGAAAGATGGCCAGAATTTCGTGTCTTCGTATTTTCGTGCTTTCGTGGCAGTTTTTTTTGGTTCTGCTTGTTCAGGTTAGAAACAGGGAGTAAACGTTGTGGAATTCTTCCGGCAGATGGATCTTCACTGGAGGGTAGTGTCTTCAGACCTTTCAGATGCGTTCCGGTCTTCCTTTGTTGACTCTTTGATGGTTTTGTTGCATGAAGATATGTCATTGCAGTGCCTTGGCAGTGTCGGTGGCAAGGCAACACATGAAGGAATGATCATAAAGACGCCCCCAAATCCTTACAAAACCCTCCTTGTAAGTCTTTTTGTCATTGGTATTCTGTGTCTGGCCCTTGGGCTCCCCTTGAGCCATGAGTGGGGCGAAGACGGCTCAAAGGCCCTATTCTGGTTCCAGTTCGCCGCCATAGCTTGCCTCATTATGGGCATAGGCGCTGTCTTAGTATACGAAGAGAAGCGGGTACGCCGTCTTCAGCAGCAAGTGGCCCACCACAGCGAGGAGTTAAGAAAATCTGAAGAGAATTACCGTAGGTTGGTCGAAAGCTCGGAAGACTTCATCTTCACGGTGGACGAAACCGGTCATTTTCTGTCGCTGAACAGCTTTACAGCTAATTTCTTTGGAGGGACCCCCTCTCAGTTTATCAGACAACCCCTGTCCGTACTTTTCACTGAAGACATTGCACAACAGCAGCTCAGGCTTATTCGAGTGGTCTTCCAGTTCGGGAAAAGTGTGCGAGAGGAGTTTATGGTCACAACAGGCGAACATCAAGCCTGGCTCAGCGCCAATTACATGCCGTTGAAGGACGAACAAGACAATGTTGTGTCGGTTCTGTGTATTGCCAGAGATATCACCGAAAACAAGAAGCTTGAAAATCAGCTGATCAATACTGAGAAGATGGCCTCCATGGGAACTCTGGCGGCCGGCGTGGCCCACGAGCTGAATAATCCCCTGGGCGTGGTGCTGGGCTTTACGGATCTGCTCTTAGAAAAGTTTGATCAAAACAGTCAGAACTACCAGGATTTAAAAACGATTGAACGCCACAGTCTCCATTGCAAACAGGTGGTGGAAAACCTCCTAAGCTTTGCTCGACAGGGGGAAGGGGCATCCGAGTACTGTGACATCTATGAAGCGATTCATGAAATCATTGGCGTGGTCAAACACTCCCTCGACATGAACAACATTGAACTCAGACTCAACCTGGTTCCAGGCCTACCCAAGGTGAAGGGAGATGCCCGCCAGATGCAGCAGGTTTTTTTGAATCTCGTCAACAATGCAGCCGCCGCCATGAAAGGGGGGGGGGTTCTGGAAATAGAGACCTCTTTAGAGGGAGGACAAGACAGGGTACGTGTGGTCGTGCGAGACCATGGACACGGCATCAAGGAAGAACACATGGAGAATATTTTCGACCCCTTCTTTACCACCAAGGGCGAAGGCGAAGGCACAGGACTGGGCCTATTCGTGAGCCACGGGATTGTCACCAGATACGAAGGGGCGATTACTTGCGAGAGTTGTACCGAGGACACGCGGCAAAGATCCAAAGGAACCACTTTCACAGTGATGCTCAAGTCCAAAGAAGAGGATGGATCATGACGGGCAGAATCTTGGTGGTTGATGACGAAAAGGACATGTTGGCCCTTCTCCGGAGGATCATCACGGAGAAAACCGAGCACGAAGTGATCCTGGAATACGATCCATTCAAGGCAGTGAAACGCATGGAGGGAGAGCCTTTTAACGTGGTCATTACGGACTTGAAGATGCCCAAGATGGACGGAATCGCCTTATTGGATCAGGTCAGGAGGGCCCAGCCTGGTGCGGCAGTCATCATGATGACTGCCTATGCGACCATAGAAACCGCTGTCGAGGCCACCCGCAAGGGTGCCTTTGACTATATCACCAAACCTTTTCGCAAAGAGCGTATCCTGCTTACTATTCGCAGGGCCTTCGACTGGCAGGCCCTAAGGCGCGAGAATGTTGCCTTGCGCGAGTCCCTTGCAAGACAAGAGGCCTTTCCTTCCATTATCGGTTCCAGCGACACCATGAAGGCGATTTTGAATCAGATCAAACAGGTGGCCAAGTCCATGGCAACCATCCTCATTCAAGGAGAGAGCGGCACGGGGAAAGAGCTTGTGGCCAAGGCGATCCATGCCCATAGCGACCGTTGTAACAAGCCCTTTGTCACGGTAGACTGCACAGCCATACCCGAACAGATTATTGAAAGTGAGCTTTTCGGCCACGAAAAAGGCGCTTTTACCGGTGCTTGGAAAGATAAGAGGGGGTTGGTCGATGAGGCCAACCAAGGGACCCTGTTTCTGGATGAGATTGGAGAGCTGAATACCGGCATGCAGTCCAAACTACTGCGCCTTCTTCAGGAGGGTGAGTATAAGCCGGTAGGAGGGTTGAAGTCCAAGCATGCTGATGTTCGGTTCGTGGCTGCCACCAACCATGACCTGAGGGAGCTCGTCGTGAAGAAGCGATTTCGAGAAGATCTCTTTTATCGCCTCAATGTCATTTCTTTTCGCCTCCCCGCACTTCGTGAGCGACGGGACGACATCCCCCTCTTGGTTCATCATTTTGTTGAACAATACAGCAAACTCAACAACAAACAAATACGGGGTATTGAGCCCGAGGCCATGTCCGTGCTCATGTCACGACAATGGCCTGGCAATGTCAGGGAGTTAGAAAACGTCATCGAGCGCGGAGCCGTCTTGTGCCAGTCTGAGCAAATAAGGCTAGCAGATTTCATGACGGACGCAGAGCACACGAGGTCGCTGCCTTATTTCAATGAGGCCATATTCAGCCTTCCCTTTAAGGAGGCCAAAGAGACCGTGATCAGGGCCTTTCATCGACAATACATTCACGCCATCCTTCAGCAAAGCGGGGGCAACATTTCCAGGGCGGCTGAGCAGGCTGGCTTGCAGCGGCAATACCTCCATAGGATTATCAAACAAGAAGGTCTCGATGTCGAGGGTTTTAAGCAGTCTTAGAAACGTGCGGCCCCGCCCCTTGCCATGGGCCCCTCCAGGGTGTCATATCCAAGTTACACTGATCTATTTCCTGTAATTTCAAATTGTTTATTCGTCTTTGGAGCTTTGTTCCTCCCGTCACTGTAACCTATTCGTTGACAAATCGCTTCTCCCCTTAAAGAGACTCCCAGCCATATAGATTTTATATTGTATTATTTCAATGGGTTATAAATATCTAGCCTGCTGAAACAGCCCTTGGTATGTCTCTTGCGGATGCTCTCTTGACATCCAGGCTGAAACAACGCCTTTTCACTGAAAGGCCCTCCATGAAAAAGCTTTCCGTTGAGGGGATCATCATACCGATCGATGAAGAGATCCCATCCAAACCGTCTGTTGGTCCTGAAGACAGGATCACAGAGGCCATCGAGGTCATGCTGAAAAATGACCTGAAGCGGATTGCCGTCACCCGGAAAGACAAGGTTGTAGGCATGATCACCCTTGGGGCGGCCCTGAGGAAGATCGGATTGGAGGGGGACCTGAAATCAAAAGGGCCGCGCAGTATGGTTGTTCAAGGTCGGAAGATCCTATTGGAGAAGTGAGTCACTAAAGGACCAGGAATCATTCCCTGGGTTTGCGGGTAAGCGCTGAAGGGCTACAAGCAGAATCGATATGAAAAAGCCATTCAAGGCATGAAGGGGGGTGTAAATGGATGTGACGGCGGGGACGGAGATGTTTCTCCGGGGGATATTTGCAGCACACATACAACAGGAAGGAGATGACCATGAGTTTCTTTAGACAGTGGGGCCAGTTTATGATGCTGGGCGCACGGTGCCTTGCCAAATGGGAAATCAATAATGCAAACATCATACTTGGGGACCGCAAACGGCTGGCCATACTCGGCCTGTTGCTCGTTCCCATTATCATCGGGGGGATTGCCTTTGCCGACGTTTTTGTTGAGCCCATTGGCGACGTCATGCCAGACGTCCTTGGCGGCCATAAGGCTTACAGCCCAGCCTTTTACAATACCTTTATCTTTATCGTATCGATCCTGATCGGCCTGGGCGCAGGGCTCATCACAGGGTGCATCGGCGCGGGCGGCGGGTTCGTTATCGCTCCCGCCCTCATGAGCGCAGGGATCAAAGGTATCCTGGCCGTTGGAACAGACCTTTTTCATATCTTTGCCAAGGCCATCATGGGCAGCGTGATCCACAGGAAACTGGGAAACGTGTCTGTGCCCTTGGCCGTGGTCTTTTTGATCGGCGCCATCATTGGGGCAACCGCCGGAGGGCTGATTAATCGTATACTCTACGAAATCAATCCCGTGCTCAGTGATGCCTTTATTACGACAGTGTATGCCGGTATGTTGGGGTTCTTGGGAATCTACGCTATGCTGGACTTCCTGAAGGCCAGAAAGGCCTCAGCAGGTGGGGCCGCTGATACAGGGGCCCACGGCGGAAAAGATGAGGGAGCCGAGATGGGAAATCTTCCTCAGAAGCTCCAGGCCATGAAAATCCCTCCCATGGTGAAATTTGATTACGACTTTGTCCCTGAAGGGCGTGGCATTTCGTGGGTATTTTTGGTCCTAAGCGG
>Ga0180433_10008113_pt1 | contig 13188 bp, 11 predicted proteins | sample SS_ome_8_FD_132980 | JGI IMG/M metagenome (GOLD analysis project Ga0180433, IMG submission 132980) | Hypersaline lake sediment archaeal communities from the Salton Sea, California, USA - SS_1_D_1 metaG | ecosystem: Environmental > Aquatic > Non-marine Saline and Alkaline > Hypersaline >... | reverse complement strand
TTCTAGATAAATTAGAGATTAATTTTGCTTTATTATATACTCAACTTTTTTAAAGTTATAAAGTTTTGTAGAATATAGATACCTCCACCAATAAAAATGATACAAATAGAAACATTAACTATAATAACTAAGAACTTAGATGATTATTTTTTACAATAGCAAAATATTTTCAAAGTGTCAAACAAATTTAAATTATTTCAGGTGCAAGCCCTAACTGGGTTTAAACTGTCAATTAAAGGGTAAATAGAAGCGCAGATTGTGAAAAAAGCGAGGATGCCAATGAATATTTAAATAAACATCAATCTCTTGATTTCATTTTCTTTAACTTGATAGTATTGTTTTAGGCATAAAATAATAAATACAAAAATTTAAAAACTCTAACTTGAATAACAAAAAATAACTTTACTCAAAAGGGAAATTTGTGAAAAAATCAACTTTATTTTTATTACCGTTTTTATACATAGTGCTTAATACTCCCAATTGCCATTCTTGCACTGGAATAACATTAAAATCAGAAGATGGGTCTTTCATATTTGGAAGAACCTTAGAACTTGCACAAGATCTAAATTCTGACCTCATAATCGTACCAAGAGGATACAAATACATTGGCAGCACTCCCGAAGGAAAAAACGGCATGCAATGGTCTGTAAAATACGGATTTGTAGCAATGAATGCCTCAGTTGAACCAACATTAGCAGCCGATGGTTTAAATGAAAAGGGGTTAGCTGTAGGCATATTTTATCTTCCAGGTTACACGAAATATGAAACCTATAACAAAGACCTTGAAAGTAAAACATTAGCTCCAATAGAATTTGCAACATGGTTATTAAGCAACTTTGCAAAAGTTAAAGATGTTAAAAATGGCTTAGGATTATCCCGTGTGGTAAATGTTGCCATAAAGTCATGGTACTTTGTCCCCCCTTTACATTTTATGGTAACCGACCAAACAGGTGCAAGTATTGTAATAGAGTACATTGATGGAATGATTAAAGTTCACAATAATCCTATTGGCGTTATAACAAATGCCCCTTCATTTGACTGGCATATTACCAATCTAAGTAACTATGTTAACCTATCTCCTTTAAATAAAACCTCAATAAAATTAGGCACTCTAAAAATAAAACCATTTGGTGAAGGATCTGGAATGCTTGGTTTACCAGGAGACTTTACTCCACCATCACGGTTTATACGTGCTACAATATTCTCTAAAAACGTTCTTCCAGGAAAAAATGCTACCGAAACTGTTCGCCAAACATTTCATGTACTCAACCAATTTGATATACCTAAAGGCATTATTTGTAGTAAAAACAGAAAAAAAACATACGATAAAACACAATGGACATCAGCATCTGACACCAATAATAAACAATACTATATTCATACTATAAATAATCGCACTATTCGCAAGGTAGACCTAAAAAAAGCTGATTTAAATGCAAAAAATATTGTCACGATACCTGTTAATCTCGTGGATGAAAAGATTGAAGATCTTACGCCAATTGTAAAAAAAATTAATACACCATCAGACTCCTAAAGCTTAAACTTTTTACAACCCTCCAAAAGTTCTAAAAACACAAAAAATATGTTATACGTAAAATAACTAATAACAAAAAGTTTGAGAGTAAAAAATATGTATAAGTTTAAACTTAAAAGTAATTACCTTTTTCTTCTTTTAATTAGTTTTTGCACAGCTCATTTATTCTGTGAAACAAATAAAATAAACTTAGATAAAAGTGTAGAGTTTGCCAAAAAAAACAGACTTGATCTTGAAGGTTTTAACTATCTAATTTGTGCAAACTGGTACGATGAGCGAGCTGCTCTTGGTGGGTATTTGCCTCAAATCTCTATATTAACAGAATCAGGAAAATCATCCGAACCAGAACCAACCGGCGGTGGTATCTCCCCCATTCCCAGAGAAAGCATCGCAGTAGATATTACACAGCTCATATTTAGTTATGATGGTCCACTGGTTCAATATAAAATAGCACAAGAAGAAACAAATATATCAAGGGCACAAAAAGAAACACTTCAACGTTTGATACGCATAAGTACTGAAACCTCTTTTTTGGAAGCAAAAAAAATATTGCTTAAAAAAGCATCTATTAAATCTCGTGATCAATCTTCTCAAGAAACTTTTGCTCAAAGCAAATCCCGGAAAAAAGTTGGTTTTTTTAATAAAGAACAATGGAAGAATGCAAAATTTAAATACTCCGAAGACCAAGCACATGTAAAGGGTTATCCGGATGACGTAGATACTGCAATAAGTATCCTTGAGCGAGAAATGAGTATAGACATAGAGAAACAAGATGTATCTTTGGAATATAAAGAGCTAGATGAGATAGAATTTAAAAACGTTAAATTTTACAAAAAAAGAGCTTTGCTCAATAGACCAGAATTAACTGAACTTACACATAAAATAAAACAAGCAGAATACTCAGAGAAGTTTTATCGCTATAAATATATTCCAGAAATATATTTTAATGCCGTTCTACAAAAAAATAGAATCTATGACTGTGTTCCAAATGAAATATATGAAGCATTCCCTATATTTGATAATGAACCATTTTTTTGGCACGTTGGGGTAAAAATTACTTGGAATTTTGATGGTTTATCAAGCTTTAATACATCAAGAAAATTTGATAACTTATCAACAAATTTCTTATTACAAAAAAGGGATTTAGAACTCAATATTCAAAAAGATGTTGAGGTCGAATATAATACACTTGGAACCCTCTTGATCACACTAGATCCAATGGAAAAAAGATATAAAGCAATAAAAGCGAAGCTAGAAAACATTAAAAAGCAATATGATGTAGGACTTGCTCCTTTTTTTAAATACAAGCAAGCGCAATTTGATTATAAACAAGCTGAATTTGATTTAATAGCACTAAAAATAGATATTAAAAACAGTCATCAAAAACTTCTATTTTTATGTGGTTATCCACCTGACATTAGTTAATTTGGGATTAAAATGAACATAAAAAAAATAATATTGATAATAATTGCTATACTATTTTTAATTGGCCTTGGTTACGCAGTATATAAAACAAAACATAAAAAAGAAAAACCCTTATATAGAACTAAAACATTTGGCAAACGAAAAATTGTACAAGTTATAAATACGACCGGAGCTATTGAAGCAAAAAATACTATCAAGGTCGGTTCACTTATAAATGGTGTAATCAAAGAGTTATTTGTAGAAGAAAATGAAAAAGTAAAAAAAGACCAATTTATTGCCCTGTTGGATAATGGTAAAGGGGATACTGATGTCAGAAGAACTGCCGGACTCGTAAGACGATCTAAAGCTAAAGTAAAATATTTAAAGGCATTTTTAAATCGTCAGAAAATAATGTTTGAAGATGGGCACATATCAAAAAATGATCTTGAGTTAGCTCAAAGCAATTATGATGAGGCTGTAGGATTCTTGGATGAACGCAAAGCAGCATATGATAAGGCCATTTTAGATTTTGAAAACACAAAGATATTATCACCTGTAGATGGTGTTGTGCTGAAAAAAAATGTTTCTTTAGGTGAAGGTGTTTCAAGTTTTTTAAATCCAACCGTTATCTACACAATTGCACAAGATCTGACTAAAATGAAAGTTGAACTCGAAGTCGATGAAACAAGTGTAGGGAGCCTTCGAGCTGGCGATGAAGCTATTTTAACATTTGACACATACCCTAATAAAAAATTTAAAGGAAAAATAAGAGAGATTAATAATGGCCCGACCATTGCCAAGGGAACTGTAAGTTATAAATCTTATATTTATTTAAAAAACGACCACCTTCTATTAAAGCCAGGCATGACGGTACATGCCGATATAATTGTTGGAAAAAAACAAAAGGTACTTGCTATTCCAGGATATATTTTCTCAATAAACCCTAAATTAGTAAAATTTGCCGCTAAAGAAAAAAAATATGGCTATCAACCTCTAACAAAAGAGAAAAAAAAAGAATTTAAAGATACAAGAAAAAATAAAGAAAATCCTGTAAAAACTGTTTGGGTTTTAGAAGATAAAACGTTTATAGAAAAACCAATCGAAATAGGAACCACAGATAAAATATATTTTGAAGTAGTCTCAGGCTTACATGAAAACGATAATATCGTTATAGATGTAGCAGAAACAGATAGCATGAAAAAAATGTTCAAACGATTATTTGGCGGAGGACTATCAAAATAATTCTCTAAAAGCTTTACGTATAAAAGGAAATTTAGTGAATTTAAGAATTTTACTACGAACATCAATACGAATACTAAGAAAACATAAAATAAGATCTTTACTCACAATGCTGGGTATCATGATTGGTATCTCAGCAATCATCGTTACTTTTTCCATTGGAAGAGGCGCAGAAGAGGCCATTTCTTCGGCCATCTTAGGAATGGGAGAAGGAACCATGTATGTAATGCCAGCAGAATTTATAAAACGAGGGGCAATTAGATCAGGCATTGCGCAACGAACAAAATTAACTACAAATGAAATGAAAAAAATAAAAAGAAATAGTCCTGAAATACAAGAAGTCTCTCCTATGCATATGACCATGCAACAATTAGAATATAAAACAAAAATTGCACAAGAAACAGTCATTGGCTGTTACCCAAATATGATGAAAGTAAATAATAATCAAATTGAAAAAGGACATTTTTTCAATGATTATCATCTCAATCAAAAAAGTAACGTCATTGTCTTAGGTGATAAAATAGCAAAAACATTATTTGGCTCAATAAACCCTATTGGCAAAATTATATTAATAAACAAGCAACCATGTAAAGTAATTGGAGTATTAAAACATAAACCCCATTACTGGGGCCCAAGGGATCCAAATGAATGGGCATATATACCATTTACTGTTGCAAAAAAAATATGTAGAGGGCCTGATGAAACAGAAGAAGAAGTAACGATGATTGGTATCAAACCATATCATGGTATAGACTCTGAAGTTTTATTTAGAAAGATAAAAAACATTCTAAGATTCTCATTTAAAACTAAGCCAGGCGAAGAAGATGAGTTTAGCCTCTTTGATCAAGCATCAATTGAAGAAGTTGCCAGAGATTCTGCAGGAGTCATAAAAATATTTGGACTTATTGCCGCAGCTGTTTCACTACTTGTAGGAAGTATTGGAGTTATGAACATAATGCTGGTATCTGTACGAGAACGCACAAGAGAAATTGGCATACGCATGGCAATAGGTGCAACTAAAGGTTCAATTCGCAAACAGTTTTTAATTGAATCGACAACTCTCTGTCTTTTTGGCGGAGTAATAGGTATCATAATGGGTATTGTTTGGCAAATTTTAATAAGTAGAATGGCAACATTACCAATTGTTATAGAATATTGGCCCATGATTATATCTTTAATCGTAACAGTGTTTATTGGAGTATTTTTTGGATATTATCCTGCATACCAAGCATCACAACTCAATCCAGTAGATGCCCTATTAGAAAGAACATAAAAAAATATAAAAAAGGATATAGCATGTCACTTTTAAAAACAGTTGATGTTTCCAAAACATATTTCACCGGCTCAACTCCTGTACAAATATTAAAAGATATAGATTTGGTTATAGAAAAAAAAGAATTTATGGCCATAATTGGAAAATCTGGTTCTGGAAAAACAACCCTCATGAATATCTTAGGTTGCCTCGATACACCAACAACAGGGGCATATTTAATTAACGAAATAGACGTTTCTAATATGGATTCAGATGAACTTGCCCATATAAGAAATAAAAAAATAGGTTTTGTCTTTCAACGATTTAATTTACTACAAGATATGACTGCTTTAGAAAATGTTGTACTCCCCCAATTGTATGCAGGTACACCTGAAAGAGAAGCTCAAAAAAGAGCTGCTAAATTGTTAGAAATGGTCGGCCTTGGACACCGGATAGGACACTTTCCCACCGAACTCTCTGGCGGAGAACAACAACGGGTTGCTATTGCTCGAGCACTTGCTAATAATCCCTCTATAATCCTTGCAGATGAGCCTACTGGAAATTTAGATTCTGTGACTGGTGATAAAATAATGAATATGTTTAAAGAACTCAACCAAGAAGATGATACAACCATAATAGTGATTACTCATGATCAAGGCGTTGCAGAACAAACCAATCGAATGGTAAGATTATTTGACGGAAAAATTGTTGAGGATAAAAAAACCATGTTATAAAATAAATAAATTAAAATTACCGCAACATAAAAAGTCCATAGCACACCTTTACCTCTAACACCATGTTGTTTTTTTTCTCTTACTTGTCATTACTATTTAAAATTATACTTTTTTGAATAGTCAAACATATACTATTTTATTTCACAAAAATATTAATTAAAAGGGATTCAAAATGAAATTTATTAAACATGTTATTTTTCTTTTATTAACTATTAATATGTGCTTTAATTCTCTTTGCCTTGAAAAAAAATTTTCTAATCCTAAATACTTATTTCAAAATACAATATCCCTTGACGAGTTGGCCAAAGAACTCAAACATTTTAATTCTCTTTACAAAAAAAAACCCATAAAAACTAACACCTTCGGCATGCGCTCTGTGAGCATGTTTTGGGTTTATTATATCGTAAAAACAATTAATCCAGATCTTATAGTAGAAAGCGGTATTTACAAAGGACAAAGTACCTGGCTTTTGGAACAAGCTGCGCCTAATGCTAAAATTATCTCCATCGACCCTAAATTAAACTCCAGAGAATACATCTCCCCTAAAGTTTGTTACTACACAAGAGATTTCTCACAAATAAACTTTGGAGATATATCAAATCTAGTTGCCCTTTGTTTTTTCGATGACCATCAAAATGCATTATCTCGAGTTAAGCAAGCCTACGAAAAAGGATTCGAACATCTTATTTTTGATGATAATTATCCAATAGGTTGGGGAGACCATTTAAGCCTTGAACATTGCAAAGCTAACGGAAAATTTAGTGAAATTGAACCAATAATATCCCTTTATAAGATATTTCCTCAAATTTTTGGGAATACCGTCACTGATTATGCAAATAAGAACACTATTTTTATAGATTCGCTTAATTTTCACAATATAAAAAATTTAAATATCGATCCTGAATTAGCTATTTATAGAAAAGATGCCAAAGCCTATCGTTGGACCACTTATGTATCTTTAACAAATAAACGCAAGTAACACACTACGGCTTACAAGACACAGCATTAACACCAATAATTTTGCATATTCATCTTTTTTTTTGAGTTTATTATTTAAAGGTTATTAAACCACAAAATAAAAAGGGGATCCTAAATGTATCACAATGAAGCTTTTAAAAAAATATTTTCTCTAACAATTTTATTTCTTCTTACAATTACAACCACAAAATGTAATCTCTCACAAGTAATAGATGTTAACAAACCTATAAAAAGCCCAGCACCAAATCTTAAATCAAGAATAGATCTACTAAAACAAATGCCAAAAAACGGAATCGTAATCGAAATAGGAGTCCAAAAAGAAAATTTTGCTGCTTTAATACTCGAACATACAAATACCAAGCATTTATATCTCATAGATTGTTTGGAACACCAAGGTAACGATATTTACCCTTGGGCCCCTGCAAACGTTTCTAATAAAGAACAAGAAAAATTATCCAATGTTGTAAATCAATTTAAAAATGATAAAAGAGTTACGATAATAAGAGACTCTTATAAATCAGCACTTATCAATTTTATAGAAAAACATGACAAGCCAATTTTCGATTACATTCTCTTAAATAGCACACACACATCAGAAACTGATGAAATCGTACTTTTATTAGTCGATAAATTACTCAAGCCTGATGGATACCTCGATTTTAGTAACAGAAAATGTACACAAAAAATATCATCTATGGGTCGTCAAAATGAACCCTCTAGAACTCAAGCAATAAAAAATACCATAGATCTTCTTACAACAAGAGATTATCACTACGTAGAAATAGTTAAAAACAAAATATATCAAAAAAAATGGACCACCTCTCCTTGGTCTATATCAAAAGAATTATTTGATTTTATTAAAAAAATACTTCCTCCGGCAAGTAAAATGCTAGAACTGGGAAGTGGTTGGGCAAGTGAACAATTTTCAAAATTTTATACTGTTTACTCAATTGAACATGACAAAAGATGGCTCAATAAATACAAAACAAATTATATTTATGCTCCTATTGTAAATGACTGGTACAATCCTAACATTCTTGCTCAAAAATTACCTCAAGAATACAATCTTATATTAGTTGATGGTCCTACAGGAACAATAGGCAGAGGCAAATTTTACGATTATTTACATCTTTTCAAAACTAATCTTATTATAATCTTTGACGACATTGATAGACCAGCAGAATATAACTTAATGCGTAAAGTAGCAAATAAGTTAGGAAAAAATTTTACCATATATACAGATAGCTTTGGCAAACAATTCGGAGTTGTAGATAATAGATAAAAAATCAAGCATTCATTACATCTTCCCAAGACACAGGCTTGTAAGGAATCTTATCACGAATCTTATAATTTAAAAATCGTTGAAGTTTTTTATTAATTTTATGAACATTTATAGGATTATAGCAATTGTATATATAGAGAATATCTCTTATACATTTAAATCTATCTCCAGCCATCTCTATCATAGGCATCATCATAGCTCTATCACCCGTCGTCGGATAAAATTGCCCCTCATATAAAAGGTCTTCTAACTTTATAAGCTTAAATAAACCCGCATAAAATGTTTTTAGATGAGATGTATGCATTGAACGTTTTCTAAAACTATTATTTCTAATATGCTCTCGAGAATATTGGACACAATACAAAATTTTATCCCCCGGGACTTCTTTATATTGACCATACGTTAACCATACATTTTTATTTTGGTATACACTATTTATTATTTTAAGAACATTATTATGAGCCAACCAATCATCACCATCTACCATAGCTATTATGGTGTCATTCTCACACATATAAACAGCTTTATAAATATTTGCTAGAGAACCCATGTTTTTTTCGTTATTTATAAGAATAAACTTATCTTGCAAATTATGCTTTTCTATATAACTTGCTACCATTTGCCCGGTTTTATCTGTCGAGCAATCATTTATATAAATAACTGAAAAATTCTGATAATTTTGATTTCTTACAAAATCAAGATTTTTTACTAGCCATTCTTCATTATTATAAGAAGGTATTACAATTACAATCTTTTTTTCTGGACAGTTAAAATTATATTTTTTAGACAAATCTATATTTTTACAAAATAATAAAAAATTACAAAAGCATAACACTCCATAAAATAAAATTTTTTTTATTTTTCTCATCTTATTACCCTCTTATACTTTTTTTCAATGCCTCCATAAATACAGCTGCTTTAAACCCACCATGCCGTATCCAAACTCTCGTTCTCTTTTCACATAATGCATCTACCAGACTTCCAAAATCAAATAAAAAAACATTATCTAAATTTTTCCATAATCGCTTCTGCAATGCCCTGCCTGAACAGCCCATACAAATAATAATAATCTTATATTCTCCATCATTTTTTATGGTCTTCAAACAGGTTCTTTCTATCCTTTCTATGCTAGAATATGCATCTTTAGATGGCGTCCCTATGATCTTACAGTTATCTCCAAACAATAAGGCTATTAAGTCCTTGGGAATATTTCTGTTTCCAACAAATACTGCACAATTATGATTTCTAAGAAACTTTATACATTCTATACATGCTTTTTGATCGTTTAATGCTAAATAGGGTATAATCCAAGGAGAATATACATGCTCCATATCTTCCCAAATATCTTTTGCCAAACCAAAAAGGCGAGTACAATATGATTCTTTCAATTTCATACCACGACACATCTTTGGAGAATCTTCCCCATATCCCTCACAATTTAATGGCAACGTTTTAATAATAGTTTCACCTTCTAGACAAAATGCTTCTTGTAACTCTTGCGTCAAAACTTTATTAATCTTTTGGTACTTATCACTCCTCCTTCCAGATGCCAAATCAACGTCTCCATCACCAAATCTTAGATACATCCCTTTTTCTTTTTTTTCAATAATCTCTTTTATTTTTTCAAGTGTTTCTTCGGCACTATAATAAGTAATACCTGGAAATAATGGACTGCTATCTGCACAAAACGCACACATAGGTAAAAACAATTGGGAAATCATAAGAAAATAAAGAATAATCGACCTCATAATTTGCTCCTTTATTATATTATTTAATATTTTATTTTTATTGCAAAACATATCATAACATAAAATCACGATAAGGATAAAAAAATATGAAAAAAAAGGCCTCTTTTTTTGTGAATCTTGACAAAACATACAATCCATAGGACCATAAGAAAAAGAGTTAGTATGTTAACCAGGAGAAGTAATGTATGCACGTATCTTCTATAATTTGATATTTTTTTCTTTATTCTTCCTAAAACTTTTTTGTTTTGCAAAAGAGACTTTTGAGTATCCGTATCAGTGCTCACAAGTTCAAGAGTTGCAATTACCTCCTAGTACCCTCCCATTATCCTTTAACAAAGTATTTACATGCTCAGACATTCCAAGTAATGCAAACTTAAAACAATTGGTAAAACACCTAATACAAAATAATCCAAAACTATGTGCTCTGCACTCATTAGCAGATGCCGCTGAGCTAAAGGCAAGAAGAGTGCGCTTACCTAATAACCCTAAATTTAAATATTATAACAAGGACAATGAACATTTAGGACAAGAACTTTACAAAAGAGAACGAAGATATGGTTTATACCAAAAAGTACCGTTCCCAGGAAAATTAAAATTAAAAATGGAAGCTCAATATAAAAATGTAGAATTTCTCATTGCAAAAGAATCATCGGTATCTCTTGATCTCATTTTAGATCTTAAAATATTATACCAGGAACTTTATCTCAAACATACAATTTTAGGCATAAAGAAAAAAAATAAAGAAAAAATATCTAAATTAATTGAGCAATATAAAAAATCTGATGATATAAAACACTTAGAACTAAATATTAAATATGCAAAAATAATTGATGGTATATTTGCCCTTGAGCAAGGAAAAAAAGCTCTTGAAGGAAAGATCAACGCACTTTTAAATACACCATTGTCAACTCCTATAGCAAAACCAGAACAAGCATTCCATAGCAAAATGATATTTGATAAGGAAAGACTTATAGAAACAGCAATACAACATCGTCCAAAGATAATGGGGCGCCATGCATTAATTGACAAGCATAAAACACAAGCAAAACTTGCAAGAAGAAATTACTTTCCTGATTTCGATCTTGAAGTCCTTATACAAAGAAAAAAGGATTATGATAGATATGCCTGGTATGTAAAAATTGGGTTTGATATCCCTATCTGGATAAAACAAAAGCAAAAAAGAGAATCCGATGAACAAGAAGCAAAAGCACTCTCTCATATGCTTGGATTACAAAATCTAAAAAATAAAATTTCTGCAACTATTAATGCTCTTGTTCTTGAAATAGAAACGCTTGATAATAGAATGGCTACATATGAAAAAGATATCCTTCCTGCAACAAGAAAAATCTTTAAAATGAAAAATGAAAAATATAAAGCTGGGAAAATACCTCCTATTAAAATGATTGGAGAAATAATACTTCTCGAAAAAGAAGAAATAAAATATATAGAACTTAGAGAAAAAAGAGAGGTATTGCTCGCTAAACTTGAAAGAGAAGTTGGAACCTCACTTTATTGCTAAATAACTTATTAAGTTGTCTGCCTAAAAATTTTTCTAATACATGATATCCATGATATTGTTGCCCAAGAGAAAAATTATTTTCTAATATTTTTGGTGTGCTTTTTGAGATTAGAATTTCTATAGCTTGTGTACATGCTGATTCTAATTTTTCTTGAGATACTTGTACTAACCCCTGAACTTTTTTACCTGTTATAATACTACCAAGTGATATCACAGAATATCCTTCTTTTTTTATATCCACTGTAAAAACAGGATATTCAAACACAACAATTGGTTTTTTTGCAAAAATAGCCTCTATAAACTGATTCCCCCACCCTTCCCATAAACTTGGATATGTAACAATATCTGCAAACACATATGCATCCCAAAGTGAGTATATTTTTTTACCTGTTATTTTATTATATAATCTTTGGGCATCTATCATGTCATAAATAAATCTTGCTTGTATCTGTGTATTTGTTATTTCCATTTTTAATTTCTGTAAATAGGGTAAAGCAAAATTCTCTGGATACCCAGCAAATACCAATACTATGTCACTTTCTTTGGTTACAATTTTGCCATTATATAACTTTTTTCCAATAAGCCTATGCTTATTAATATTTAACTCTTTAACAAACTGTATAGCCAATTCTATACCCTTACGCTCAACAATACGAGTTGCCTGCAATACAATAATATCATTTTCTTTGACCCCAATGCGCTTATAAAAATCTATATTATAGCTATCTTTTTTCCAAAGTGATTGCTCAAAATCAAACACATCTGGCAATACATATGAATCTATACCTCGTTTTTCTACCAAATCGTTTTGCGCAAGAGAATTAATACAGACATGGGTTACATTCTCTAAGCATGGAGGGATATATTTTGATAAAAAACGAATAATCAGATTATTTGCAGGTTTTTTAAATCGTTCTCTTTCCCAATAATAATCATGATGAGTCGCAATTATAGGAATTCCTGTTTTTCTTGCAATATTATAAAAAGCCTGTGCTGCAGGCAAATGCAAGCCTAAAGAAAAAACATTATGAATTAATAGTAGATCAAATTCTTGCTTATAAAAATAGTCTAAAAACTTTTTTTCTATTGTATGAGCTATGTGATTTATTTTTCTAAGCAATTTTTCTGGGGTTATAGTATTTTTTTCAAAATATGCAAAGCTATTTTCTTTTATCTCTTTGATTTTTGGATTTTCAAACTCAAGCTCATCAAGTATAAAATCAGCACCATGTTGCACAGGACCAGAAATAAGCACAACTTCACATCCCATCTTCTCTAACACCTGTTTTCTTTTTTCAATCTCTAAAGAAACACCATCGGTTTTTCCTACTCGATAATGGACAATGCCTACTTTATAATTTTTTGCCTCTATTAAGACAGACACACAAACTAAGCATGTTATTAAAGATATACTATTTTTTTTACTCACTATCTTCTCCTCCCCTTTTTAATAGCCTACAAAAGCGTAGTCTTAGAAAACTTTAGAAAATTAAAAAGT
>Ga0180433_10008112_pt1 | contig 13189 bp, 12 predicted proteins | sample SS_ome_8_FD_132980 | JGI IMG/M metagenome (GOLD analysis project Ga0180433, IMG submission 132980) | Hypersaline lake sediment archaeal communities from the Salton Sea, California, USA - SS_1_D_1 metaG | ecosystem: Environmental > Aquatic > Non-marine Saline and Alkaline > Hypersaline >... | reverse complement strand
TAAGACGCATCCGGAACGCCGTGGAGCGAGACGGCGCTCCTTCCCGCGCTGGCGCACGCCATGCGCGCGAACGCGCCGGTCCGGAATACGGTGCTGAGGTGAAGCGGCGGATGGAGCGCACGTTCCGGGTACCTCCGCGGCCGCGTGTCGTTGTGCGGAACGAGTACGGCAACATGCGTATTCGACCCTGGGATAGAGACGAGGTGAGAATGCGCGTCGAGTTGACCGCGCGTGCACGTGAAGTTGCGCAAGCAAAGCGACTCGCGGAAGATATTGAGGTCGAGGTACAACCCGGCTCGGAAGGACTCTCAATCGAAACGCGTTACCCCAGCACACACCGCACGGGACCTGTCCTGTTGCAAAGCGACTACGATATCGAGGTACCTGCAAAAAGCCAGCTCCACCTCGAGAACCGGTTCGGTGATATCCACATCAACGATATCGAGGGGAATATCGAGTCGCTGTGCCGGCATGGCGAAACCCGACTCCGCAACGTGCAGGGTAACCTGAACGTGATCGCCGAAAATGGAGGCGTGTCCGGCCAACGCCTTACCGGCACCACGCGTGTCGACGCCCAGTTCGGTCGCGTCGACCTTCGGGAGGTGAGCGGTCCGACGACTGTGCACAGCAGATATGGCCCGGTCATCGTACAATCAGCTTCCACCCGGAATAATATCCATATATGGTGCGATACTGACGATACCCGGGTGATTCTGCCGCCCGGTGCCGACCCGAACATGTCCATTCGCGCGAGGTTAGGCAAGATATATTCGGAAATACCGCTTGACGTGGAGACCATCGGGGATACTTCGACGGCGCGACGGATATCGGACTCCGCACAACGGATAGACGTCTTCAGCTCGATGGGGAGCGTTGCGGTGACGGTCGCGGGAGGGCAACCACCGACGACGGCACAGGAACCAGCTCCCGTCGCTCGACGGATCGAACATGATGAGGTCAACCTTGCGCCCGGCAGCCTCGTGAAGGTTGAGAATACCGGCGGCGATATTAAGGTTACCGGCTCGACTCGAAACGTGCTTGCGGTTGCCGGAACCGCTCACGCGCCGGAAGAAGATCAGAGGATACAGGTACACGTTGAACAGATGCCGGACGGAGCGCAAACCGCTTACATTCGACCGGCGACACCCGGCGGAGCCGACCTCGACATCAAGGTACCCGAGAGAACGAACCTGGAACTCGAGAACAACCAAGGCGATATCGTTGTCGATTCGGTGAACGGCAGATTGACCGCTGTAAACGACGGCGGCAACATCAAGATACTGAACTTGAAACCGATACGCCATGAGTGCTCGCTCCAGGCGACTAACGGGAACATATCCATGCTCATCCCGCCGGGTTCCCATGTCGAGATTTCCGCTTTTGCGGAGGACGGGTCGATCGATTCGGCTATCCCGCTGCAAGGACAGGTTGGTCGTTACAGCTCCTCGTTACGCGGCACGGTCGGGGACGGAACGGCTCATGTCGAGTTGAAGGCAACTCATGGAAAGGTCGTCATCAATTGATTGTCGGAACCGCCGCGTTTCGGCGTGGAAAGGAAAGGTGAGTAACCATGAAAAAGATTGAGGTCATAGCGGTGGCACTCCTGGTCGCGATCGCCGGCGGCTGTACAACTCTCCAACGGTCGGCGGCTACCGGCGGTATGCTCGGCGCGATGACAGGCGCAATTATCGGTCACCAGAGCGGCGAGACTGCCGCGGGTGCCGGTATAGGAGCTGGGGTCGGGGCGCTCGTCGGTGCGCTTGCACAGGATTACACCGACCACGTCGAGGAACGAGCGGTACGCGAGTACCGCGCCGGGTACAGGACATACTCGCGACCGTACGATTATCGAGCAGTGACCAAGTCCGTCGACGGACACTACGAGTACCAGACGAGGCGGGTTTGGGTTGACACCTCTCGCGACGAACGTGTCTGGGTACCCGAACACTACGCCGGCGGGAGAAGAATCGAAGGGCACTACGAGACCAAACATATAACCGACGGCTACTGGAAAAGCATCGAAGAGAAAATCTGGGTGCCGGGGTACTGACTGGAGAGAGACGCAGCTCTCCCTAACGAACCACGCCGGCTTGAACTCTGCGCATACCCACCTGTCCGCAGTGGCCCGCCCAAGATATCCAGAACACTGGCGCAACACCTCCTTCCTCAGCAGTGACCGCGGAAAAAATCTTCTTGACACCAGCAGATAATAGGGGTACTATATGCGAAAATGGCGGTCTCCTTAAGGGGAGGGCAGTGTCATCAAACCGAGAGGCAGACTAGAACGCGCGATGTTTTCGACCTTCTTACCAGCGTGGTGAGGAGGTCTTTTTTATGAAAGGGCGTGCACGACGTCGCCAATGAAGGAGTGGACGCTTCATTGAATTACCGGGAAACCATAATGGACGCCGGCGAAGTCGCCGCCGTACTCGATGAGCTTGTTGGGGAAATCGCCGCCAACGTCGGCGATGGGGAGGATCTTGCCGCAATCGGGGTCCATACGCGCGGTGTCCCGCTGGCACGCAGGATAGTTGACAGACTCGCGGAGTCCACCGGCGCTCAGATCGACCTCGGCAGTGTCGGAATCACTCTGTACAGGGACGACCTTGGCACGCGATTTCCCAAACCGGTGGTGCACGACACCTCGATAGATTTCGACGTCGAAGACAAACGGGTTCTGCTGGTTGACGACGTGCTCTTCACGGGGAGAACGGTGCGGGCCGCGTTGGACGAGATTGTTGATTTTGGACGACCGGCACGGATCGAGCTTGTCGTGCTGATAGACCGGGGGTACAGGGAGCTTCCGATCCAGCCGGACTATGTCGGCCGCCGTATTGCTACGCGCCTCGAGGAAATGGTGAAGCTGAGGCTGCACGAGGTAGACGGCGAGGACAAGGTCGAGTTGATCAGGCGTCCAGAGGGAGCGTAGAACAGTGCGACGAGCAAATGTGAACGCGGCGGCGCACAGAATCGATGAGAGGTGACGAATTGGCTGACAGGATTTCGGTAGTGTTTATGCCGTTCATGTAGTAGATTGGTGTCAGGACCGGACGCCTGTTGACGGTGTATTCATGAAACGTGGTGCGATGTGGGGGGAACCGACATGGAGGCGGTAGCGATAAGACCGACCAGCACAGGAGCGGAGAGACAGACCCGGTGGGCCCGGAAAGATCTGCTCGGGCTTGAAGAACTGAGCGTCGAGGAAATCCAGCTTATCCTCGACACGGCAGGGTCGTTCAAGGAGGTATCCACGCGGACTATAAAGAAAGTGCCCGCACTGCGCGGTACGACCATCGTGAACCTCTTCTTCGAAGCGAGCACCCGCACCCGCACGTCTTTCGAGCTCGCCGCAAAGCGGCTGAGCGCAGACGTGCTCAACATTTCCTCCACAACGTCCAGCGTGGTCAAAGGCGAAACGCTGCGAGACACACTCGCCAACATCGAGGCGATGAAAACGGACATGGTGGTCATCCGCCACTCGGCCGCCGGCGCCCCGCACTTTCTTGCCGCACGGTCACGCTCGTCCATAGTCAATGCGGGCGACGGCATGCACGAACATCCCACGCAGGCGCTGCTCGATCTGTTCACGATACGCGAAAAATTGGGTGGGATTGCGGGACTCCATGACGCCATTATCGGCGATATTGCTCACAGTCGTGTCGCACGTTCGAACATCTGGGGGTTGACCAAATTCGGAGCCCACGTGACTATATGCGGTCCCGCTACGCTCATACCGCCGGATATCCATAAAATGAACGTGAGGGTTGCCCCAAACATAGGTGCCGCTCTCGAAGGGGCGGACGTTGTCTATGTGCTCCGCATCCAGCGGGAACGTCAGGAAAGCAAATTGCTGCCCTCGCTGCGCGAGTACGTACGTCTGTTCGGTATCGATAAGGAAAAGTTGCGCGCAGCTCCCTCATCGGCTATTGTCATGCATCCCGGCCCGATCAACCGTAACATCGAGCTCGCCTCGGACGTCGCGGACGGTCCGAACTCTGTGATACTCGAGCAGGTCACAAACGGTGTCGCGGTGCGGATGGCGGTGTTGTATCTTCTTGCGGGCGGCGAGGTGACAGATGAGACTTCTGATTAAGAACGGCAGAATCGTTGACCCGGGAAGCGGTCGGGACGCTCATGCTGACATACTTGTCTGCGACACAATTATCGAAAAGGTGGGACGGAACCTTCGGGCACGGCCGGAGCGTGTCATTGACGCCTCTGGGCTGGTGGTGACGCCGGGTTTTATCGATATGCACGTTCACCTGCGCGAACCCGGATACGAGGAAAAGGAAACTATACGCACCGGGAGCATGAGCGGCGCAAAAGGAGGGTTCACCTCGCTTATGCCGATGGCGAACACGAATCCGCCTATCGACACCGCCGGAATGGTCGAGTTCGTGCTGACTCGCGCGAAGGAAACCGCCGTCGTGAAACTATTCCCCATAGCGGCCGTTTCCAAGGGGCTTGCGGGCAAGGAACTCACGGAAGCCGGCGAGCTGAAAGAGGCCGGTGCTGTCGCGCTATCCGACGACGGGAACCCAATAGAGGACAGCGAGCTGATGCGGCGGGCGCTCGAGTATGCGGGCATGTTCGGCCTGCCCATAATCGTCCATGAGGAAGATCCTGATCTGGCGGGCAACGGTTCCATGAACGAAGGGTTGAACTCGACCACGCTCGGTCTTCGCGGCATACCGAGAGCCGCCGAGGAGGTCATGGTAGCACGCGATTTGAGCATCGCCGAGCTCACGAGAGGACGCGTCCATTTTGCTCACATAAGCACCACCCGTGCCGTTGACCTCATCCGTCAAGCCAAACAGCGTGGGTTAGCGGTGACCGCGGAAACCGCTCCCCATTACTTCTCGCTTACGGACGATGCGGTAAAAACTTACAACACCAACGCGAAGATGAAACCGCCTCTGCGAGAAGCGGACGACATCGCCGCCATCAAGGAAGGACTTAAGGATAGAACACTCGACGTGATCGCCACCGACCACGCGCCACATACCGTGGCGGAAAAAGAGGTCGAGTTCGAACTCGCACCGTTCGGGATCGTGGGTCTCGAGACAGCTCTACCGCTGGTGCTGACACACCTGGTCGAACCGGGCGTCCTTTCACTTAGCGAAGCAATAGCCAAGCTCACCGTTAACCCCGCACGCATCGTGGGTCTCCCGCTCGGCGAGCTGCGGGAAGGATGGCCCGCCGATATCGCCATCTTCGATCCCGATGCGGAGATAGTCGTGAACGCGTCAAAGTTCGCCTCGCTCGGACGGAATACACCATTTGACGGATTCACGCTGACAGGCCGCGTCATGTACACCATCGTCGACGGCACCGTCGTCGTCGACGAAGGGGAACTTGTGCGTTCGCCGGACCAGGTCCGTTGAGCCAGGCAAAACGAGGCGGGTCTTGCTCGGCAAAGGAACCACAGCGCCAACCGCTCTGGATCGGCTAGTGATAGTGACGGTGGAGGGATTTGAACCCCCGACCCGAGGATTATGATTCCTCTGCTCTACCAACTGAGCTACACCGCCACCACATTGTTCCCGCTTAGACGAGATTTCTCCTGGATCTTAACTCAGAACGTACGCGATTGTCCACAGTATCCGCAACGTTTCGCGGACAGGACGGCTCCCAGCGACACTCCACGGTCTGACACGCCTACCGCGTGCTCCACATCTGGCCGTGCTCCGCTTTGAGCCCCTCGACCCTGGGCACCGTGTAGGTGCCGATCACCATCTGGTCGAACAAGCTCACGTCGGTAGCAGCCTCGCGCGCGTGATCAAGGCTAATCTTCTTCTCCTTGTAAAGCTGGTGCAGGTACTTCTCAATTATGAACGACTCTGTGGTAGTCTGCTGCATACCGACGTGGATGAGTTCAGACATACCAGAAACGATCCCCTCGCTGATCTGTTTCATATCCTGGATCATCACCTCGATCGCGGGGAGTCTGCCGCCGCCGATTCGCGCGACGAGCCGCTGGTTGATGATTCCCTTAAGGGAATCTTTCAACTGCAACCGGACAAGATCGCGTTCTATGGGATCGAAAAAGCTCACGATTCTGTTCGCGCACTCCGCTGCCGTATTCGAATGAAGGGTGCTAAACACGAGGTGGCCCGTAGCGGCGGCGTTTATGGCCGCGCGGATGGTGTCCGCGTCCTTCATCTCGCCGATAACGATCACGTCCGGGTCGTGCCGGAGAGCAGCACTTACGCCCATCTGGAAATCCGGCACATCCAGTCCGGTATCCCTTTGCGAAACCACGCTCATCTTGTTCGCATGGACGTATTCGACCGGGTTCTCAATCGTCAATATGTGTTTCTTGTAATTCTCATTAATAAAGTCCACCATCGCGGCCAATGTGGTGGTCTTGCCGCAGCCGGTCATACCTACCACGAGATAAAGTCCACGCTCTTGCTTTACCATATTCTCCAAAACCTTCCGCGGCAGATTGAGATCCTCAAACGAGGGTATCTTCTCCGGGAGGAACCGCAAGGTGAAGTGTACGGCACCATGTTTCACGAACGCGCTGCACCGCGCGTATCCGATCCCCACCTCGTGAAAGTTGAAGCTGACCTGTTTCTCCGCGAGAAACTTCTCATACTGATCTGCCGGCGCCATCTGCTGGACGAGATTGTCGATCTGTACGTTACTCAGCTTGCCGGTAAGTTCGGTTCTGCCGAGATCGTTATCGATGCGAATTATCGGCGGTTCATCGGGTTGAAGATGGATATCCGACGCCTTCTTGTCCCGCATCTCGGTGAATAGCGCTCGCACGCTGAGTTCTTGTTCCTGATACCTCTCACCGCGGGCGCGCCACACCTCTTCTATTGGGACAACCGTACTGCATTGTCGCAGCAGATCCATCGCAGCGCCGTCGACCGCCTCAGCGCCCTCCGCCGGGTACGTCAGCGTCCCATATGAGCCGTCGGTCTCGAGATGGTACTTCCCTTGAAAGCTCGATAGCGCCTTCTCCAACTTGCCTTTTCCAATACTGTCAAAATCCTTTATGCGCATCGTGAGGCTCTTGAAATCCTCATCGACCTCCGGTCGAACAAGAGCAACATCTACCTGCCGAGATGTTAAGATAATCTTCCGTGCCGCACCTTCTCGTCTCGACACTTCCTGTTCGGCAATTTCAGCCACCTTGGCAAGCGAGCTGGTATCTCCCATGCCTAGAATAAGTTCTGCCACCTCGAATCACCTCGTTTGTCGACGAATTCCCGTATATCTTGTCATGCTCCTCACCTAGCCGGTATAGTAGCACACCCGGTCATACACGTCAACGGCCGCGAAACTGCCGACCGGCCAGAGTGCCGGAACACACGAGACTCGACGAGACCACACGCACGGTGCTATACTACGTGCACGCGTACGGGTGCCCTTCTAAAGAAGCCGTGGCGGGTTTACACGGCAAGCCCGCCATCCGTCAGCAGAACACGGGAGGTACTCATGGGGAAAACGACTATTCAGGAACTTGCGGAGTTCGGACAGAGTGTCTGGCTGGACACTATCAGTCGCGCGTTGATCGACACCGGCAGAGTCAAAGAGCTGGTCGGTCTCGGTGTGAGCGGCATGACGTCCAATCCTACGATTTTCGATAAGGCAGTCAGCTCGAGCCGGGATTACGATGACGAGATACGGAGGTTGCAAGAGCTCGGCAAATCCACCTTTGAAATATACGACGATCTGACGGTGCGGGATATCCAGGACGCCGCTGATATATTCAAGCCGGTATACGAGAGGACCAACCGTGTGGATGGCTATGTGAGCCTCGAGATCGACCCCCGTCTGGCTGCGAAAACCGCTGAAACGATAGAGGAAGGGAGACGATTACACAAAAAGGTCGCCCGACCAAACGTCATGTTCAAGGTGCCCGCAACGCAGGAAGGATTCGGGGCGATTGAGGAACTGCTGGCCGATGGGATAAACGTCAATGTCACCTTGATATTCTCCGTCGAGCAGTATGTGAAGACGGCGCAGGCGTTCCTCAACGGCATGGCTCGCCTTGCTGACGAGCGCGCTGGCCTCAGCCGGACGCATTCTGTGGCGAGCGTTTTCGTGAGCCGCATCGATACCGCTGTGGACGCATGGCTTGACGAGCGGGCCGCGGCAGAAACCGACAAGGCTGTCGCGGCGAGACTGTCGTCCCTGAGAGGAAAAGCCGCCGTCGCCAACGCGACGCTCATCTACGAAAGGTACGCTGAGCTTTTTTCCGGGAAAGCGTTTCGGAATCTCAAGGATAGCGGTGCCCGTGTGCAGCGGGTGCTGTGGGGTTCCACAAGTACGAAAGACGCCGCGTACAGCGACATCAAGTACGTTGCGGAGCTGATCGCGAACGAAACCGTCAACACGATGCCGGAAAAGACGCTCGAGGCGTTTCTGGACCACGGCACCGTCAGGGAAGCGATAACAGCCGATGCGAAGGAAGCCGAAAAGACAATTGAGGAACTGAGCAGATTTGGGGTTGATATAGATGCCGTATGCGCCAAATTGCTCGATGATGGCGTCGCGGCTTTCACGAAATCATTTGATTCTCTGCTCAACTCGATACGAGAAAAAGCTGGAACGGCATCAACCTAGTGGATGCCTGTTCCTCTTGACGTTTGTAGAAAACATGTCCGTAGATGATCCCCGTATTATTCGCCACTGCGCCGAACTCGACCGCTGCAATCAACGCGGCGGACGCATGCTCTCCGTCCTCGACTTGATTGACGCCGGCACGCTTGATCTCGATCTTGCCGCATATCTGATGGCGCGGATTACGCGCGGCGCCTCGTTCATCGTGGGAGCGAAACCCGGCGGGGCCGGCAAGACTACCGTCATGTGCGCCCTTCTCAACCTGATTCTGCCTGATATGGAGATCGTCGCAGCAACGCCCGATGCCGTTCATCGAGCAGTGCGGGACGACACAGTTCCCAAGAGCTGTTACGTCTGCCACGAGATCGGTCGTGGACGGTACTTCGCCTACCTGTGGGGCGCCGATTTGCGCGCCTATTTCTCGCTTTTGGACAAAGGACACGGCCTGGCGACCAACCTGCATGCCGACGATCTGGACGAGGCGCGTGAACATATCTGCAGCGACAATATCGTTCCTGCTTCTCATTTCAACGCATGCAACCTCGCGCTTTTCGTACGCATGAAACATCGCGGACGTGACCCGCAGCGCTGGATCGATAAGGTGTACGTATCCGACGGCCATTCCCCGCACAGGCTTGCGTTCGACGGCCGGACCAACGCGAACCCTCCGATGTTGCGGAATGACGATTCCTTAGAGAAACGCTGGATGTCCCGCTGTCGGCGCTTCCTTGAAGACGCACTCCAATCGAACGTTCGCACAATTGAAGAAACGCGCCAGCGCGTTGTCGATTTCCTTGAAAGCCGTTGACATCCGCGCTGCTCCATCTCATCGACATTGGATCGTGCACCGAGCCGTAGGACGTAAACAGAGCGGACATATTTTCTCACTCGCTAGAAGCACTCCTTGCGCGGCTATCACGTCTCCTATCGGCATGTACCGAGCTTGCAGCCAGACTGCGAATGAACTGTGCGGCCCGTTGACAGGACTACGAGAAATGTGAGACAGTGTATGGGAACTGCACAAGGTAAGAGACTTTCACTCGGCATGGTCGCATGGGTTACCGACCGTGATGCTTTCGAATGTGCGGATACTGACGCTCGGTAAACGAGCGGAGGAGACAACTGTATGAGAAGCAAAGAACAGTATATTCAAGGTTTGCGGAAAATGCGGCGGAACGTTTACATCGACGGTAACAAGATCGACCGCGATGATGAGCTGCAAATGGACTGCATCAACACCATCGGCTTGACGTTCGACTATGCCGCTGATCCGAAGTACCAGGACCTGTGCACCGCGACGTCGCACCTCACCGGTGAGCGGATCAACCGATTCTGCCACGTTCATCAGAACACGGACGACCTTCACAATAAACAGGATATGACCCGTCTCCTCTGCCAGGTTGCGGGCGGCTGCATCCAGCGGTGCATGGGAATCGACGCCGTGAACGCCCTGTACGCCGTTACCTACGAGGCGGACAAGCAAAACAACGGCTCCACAGCGTACCATGAAAACTTCAAAAAGTGGCTCGAGCGGTTCCAGAAGGAGGACCTCGTCGGGTGCTGCGCGCAGACCGACGTCAAAGGCGACCGCATGAAACGGCCGAGCCAGCAGAAAGACCCGGACCTGTACGTGCGTGTCGTCGAGAAAAAGAGCGACGGCATCGTGGTGCGCGGCTGCAAGGTGCATAATTCCGAAGCATCGGTCGCGGACGAGATTCTCGTCGTACCGACACGATATCTGCGGCCGGAAGAGGCGGACTGGGCAGTCGCGTTCGCGATTCCCGGCGACTGGGAAGGTATGAAGCAGGTCGTGACGGCACACAATCTGCGCCAGCGCAAACATTTTCCGAGAGGCTTCGCGCCGGGTGCCGTGGACTCCTACACGATCTTCGAGGATACGTTCATCCCCTGGGAGCGCGTCTTTCTGTGCGGCGAGACACAGCAGGGCAGCGTGCTGGCTCTTTTGTTCGCGCTCTTCCACCGCCACAGCTACTCCGGGTGTAAACCGGCGCTCGGAGACCTCACGGTCGGCACAGCAGCACTTGTGGCAGAGTACAACGGTATACACAAGGCAAAGCACGTGCGCGATAGATTGGCTGAGCTGATTCGTACGACCGAGCTGGGATACGCGGCGGGCTATACAGCCTCTGATTTGGGCAAGCCGGAGGTGTATATCCCGGGCATGGGGTCCGTGCCGTATGGTCCCGGGAATTACATCCCGCATTCCATCTATAGCAATGTCGGTCGATGCCTGACAGGCGAGGCTGTGTTCCGCGAAGCGGAGATCATCTGTGAGCTCTCAGGTGGGATGCCGGCGACCTTCCCGTACGAGGGCGATTTTATTAATCCGGAGACGAAGGACCTGCTCAACAAGTACATCATGCGCAACCCCGATAAGTCCCCGGAGAACGCCGCGCAGTTGTGGCGGTACGTCGGCGACCTGCTGTGCTCCTCGGCAGGGGGCGTGTACATGATCGGGAGCTACCATGGTGGTGGCTCGCCAATCATGGAGAATATCGCGATCACAACGCAATACGATATCGAATCAAGAAAACAAATGGTAAAACGGCTGGCAGGAATGGAGGATTAAGCCTTCCACGGCGTCGATATATGCCGGTCGGACAGAGCGAGAAAGAATTATTCGTTCAGCCGCCGTTCCCAGTCATACTCGCGCGCGGTGACGATGCTCTCCATACGTCGCAGGCGGCGGTCGAGGCTGTCAAAGGTACGTTTCAAGCGGTGCAACGCCATCGTACGCGAACTCACATATGAGTTGTAGAACTCCCGGTCCGACTCCGTCTCGAGGGGCAGAACCGGTTCCGGTTTCATCAGCAACGCCGCCACAACGTAGAGAACCGGTATCGGCCAGAGGCCCGTGAACAACGTACCAACGACAACGATGACGCGGGTCCAGAACACGGAAACGTCCAGGTAGTCGGCAATACCCTTGCACACACCAAATATGAGGCCGCTGCGCGACCGATACAGCCCATGCCGTTCCCTTTCAGAAAACCGTGTCATTTGTCGTCTCCTTTTTTCTCCCGGTCGAGGAGTAAGGTCTCCAGCGCTTCAACGCGCTCTTCCATCCTGCTAAGTCCGTGGTGAATCTCTTGAATGAGTCTGGTCTCCAGATCACGAGCCTGTCTGTCGCGCTGAGTCGGGTCCCCCTTGACAATCTTTAACGCCGAAATCACGCACCCGCCGATAACGGCCGCCAGCGGTATACCGAAGATCATAAGGATTATCAGCTCCGCTGGGCCCGGTGTCCACATGGAAACAACGCCGCTACTCAGGATAATTGCCAGTTTGCCTGCACCCAACACTTAGTAGTCCTCCCTGGTTCCTCGCATTGCCGCTCCTCTTCCCGCACGGTCCAGTAGAATGGTTTCGAGCGACTCAACGCGTTCCTCGAGGCGCGACAGCCCTCGATAGAGTTCCTGCGTGATACGGCTCTGCTCAGATTCGCTCCGCTCGTAGGTCCTTGATCCATTGCCTCTCAGTACTTTCCACGCCGCGAGACCGACACATACGAGAACGGTTAGCAGCAGGATGCCTACCAGAAACTCAAAGATATTGACCGGGAAATAAGCGCCACCAAATCGCGAGACGAAGGAGAAAGGCACTCGGAGTAAAGTGGCGCCGGCTCGAAACAGCACCCCCATGAGAACCGCAACTCCAAACAACACGATCCAAAGGCAAAACACGAGAGCCGAAGCCAGCAGAACCATTCTTAGTAGGAATCTCACCGTGCCCGCTCCTCGCTGCCTTTCATCCCGGGCGCCGTCTCAACGACAAATTGATTGGGAAAGCCTGTCGCACCTCAGTCATCCCCTTTCGCCGCACGCTTTTCCTGCGCGGACTCTTTGGTCTTCTTCCCCGTAGAGGCCTTCAGCGCATCCAGTTCCTTCTCGATCTCCTCGTCACCTTCGAGATGCGCGAATTCGTCCGCCAACGCCGACTTTCGCCCGAAGTTCACCAGCTCGGCCTCCGCCTCCATCCGCTCGATCCGGTTCTCGAACTGCTCGAACCTGATGAACGCGTCCGAGGTATCCAGCCGACGTATACCCCTCTCGGCGCGCTTCTTCCGTTCAGCACGGATGTGACGTTGCACGAGGATACGCTGTTTTTCGCGAGCCGTGCCCAGTTTCTCCTCGAGCTGTAGTATATCATCCTGGTACTGATTCACCAAAGCGTCACACTCCGCCAGCTCGCGCTCGAGCGCATCGGCACGTTCGCGGTACCGCCGTTTTTCCACAAGCGCTTCGCGCGCAAGATCTTCCCGGCCCTTGTCTACGGCAACCTGCGCTTTTGCACCCCAGTCGTCAGCCCGTGCCACCGACTCGTCCAGCAGTCGCTGCACCTTTTTCTTGGTCGCCATCGCGCCGGCGCACGACGCCTTGATCTCGACCAACGTGTCTTCCATCTCCTGGATCATCAGCTTGATCATCTTCTCGGGATCTTCCGCCTTCTCAAGCATCGCGTTGATGTTCGCGCTGATGATGTCACGCACCCGCGTAAAGATTCCCATCGTAATCCCTCCAATCCTGTCCTTCGACGAAGTTCCCCAGACGGCCTTGCCGAGCCTTGCTCACGAGGCTCCGCACGGCAACTG
>Ga0180433_10008111_pt1 | contig 13193 bp, 10 predicted proteins | sample SS_ome_8_FD_132980 | JGI IMG/M metagenome (GOLD analysis project Ga0180433, IMG submission 132980) | Hypersaline lake sediment archaeal communities from the Salton Sea, California, USA - SS_1_D_1 metaG | ecosystem: Environmental > Aquatic > Non-marine Saline and Alkaline > Hypersaline >... | reverse complement strand
TAATTCACACTCAACTGGCGCAAACATTTCACTTCATGAGCTTTACTATTTATTTCTTTCGCAAGTTTTATTGCCTTCTCGAATTTCCTAATGGACTTTTCATAATTGCTTGATGATCTAGAATCCTTCCCATCTAAATACAGCTGATAAATTTCTAGTGTTTTTTCACATTGCTGAATATATTCCTTTTTCCCCACATTCTTAGCTAAATGAAGAGCATTTTCATAAAACTTTTCGGATTCCTTCAGCTCTCCGGTGTTCCAAAATAGCAATCCAAGTCGCATGTTACATAGGATGCAGCATTCTGCATCTTCTAAAGCACTAGCAAATTGCATGGCTTGTTCAAACCCTAAGATGGCATCTTGAAAGTCCCCCCTTTTTAATAACGTTTCTGCATAATCATAAGAATTCCGAAAAGCCTTCTGGGTCTCTTTATCATATTGAATCAAGGAATCAGCAAAGGCTATTGGGCCCACCAATAGAAAATGCATAATCGCGAAAAATGATATTTTGTGAAAACAAAATTTTTCAAATTTCATCATTGCTATCCTGTTGATCACTATACTTAATTATAAGGAATCTATCTATCACCTTATCCAGAATTCTGAAAAGAAGCCCTCCACTCTCTAGATCTATCCCTTCTTGAGTTTCTCTATTCTCTTTATAAAGACGGTCCATTCAGGTCGAAATTCTCATCCTACACAACTAAAATGAAAAATTCACCCAATTGACTCCTCCCCTATTCCCTGATATTCTTCCCTCTGCCCCAAACAAGGAGAAAACCATGAGCACGGTAGCCATCATCGGTTCCGGTATAGGCGGCCTCACAGCCGGCAATCTTCTGGCTAAAAAGGGCCACCAGGTCACCATCTTCGAATCCCACATCACACCCGGCGGATACACCTCGGGGTTCTGGAGAAAGGGCTTTTATTTCGAGAGCGGGACCCTTTCGTTCGAATCCTCGGACATGGTGTTCGGGGCCATGAAGGAGATCGGCATCTACGAGAAAATCCCTTTCACCCGGCAGTACGGGCGCTGGATCTTCGATGGCCTGGACTACGAGGCCCAGTCCTCGAGCGACCTTAAAAAAGCCCTTTATGAATCATTCCCTTCCGAGATCGAAAAGCTGGACAGATACTTCGCCCAGGTGGACGACATGACAAAAACCCTCCTTAACCTGGGCAAACCCAACAGCGTGCTCAAAATCCTCACCCTTCCCTACAATATTTTCAAGATCATCAAGATGTTCAGAAAGTACGGCAACATGACCGTCCCCGAATTTACGGCGCAGTACTTCGACAAAAACACCCCCCTTTACCAGTTTTTCGAAAACATGGGATACCCGGATATGAGCGCCGCCATCCTGGGCATGGCCATATGGTCGTTCTATGACGACTACTGGACCGTTAAAACCGGCATGCAGTCCTGGGCGGACCTGCTTGCGGACCATTTCAAGAGCCTGGGTGGGGAGCTCAGGCTCAATGCCAAGGTGGAGCGCATCCTCACCAAAGACGGACAGGCTGCGGGTGTCACATCCCAGGGCGAAGACTTTACGGCCGACCATGTGATATCCGCCTGCGACTACAAAAAGACGTTTCTCGACCTCCTCGATGACAAATCCCTCATCCCCCAGGACCTGCAGGTCAAGATCGAAAAGGCCGCTGTGTCGGAGGGCTTTTTCACGGTCTACCTCGGGCTGAACATCCCCCATGACAAGATGAAAAAGCATCTAAAAATACCCCATGTGTACCGCACCGAGACCAACCCGGAATTGGATATTTACGACTCCGGTGACGAAACCTATTTCGAAAAAGCCGGGGCCATGCTGTATTCGCCCTCCATGATGAACCCGGAGCTTGCCCCGGAGGGCAAATCCTCCCTCATGATCCAGTGCATGACACCCCACCGGTGGATGAACAACTGGGGAGGGGGCGACAAGGAGGCCTACAGGAACCTCAAGGACAAAGCCAAGGACGCCATGATCGACAAAGCGGCTGCCCTTATCCCCGGCCTGAGAGACCTCATCGAATGGGAGGAGGCGGCGACCCCGCTGACCTATGAGCGCTACACCGCCAACACCGACGGGGCCACCTCGGCCTGGAGCTGGAACCCGAAGAAAAAGTTCTACGACAAGGGATTCGGGATAACGATCAAGACACCCGTCAAGAACCTTTACATAGGGTCATGCTGGGCCAACCAGATCGGCGGGGTGCCGGGAGCCATCGGTGCTGCCCGGGCCTGCGCCAAAGCTATATAACATTTTCCGTTGTCTTTATGAGAGGTATTTCATGCGCAAAGCGGGTTTTCTGACCATCGGCCAGTCCCCCAGAGAGGACATCATGTCCGAATTGAGGCCGCTTTTGAGGCCGATTTTCGAAGTTGTGGAATACGGGATGCTCGATGATCTGAGTCCCGGGGAGATAGAGGCGCTGGCCCCTCATCGACAAGAAGCGCATCTGGTTTCCCGATCGAGGGATGGAACACAGGTCTTCCTGAGCGAGCGGAAGATCAAAGAGCTTTTGCCCATAGCCATCGACCACATGATCGGGCGCCTGCGTGTGGACACGGTGGGTGTTCTCTGCACCCATGAATTCCAAAAAAGAAAATTCCCGTTCCCGGTAATCTTCCCTGCCGAACAGATGAAATCCCATTTGGATAAAATACCGGATGTCCATAAACTGGGGGTGGTCGTCCCTTTGGAAGACCAAATCGCAATGACCGAACAGAAATGGGGGAATAAGAAAATATACGTCGTTTCAAAATCCCCTTATGTCGAAGACAAAACCTGGAAGGACATCGCCGAGTCTTTGATGGACCAAAAAGTCGATGCCGTCGTTCTCGACTGCATCGGATACACACGCGAAGACCACAGAGAACTCCTCGGCCTTCTCAACCTTCCCATCATCCTTCCCAGAACCATCCTCGCCTCCGCCATCAACCGCCTTTTCTGACATTTGACACTGTCCCCTACTCCTTGCTATTCTTTTACCGAAATAACGCCTGAATGTAAGGGGACAGCGATGTCAAAACATTCTCACATTCGCTGGGGCTGGCTGAAGTTCATGTATGTTTATACGATCGTGGGGGCCGGGGGCTTCGGCCTGGGAATGGTTTTCGTTCCTGATGCCGTAAAATCTGTGTTTCAATTTCCCAGCCAGGATCCTATCGTATTTGGCGCTTTTGGGTGCATGTTGACAGCATCCGGGATTTTGGCTGTATTGGGCCTGAGATCTCCTCTCAAATTCGTGCCTCTTCTGCTGTTCGAGCTGATTTACAAGTCCATCTGGTTTGTGGGTATCCTGATTCCTTTTTTGCTGGCGAACAAGATTCAAATGTATATCGTTGTATTTATCGTTGTCTTTGCCACATTTATCATAGGAAACCTGATCGCGATACCCTTTTCTTATGTGTTCGCGAAAAATGCCCATAATCAATAAGGGAAAAATACAGCCCCAGTGGAAAAACATCCTGGAATAAATCCTCTTTTTTTGAATTTGACACCTCCCTCACTTCCTTGATATATTTTTTCCGACCGAAAATGGCAAAAATACGGGGACAGCGATGACGATCAAGTGTCCGAAGTGCCGGACCGGCAATCCTCCTGACTCGAAATTCTGCAAAGAATGCGCCTCCCCTCTCCCAATTCCTGAGGACATAAATATCACAGCAACTATGGAGGCAGTAAACGAAGAATCGGCAATAGGCTCAACCGTCGTCAACAGATACGAAATCCTGGAAGAACTGGGGAAGGGCGGCATGGGAGTGGTCTACCGGGTGGCCGATCCCCTCAATCCAACCCGCCAGGTCGCCCTCAAGAGCATCCGTCACAAAGATGTTCGGCCCGAGCTCATCGACCGGTTCAAGGCCGAGTTCCGCGCGCTGACCTTGCTCAAGCACCCCAATGTCGCGGCGGCCTATGATTTCGAGTCTTTGCCGGGAAGTGAGGACTACTTCTTCACGATGGAATACGTGGAAGGCCGCAACATCTTTCATGCCACCGAAGATGCAAGTTGGCAACAAACCGTCTTTCTTCTGGTCGAAGTATGCAGGGCGCTTTCCTACGTGCACAGCCGCAGGCTCATCCATTATGACATCAAGCCCAGCAATGTTATGGTTGACGATAAAGGGCATTTGAAGGTTCTGGACTTCGGGTTGGCTGCCGTTAAATCCGTCGGACCGGGAGAATGGAAAGGAGGCACGCCAGGATACATGGCGCCGGAGATGGCCGACCCCGATGCCCTGGTCGACCATCGTTCCGATCTCTATTCGCTCGGGATCATGGCTTATCAACTGTTTTGCCGGCAGCTCCCATTCCGTTCCACCTCTATGTCCGACCTTCTGCGGATGCACCGGTTTCAACCTCTTGATTTCCATGAGCCCCATTGGAAAACGATCCCTTCATGGGTGCGGTCGATCATAGAGCGTCTGTGCGCCAAACATCCGGCCGATCGCTATCCAACAGCCAACTCAGTGATCGAGGACATTAACCGTCAAGGAGACCTCGCCTATGAAATTGAAACTTCCGAGACTCGGGAAAGTTATGTCTTCTCCAGCCGTTTTGTGGGACGAAAACCCGAGTACGACCGCGTGCGCGATTTCATTTCCCGCAGGACCAAAGGTTCTCCGGGATTTTCCCCGGTTCTCATGGTAGCCGGGCAGAGCGGTACCGGAAAGTCCCGCCTGATGCAGGAGATATGCCGCGACTCCCAACTCGAGAAGACCCTTTTCTGTCAGGGGCGATGCTTCGAGGGGAGCTTCTCGGAGTTCCAGCCCCTGGTCCCGATTCTGGAGCTTCTGACACGGCGTGTCGAAAAACTGGGCGGCATGGAGCTCATCCAGGAGCACGGTCCGGAGCTGGTGAAGATCTGCCCGAGTCTCAAGAAAATCTGGGGTATCGAGCCTTCACCACCTCTCGAGCAGATCCATAGAGAACGCGTGAGGATCCAGGAAGTGGTCACAGATTTCCTAGTGCGAGCTGCTGAGCTGGCACCCTATGTTGTCTACATAGACGACTTGCAGTGGGCCCTTTCCGGCCTTACCGAACTGCTTGCTGAGCTCGTCCGCCGCATCGCCATCGGAGAACGCCATGGTGAGCCTGTGCCGGTCGCGGTCCTCGGTTCTTACCGCGGAGACGAAGTATCGGGGCGTCCCCTGGAAACCATACGCGATGCCCTTCTGGCAGAAGGCCGTCTCGAAGAGTTGAAGCTAAATCCGTTGGGAGCAGGGGCTGTCGGAGAGATGCTCGGCTCGATGCTGGGTGCAGGCGAGCCTCCCGTCGCTTTTGTCGATCGGGTCGCCCGGGAAACAGACGGCAATCCCTTTTTTGTCGAAGAGCTGATGCGTGCGCTCATCGAACATGGAGCCATCCAACTGGCTGCCGATTCCTGGGACATCGAAGAAGAAGTCAGCGAGATAGAGATCCCCCACACAGTGGCAGAAGCCTTTCGACGACGGGCTGCTGTGCTGGATGACAACCAACGAGCCCTGCTCGACGTGCTGGCGGTTTGCGGACGGCCCACTGCCGCGGATGTGCTGGCAAAAGGGGCAAAACTCGATTCAGAAACTTTTCACTCTGCCTTATCTCAGCTTGTCGAAAAACGCATAGCCACCGAAGTGCCGGGACCGGGCCTTCTCTTCCGTCTGAGCCATGATCGGATGAGGGAGATCATCTACGGCGATATGGAAGCCCGTGCCCGTGCCAACCTCCACCTGACAATGGCCCGTTCCATGGAAGCCATATATGGGCGGGAGCTGGAGGAGCATATTTACGACATCGTCGACCAATACAACGCTGCCGCAGAGCTTCTGATACGCCCTGATGAAAGGGACAAAGTCACACGCTACAACGAAATGGCGGGAAATAGATCGAAAAGAGAGGGGGCCTTCGAAGCAGCAGGAAAGTACTTCCGGTCAGCCCTTTCCCTGCTGCCCGAAGATTCATGGTCGACAGATTACGAGAGGATAGCCGCATTGAGCAAAGCATCGGTGGAAGCGACTTACCTCGGCAAAGACATGGAGCAGGCAGAGAGACACTGGAGGACTTACGTCGAGCACGCACGAACGAACGTGGAAAAGGTCGAGGCTTACATCGTCAAGATCGATGCCTTAAGCCATATCGGAGAGTCGCATAAGGCTTTAGCCGCTGTCCGGGAAGCACTGCCTCTTTTGGGAATTCGCTATCCCACACGACCAAATAAGGTATCTGTCGGGCTCGAGCTTTTGAAAACGAAGCGTTTTCTCAAGGGAAAAACGGCCGAAGACCTGACAGCACAGGACGACCGGAAAGATCCTGAGAAACAAATTTTGTTTAGACTTCTGACGAGCGCAATGGCGCCTGCGTTCCTGACATATCAGGAAAATCTGCTTGCCTACTTTGTGGCTAAAGCGGTGCAGATTTTAGTCGCATCGACAAGCGATCCGAGAGGCTCAACGGCTTTGGCTATTTACGCGCATATCCTCCAGTCTGGCCTCGGCAATATCGAAGCCGGCCGCAGGATCGGCGATCTGGCGTATCAATGTTTATGCAAATATGACGATCCTGTCGCTTCTGGAAGCGGCCTGTTCCTCCTGGGCGGTTTTGTTTTTCCCTGGACGCGCTCACTCAAAGAAACGACACAAATGCTGCTCGACGGTTACAGGGAGAGCATCAAAGGAGGCGATCTGCTTTACGCGGGCTTTAACCTGAATGTCGCGATAACGCAGCAGTGCATGTATCCCATCTCGGCAGATGAAACGTTCCGTTTCTTGAAGAAGCATGAAGGCTATCTCCTCAGGCTCAACAACCCTCACACCATCACAGAGATTAAAGCTCTGCGCCAAATGCTGCGACAGTTGTCCGGTCAGACGAAGAACGGTGCGACCTTCGATGATGACGAATTCAACGACGATCGGTTTCTCAAATACCTCATCGAGCTCGACGACGCCATCCCGATCGGCTTCTACTTCGCTTTCAAACTGAAAGCCCTGTTCATCATGGGATTTTACAAGAAGGCTTTCGAGCTGAAAAAGGAGGCCGAACAAAGGATCGGCGCCACCTGGGGCCAGTTCGTTTTTGCCGAACACTGCTTTTTCCACTTTCTCACCACAGCGCGACGGTTTGGCGAGGCCGGAAGAGGGGAAAAGTCCAAACTCCGGCGTGACCTCAAAAAGAAATTGAAGCTCATGACAAAATGGGCAGGTTTCTGTCAGGAGAACTTCAAACACAAGCAGCTGCTCATGGAGGCGGAGCTGGCCCGCATCAGGGGAAAAAGTCCTGAGGCGCTGCGCCTGTACGAAGAGGCGGAGATAAGCGCCCGCAAAGCCGGATTCCCCCTGAACGCGACTCTTAGTTGTGAATTGGCTGGCCGATTCGAGCTAGAACGAGGCCGGAAAGACAAAGCAGCACCATGGCTGCATAAAGCCAGAGATGGTTATAAAAAATGGGGAGCCCACGCAAAAGTCGCGGCTATGGACCAAGAATTCAAGACATTGTGATCCGGCAATTTGACAGCTTCCCCAATTCCTTGATATATTTTTGACGACCAGATTGGGAAAAATAAGGGGACAGCGATGTCAATAAAATGTCCAAAATGTCAGCACGAGAACCCTGACAATACCCTTTTCTGTGGAAATTGCGGCACTCAGCTTTCTTCCCCTGAGAAAATTAAAGACACCGCAACCATGGAGGCACCTAGGGAGGAGTTAACTCGAGGGACAGCTTTTGCAGGAAGGTATGAAATCATCGAAGAACTGGGAAAGGGAGGAATGGGTAAAATCTACCGGGTCGAGGATAAAAAGTTGAGCCAAGAAGTGGCCCTCAAGCTGATAAAACCAGAGATTGCCCAAAACAGGAAAACTATAGAAAGATTCAGAAACGAATTGAAAACAGCGCGAATGATTGTTCATAAAAATGTGTGTCGGATGTTCGACCTGGGCGAATCAGAAGGAATTCACTTCATCACTATGGAATATATCCGGGGAGAGGATTTGAAAAGTTTCATATACAGATCAGGACATCTGGCAGTGGAGACAGCGATCAAGATAGCCAGACAGGTCTGTGAAGGGCTTGCAGAAGCTCATCAGTTGGGGGTTGTGCATCGAGATTTGAAATCGAGAAACATCATGATCGACAAAGAGGGAAACGTGCGCATCATGGATTTTGGTATTGCACGGTCTCTTGAGACAAAGGATATAACAGGGGCAGGAATGATGATCGGCACGCCAGAGTACATGTCTCCTGAGCAGGTGGAAGGCAAGGAGACCGACTCACGTTCAGACATCTATTCGTTCGGAGTTATCCTGTATGAGATGGTTACAGGAAAAGCTCCTTTTCGCGGGGAAACACCTTTTATCGTGGGGATGAAACACAAAACCGAAAGGCCGACCGCCCCTCGAGAAATGAATACTCAGGTGCCTCTGGATCTCAACAGCCTTATTCTGAAATGTCTGGAAAAAGATAAGGAACAAAGGTGGCAGAAAGTAGAGCAAATCCTGATCGAGCTAAGCCACATAGGGAAAAGCTTCACCACAACAAAAAAGATTATTTCCGAGGAAGAACCGGAAACCACCATGACAGGGATGACGGAATGGCAAAATTCTGTTGCTGTGCTGCCTTTTACCGATATGAGCCCTCAAAAAGATCAGGAATATTTTTGCGACGGTTTGGCTGAAACACTCATCAATGCCCTATCGAACATCAAGGATCTTCGGGTTGTCGCTCGGACTTCGGCCTTCTCATTCAAAGGAAAAGATCTAGATATCCGAGAGATCGGAAAAAAGCTGAACGTGAACACGATACTCGAAGGAAGTGTCCAGAAAGCGGACAATCAGGTTCGCATCACAGCTCAGCTCATCAATGTGGCGGATGGCTACCACATCTGGTCTGACCGATATGACCGAGAATTGAAGGACATTTTTACCGTTCAGGATGAAATCGGGTTGGCCATCGTTGAAAACCTGAAGGGCAGGCTCCTTAGGAAAGAGAAGGAAAAATTGCTGAAGCGGCACACTGACAATACCGACGCCTACAGCTTGTATCTGAAAGGCCTCTACTTTTGGAACAAAAGAACAGCGGAAGCGATGCAAAAAGGCATGGGATACTTTCAGCAAGCGGTCGAAACCGATCCCGCCTATGCTCTGGCTTACAGCGGATTGGCTGATTCCTATGGTATATTGGGTTTTTGGGCTTTTCTTTCCCCTGCTGATTCCTTCCCGAAAGCAAAAGCTCTGGCAGAGAAAGCTTTAAAAATCGACGAGACTCTTGCAGAGGCTCATGCATCACTGGCGTGGGTAAGATTTGCTTATGATTGGGATTGGGATTCGGCCGAGAATGAATTCAAAAGATCCATCAAACTCAATCCCGGGTATGCGACGGCACACCACTGGTACGGCGTCTATCTCACCGCGATGGGACGTCATGATGAAGCCCTCAGAGAAATGAAACGGGCTCATGGGCTGGATCCTTTGTCGCTTATAATCAATACGAATATAGGCCTGGTCTACTTACATCAGCGCTACTACGATAAGGCTATAGAACAAACCAAGAAAACAATCGAGATGGATCAGACCTTCAGCCAGGCCCATTATCAAATGGCCAAAGCTCATGGCGCGAAGGAGATGTATGAGGAAGCCATTGCTGCAGCCCGAAAAGCGCACAGTCTCGGCCTTCCGTGGGGAACCAGTATACTCGGATGGGCGTATGGGTTATCGGGCAAGAAGGAGAAGGCAAAAGAACTGCTCCATGAATTGGAAGAGCTGTCAAAAAAAAGGTATGTTTCTCTGGCATCTTTTATCGGCTTGTATCTAGGATTAGGGGATTTGGACAGGGCCTTTGAAATCTTTGAGAATGCTTACGAAATACGCGAACCACACATGCCTTTTTTAAACGTAACCCCTGAGTGGGATCCCCTACGTCCAGATCCCCGATTCAGAGAGCTCTTGAAAAAAATGAATCTGGAGTAGTCGGGTATTACAGGTCCCAAAACTTCAGCTATGCTTCATGAAGCCGTAGGGGGATGTGTTTCGCAAACGATTCGAAACCCTTGTCCGTTGTATAGATAGGCATCTCGCTCCGCACACTCACAGTACAAATGAGAAAATCGGTATTCGATCCCTATATTCCTTTAGAACGGCAGAGATTGAAGTATCCAGCGGCCTCCACATAATCATTTGTGAGGATAGGAAAATCTGGGAAACTTTCAAGGTGCCTTCTAAGATTTTGGAATTGGGATTTGACGCGGATGCCGGAGAGAATCTCCTGGCGGATCGGTCCGATCATCTGAACTCGATGGTCATGGATGAGGCCGCGCAGTTCCTCCACACACACATGACGGCGTCTATCCCCACGCCGGAGGGCCAAAGACCAAACACTGGTATCCACAATAATCTTCACGTTTTTTTCCTCTGCTTCTTGTAATCATACTCGGGATCGTAATCCAGATTTCCGAACAGCACCAAAAGCTTCTCCTGCTCCAGATTTTCGACATATTCCTTTAGTGCTTGATTCACAGCAGCCCTTTTGGTTTGATGCTTTCCCAATTTCACCGCTTTATCTATAAGCCTGTCATCCAATTGCAGGTTGGTCGCCAAGGTCATCACCTCCTCAATATCCACACATTATACTACACAATAATATGTGTGATGACAAAAAGACTGTTCGTCTAGCCTCGCCTCACTGACATCCCGGTGAATTATTTGTAGATCCCTTCACGGGGCCCGAAAGATAAGAGAACAAGCGAATCTTTCTCCGTCTTGTAAATCAACCGCCTGCTTTGTCCTCCCACAGTGTAGCTGAGTGCCCGCAAATCCTTGAATTCCCCCTTGAGGTTTTTCCCTGAATCTGGATTTTCCATTATTTGAGAAATGGCCTTTTTTAAGGCTTTCTTCTCGTGTGTCTCTCTGATTTTTTTGCGCTGCTTCTTGAATTTCGAAGCTTCGACCAGACGCATCACAAATCCTTCAAATTCAGATCCGACACATTGCCCATCTCATAATCGACCACCGCCTCCAGGATGTCCTTGATCTCCTGGACCGTCATTTCCGGATTCTCCATAGCCAGAAGGCCTATGCGAAGAGCGTATCTCAGAGCACTTGAAAAATCCCGATGTTCTTTTTTAGCAAAGATATCCAAGTCCCTTACGAGGTCTTCATCCATGGCAACTGTTTTTCTGATCATTTTCATCTCTCCGCACACAATATATGATAATTTCATATCACTGTCAACAAGGTATGATCTGCGTGTTTTATCCATGGGTTTGGCTTTCTCTACACACCAATAACGAACCTGTTCTTCTATTTTTCTCATGAATTGATAATTTTTCGCAGAGTATGGCTCCTTACAAAATAGAATGAGCAGCAAAGACACGTTATCCAGGCCGTCAAGAATTATGAAAAGTTTTTGGAGCTGTGGAAGGATGCAGACCCAGGGCTTCCCGAAGTCGGCGACGCCCTCTCTAGACTCGCCAAATTAAAAGAATAGAAATTTAAAACTTGACACCTATCCGTATACATTTATATTAAAAAAGTAAGAAAGTAAGGATTCAAGGAAAGAGGGATCGAACATGAATTACTCAGAAACAGCTAAAGTGACCTCCAAAGGTCAAGTGACCATTCCTTCGACTATTCGAGAGATCCTCAAACTGAAGCCTGGTTCAACTGTGATGTTTAAAATAACTGAGAAAGGGGTCATTCTATCTCCCTGTGAAATAATTGAGAAGCCAGTTTATACTGAAAAAGAATGGAAGAAGATCGAACAGCTAGTCGCTGAAAAAGGCAAACTCTATAAAACTTCCGCTGGTGCAAAGAAGCACATCAAATCCTTATGAAATTTGAATTCAAACCCTCCTTCGATAGATCCGTTAAATCACTCCCTCCAGAAAAGAAACAAGTAATAAAGGAGCTTTGTATAAAACTTATCGATGTTCTAACGGCAGAACAGGTTATTTTTTCGTGAACTGGATGCGGACTCGGCCCGCATCGAGATAGAATCCTGTAATCCTTTTCCCCTTGCCCCTTATAAACTCCATTTTCCCATACCCTGACAGAAATTTATCCCTTTCGATGAGTTTGAGCGCTTCTTCCGGGGCGTTTCTGTGTTTGAACAAAAGCCTGCCTTCTTCCAGTGCCAGCAGATAAGTTGCCGGAAGCTCGTCGTTATAGTAAGAGCCGGCAAACTCCTTGAGCTCTTCCAACGTCAGCGGGGCGATATCGGGGATTTTTGTGAGCTCGATATCCCGCTCCTTTTCGATAGTCAGTTTTGCTCTCTCAGCTTTGCCTTCGGCCGGTGAAAATTCTACCAAGATTTCCACCGGGGCGTCCTTGGATATGAACCTGGATTTCGAGACAGGGATCAACGCAAACGAAATCCCCATCGCCTCCACCATGAGTTTGTCCTCTTCGAGCGAGATATCAGCGACAAGGGATTCCTCTTCGTCGGTGTATTTGCCGACCTTGTTTTCGAGCTCGTCCTGTGTGAGAGCCACAGGAGTCATCGATTCGGCCCCTTTTTCAGGAGCCTCTGCATCCGTGAATTTATCGGCCAGGTAGATATCCGCGATTTGCCGGCAAAGCCTGGAGGGATTGACACTGGCCAAGTTGGCCAGGCAGATGACAGAGAATTTTTCTTCGGGAAACCGGATAAGGTCGGCCCTGAAGCCCACAAACGCCCCTCCATGAGCGACAAGCTTCAATCCTCTGTACTGGCCCACATTCAGCCCGAAAGCATATTCCAGTTTTTCTCCGTCATTCAACTCCCCTGTCTGGTGCAGCAAGTCCATCAGCTCCCAGCCCAGCTTGTGGTTGTAGAAAGCCCTGTCCCAGAGATAAAGATCTTCCACTGTGGTGAAAACGCCACCGTCACCCACGTGATTCAAGGTGGTATTGAGGATCATGAAGCTCTTTTCGGTTTTGGCGTGGCCGTCGGCCCTCTTTTTGACGATCTTCGTGTAGTCGTCATGATAGTGAGTGTTTGTCATGCCTAAGGGCTCGAAAATATATTCCTTGGCGAAATCCCCAAGGGACTTTCCGCTGACGCGGGAAACGATGACGCCCAGCAGGAAATAGCCGGAATTAGAGTAGAGATGTTCTTCGCCGGGCATGAAATTCAATCCCTTTTGCCGTGCGATCATTTCTACCGTTTCTTCCGGCGTGTAAAAATCGTCGCCGGATTTTCCCGAAAGATAGGAAAGGCCGAGGTAGTCGCGGATGCCGCTTGTGTG
>Ga0180433_10008108_pt1 | contig 13195 bp, 10 predicted proteins | sample SS_ome_8_FD_132980 | JGI IMG/M metagenome (GOLD analysis project Ga0180433, IMG submission 132980) | Hypersaline lake sediment archaeal communities from the Salton Sea, California, USA - SS_1_D_1 metaG | ecosystem: Environmental > Aquatic > Non-marine Saline and Alkaline > Hypersaline >... | reverse complement strand
TTTTATAGAGGGACGCAGGAGATTGATCCTGCGGTGGTGGTGGGGCGATCCCAGAAGGGATCGCCCTCTGTATAGGGGATGGTGCAGGGATACTTCCCTGCCGGGGGCTCGGGGGCTTGCCAAGCCGAGCTTCAGCGAGGCCGGGGATTCGGCGGCTCTGCCCCCGAATATAAAATCCCCCACGGGAGGACAAGGGGGGATCAATATATCCGAGCCGAAGCAGGGAAGGGATTTCTGGGATTTATCAAGCCGAGCCTAGCGAGGCCGGGGGGTTGGGGGTGTCCCCCAAAATTCTAATATCCCACACCGTGGTATTACAAGGGGGATCAACTCGACAGGCTCAGCACGAACGGAAACTACTAGCGAGGAGGAGAAATGACGGCACTGAAAGGATTTGGAATATTCTGTTGTGTCCTTATTTTTATCTTCATGTTTACCGGTGGCGTAGACGATGAATCCATTATATATATTTACGTCCTGCTGGGTTTGGCATTTACCAGCTTTGCTATCTCCGCTATCTGTGATGCCTATGTTCGGTCAAAAACGTCCCCGAAACTAGAGAACGCCCTGAATAAAGAAGCAAATTACGAGACTTCAAACGTGCAAAAAAAAAAACCTAGTCTCTCCTTCATAATACGGCTCTCCCGTGGATGAGAGATGTTTGGTGGGGAGGACGAGGGAGACGGGGCGGCCCCGAAGGGGCCGCCCCCTGGTTCTAACCAATAACCAACGCGGTTATTAGATGACAAATACAGTGTAACCGACAAGAAACGATCTGACCAATCCAAAATCACTTTCTTGGAAATTCCCCAGATTAATCACAGTTTAGCCACCGCAATAGGCCTGTTCTCCGCTATCCCAGGTATCGTCTCAAGTATCTTATCCTTAAGTCGGCTATCCAATCCATCCTGACTATACAACGACCTCAATGCTTCCACAGCCACTAAACGCACCAGCACATTGGGATCACCGTAAGCAGTTAAAAGAGGTTCAACGGCCCGGGGATCGCCTATTTTCCCCAGAGACTCGGCGGCAGCTTCACGTACGAGCGATCGCTTTGACCTTAGTGCAGCCATCAACGCGCCGACCGCACCTGCATTGCCGATCAATCCCAGCGCCATTGCTGCTCCCTGGGCAATCTGCCAATCATTGCTGTCAAGCGCCAGCGTAAGTGGTCTAACCGCAAATGAACCCATTTTACCCAGTGCCTCTATAGCAGCCTGACGCACGATTCGGAAGTCATCACCCAACCTTTCGATAAGAGGTTCAACAGCACTTTGATCAGGGATTTTAGCGAGGGCATTTGCAGCAGCCACGCGGATATACTCGCAATTATCCTTCAAGGTAATCATAAGGGGCTCCAGGGCACGGGGATCACCTATCTTGCCCAGCGCCTCAGCCGCTGATTCACGTATTAATTGATACTTTTCTACTGTACTATCCCCCAGTGCGGTGATCAACGGTTCAATTGATGCTTCCCCCAACTCGATGCATTTGTCCCACTGATGCTTCGCTGCCAGATAAGCAGCCCTTGTATTCTCGTTCTCGGGTTCCCATCCTATCTTTTCCAAGGCTTGAGCTGAAGCACGCCGAACACTCCAGTGTTCATCTCGCAGGGCACTTACAAGAGTCTCAGCCGATTTTCCGCTACCTAAATTCCCCAGGGCTTCAGCAGCAGCCATGCGCATGCCCCAGTATTCACCTTTAACGACAATCCTGTTAAGCACGTCTATTGCTTTGTCGTCACCAACTTCACCCAGTGCCCTCACAGCGGCCAGAGGTATCCGCCATCCATCGGTATGGTTTAACGCCTTTATCAATCCTTTAATATCACGCCTGGACTTCATTTTTTCAACATCTATTTGTGCAAACAGTCCCATTACGAATACCTCCCTAATTTCTTCGGATTCTATGATTGGTAGACATAACAATATCGACTAGTCTCAACAGTTTATCACGAGTACGGTTCCTATGCAATATGCAAAACATCAGTCTACAGGAGCTCTATGGCCCAACATTGTATACGACGTTTAAATATATCCATCATGGTAAAAGCTATTTATCTTGACACCAAATACGCGCTATGTTTTAATCAAACACAGAAAACGGTACCCTGCATGGAAATTCTCCATCCACGGTCCTTTCGCAGCAGATAAACCGGAGAGCATTATGAGAAGCGATATTGTAAAGCATGGGATAGAGCGCGCCCCGCATCGTTCATTGTTGCACGCACTGGGATTAAGCACCCATGATATAGAAAAGCCGCTGGTGGGTATTGTTAACAGCTTCAACGAGGTCATACCTGGACATATTCATCTCCGAACCATCGCCGACGCCGCAAAGTCAGGAGTATATAGCGCCGGTGGTACCCCCCTGGAATTCAATACTATCGGGGTCTGCGACGGTATTGCTATGGGGCATATCGGTATGCGATACAGTCTCGCCAGCAGGGAACTAATCGCCGACTCTGTTGAGATTATGGCCTATGCACACGGCTTTGACGCGCTGGTCTTTATTCCAAACTGCGATAAGATTATCCCTGGTATGCTTATGGCTGCTATGCGTTTGAATATCCCCTCTATATTTGTGAGCGGCGGTCCAATGCTCGCCGGACGTCAGGTCGGCAATAAAAGTATAGACTTAAATAGTGTCTTCGAAGCAGTAGGTAAGGCAACAAAGGGGGAGATCAGTCCGTCGGATTTAAAGGAACTCGAAGAAACCGCATGTCCTGGTTGTGGCAGTTGCTCCGGAATGTTTACCGCCAATACCATGAACTGCCTGACCGAAGCATTGGGACTGGCTCTGGCCGGCAATGGAACTATACCTGCCGTCGATTCCAGAAGAATACACTTGGCACGGAATGCCGGAAGACAGATCATGGCGCTTCTTGCCGACAATATACGGCCACGTGATATAGTCACCAGAGATTCAATACACAACGCCTTTGTCGTTGATATGGCGCTTGGTGGCAGTACAAATTCTGTGTTACATCTTATGGCTATCGCACGTGAGGCTGAAGTCGATTTCTCATTACAGGCAATCGACGAAATAAGCAGAAACACGCCTCATCTATCTAAAATAAGGCCGTCGGGGGAATACCATATCGAAGATGTGGATATCGCTGGTGGTATTCCTGCAGTAATGAAAGAGGTATGCGATAAATTAAAGCTGAACGTTAAAACAGTTACAGGGAAAACGTTAGGTGAGGACATTTCGGAGGCTAAAGTCAAAGATAACGATGTAATACGCCCGGCCTCGAATCCTCATTCAATGCGAGGCGGACTGAGTATACTCTTTGGCAATATTGCGCCACAGGGATCGGTTGTGAAGAGTGCTGCAGTGATTCCCCAAATGATGACTCACAAGGGCCCGGCACGCATTTTCAACTCGGAAGAAGAAGCGACATCGCAGATCATGAAGGGCGCAATAAAACAGGGGGATGTTGTCGTTATACGGTACGAAGGACCGAAGGGTGGACCAGGCATGCCCGAAATGCTTACACCGACATCGTTGATTGCAGGGATGGGACTCGATAAAGAGGTCGCTCTTATCACAGACGGACGTTTCTCGGGGGCAACTAGGGGTTCGGCGATCGGCCATGTTTCGCCGGAGGCTGCAGAGAAAGGCCCTATTGCCGCGTTACAGGAAGGTGACCAGATACGCATTGATATTCCAAATAACAGAATCGATGTTGCCTTAACTGATGCCGAGATATCGAAACGACTTTCACAACTGCCAGCGTTCCAACCGAAGATTAAAACGGGGTATTTAAAACGCTATACGGAGCACGTTACATCGGCATCTACCGGTGCCGTGTTTAAAACTTGAATATAAGACTGTTTTAGTACTATAGGGGTTAGATATGAAGCTTAAAGGTGCACAAATCCTCTGTGAATGCCTGGTTAAAGAGGGAGTAGAGGTTATTTTCGGTTTCCCCGGGGGTTCGGTCATCCCACTGTATGATGTCCTGCCACAATATCCACAGCTTCGTCATATACTGGTCAGACACGAGCAGTGTGCAGCTCATGCCGCCGATGCCTATGCCAGGGTTACCGGTAAAGTAGGCGTTTGCATCGCGACTTCGGGACCGGGAGCAAGTAATTTAGTTACAGGAATAGCTAACGCCCATTTAGACTCATCCCCCATTTTAGCTATTACCGGCCAGGTTGCCCGGCCGTTCATTGGTAAGGATGCTTTCCAGGAAATCGATATCACCGGTATTACTGTACCGATTACGAAACACAACCGTATTGTCCGCAAAGCGGAGGACATAGCTATCAGAGTCAGAGAAGCCTTCCACATTGCAAGCACTGGAAGACCAGGACCAGTTCTACTGGATTTTCCGCGTGATGTGTTTCTTGAAGAAGCCGTTTTTCATTATCCGGATAAAGTAGACCTTCCTGGATACAAGCCCACATTGAAGGGGCATCCGGCACAGATCAAACGAGCAGCGAGATTAATTCAGGAATCGAAACGACCTGTCATCCTTGCCGGTCGGGGAATCAATATCTCCCAAGCGCATAAGGAGCTACTGGAGTTAGCAGAAAAAACAGACATACCCGTTATTACCACCTTGCTCGGGATCAGCAGCTTTCCGGAGAACCACGAGCTGAGTATGGGAATGCTCGGCATGCATGGAATGGCATATGCCAATATGGCAGTCAACAATGCCGATCTCGTAATCGCTATTGGTATGCGATTCGATGACAGAGCGACGGGTAAGGTCAGTGGTTTTGCACCGCACGCTCAGATAGTCCACATAGATATTGACCCAAGCGAAATCGGTAAGAATGTCAGGGTGACTGTGCCTATTGTCGGAGAAGTTAAGAATGTTCTAAGGGTACTTAACAAAGAAGTTATGGAATTGAAACATCCGGAGTGGATAGCGCAAATGCACCTGTGGAAGCGAGAACACCCCGCAGATATCACCTCCAATGGTACATTTATCAAACCACAGAGTGTAATAGACAAGATATGTGAAATTACCAAGAGTAATGCAATTATCGTAACCGGAGTAGGACAGCATCAAATGTGGGCGGCCCAGCACTACTGCTATATCAAACCAAATAGTCTTGTTTCGTCAGGCGGATTGGGGACTATGGGATTTGCTCTACCGGCAGCCGTTGGCAGCAAGGTAGGTCTTCCGAATGAAATAGTCTGGGCAATAGATGGTGATGGCAGTTTCCAGATGACATTGCAGGAACTGGCTACGGTAGTCCAGGAGAAATTGGATATAAAAATCGCTATAATGAATAATACATTCTTGGGTATGGTAAGACAATGGCAGGAACTGTTTCACAATCGGAACTATGTGGCTACGCCAATTACCGGCCCGGATTTTGTAAAACTGGCCGAAGCATACGGTATTCCAGCCGCAAGGGTCATGGAAAAGACAAAGGTCGCAGAGGCCATCGAGACCGCAATGAAACATAAGGGGCCGTACATTCTCGAATTTATCGTCGAACCGGAAGAAAATGTATATCCCATGGTTGCTCCCGGTGCGACACTGGCCCAGGTTCTGGAAGATCCAAGAAAGAAGATAAAGGTTAAGGAGACATCAAAGGAAATAAGCAACCTGTAATATGATTTCCCTATGAGTGTATTCTGGGCAGGAGAATTAAGGTGACCCATGAATAAAGAAAAAACGGAACTTGCAAAAATACATCATGATATGACAAAACGTACGCTCGTAGCATTGGTGGAAGATAAACCGGGAGTACTGAATCGTGTTGCCAGTCTTTTTCGAAGGCGCGGATTTAACATAGAGAGTATTGCTGTTGGGCACTCCGAACAACCCGGGCTTTCCAGGATGACGATTGTGGTTGATGGAGCGACGACCGCCGTCGAACAGGTAAGAAAGCAACTGGATACGTTGATTGACGTCGTTAAGGTCAGCGATTATACGGACGAAAGGATCGTGGCAAGAGAACTTGCCCTTATCAAAGTACATGCGAACTCAGAGACACGAAGTGAAATCATCGAACTTGCCGATATATATAAGGCCAAGGTAGTCGATGTGTCAGAGAAATCGCTTATAATAGAAGTCACCGGCGAAGAGCAAAAAATAGATTCTCTGTATGAACTACTTAGGAAATTCGGTATTAAGGAGTTAGCGCGTACTGGCAGGATAGCGCTGCCGCGTTAAACCAGTCAAGCAAGAGCGAGGCAGGGCGTTCAGGCATCACCCCAGACAATAAATCCCCCAAGGGGGGATGCAGGGGGGAACAATAGCCGAGCAAGAGCGAGGCAGGGGTTTCAGGGGTTTACCCCTGACAATAAATCCCCCAAGGGAGGATACAGGGGGGAACAATAGTCGAGCAAAAGCGAGGACGGGGTCTAGCGTGTCCTCAGTTATAAATCTCCTAAATCGGGAGAACACGAAGCCGAGCAAGAGCGAGGCAGGTCGTTCAGGCATCACCCCTGACAATAAATCCCCCAAGGGAGGATACAGGGGGGAACAATAGTCGAGCAAAAGCGAGGACGGGGTTTGGCGTGTCCTCAGTTATAAATCTCCTAAATCGGGAGAACACGAAGCCGAGCAAGAGCGAGGCAGGGCGTTCAGGCATCACCCCAGACAATAAATCCCCCAAGGGGGGATGCAGGGGGGAACAATAGCCGAGCAAGAGCGAGGCAGGGGTTTCAGGGGTCTACCCCTGACTCGAAATTTCCCCACGGGGGAATTAAAGGGGGATCTATAATACCCCTCTATAGAGACAGTGTAAAAAATATAAATATAATAGTTGGAGTGAAAGAATGTTCTATGATAAAGATGCTGATCTAGGATTGCTCTCAGGCAAAACAATTGGTATCGTCGGCTTCGGAAGCCAGGGCCACGCCCATGCCCAGAACCTTAGAGATAGTGGGTGTAACATTATCGTTGCAGAGGCTAAAGGAAGTAAAGCATGGCAGGAAGCACAAAAGGTAGGTATGAAAGTAGGGATAGCCAGTGAGGTAGCAAAAGAGGCTGATATTCTTACGTTACTAGTACCCGATACCCTGCACCCGATCGTCTATAAGCAAATGGAGGATAGTTTAACATCAGGGAAAATGCTGATGTTTGCCCATGGATTTAATATTCACTATAACCAGATAGTGCCACCATCTGATATTGATGTTACCATGGTAGCACCGAAATGCCCGGGGCATATGCTTCGTCAAACTTATACCGAGGGCTCTGGGCCGCCAGCGCTTGTCGCTGTTCACCAAGATGCTACCGGAAAAGCAAAGGATATTGCCCTGGCCTATGCTAAAGGGATTGGCTGCACCAGAGCCGGTGTCCTTGAGACAACATTCGCTGAAGAGACCGAAACAGATCTATTCGGCGAGCAGGTCGTGCTTTGTGGAGGTGTTGCCTGTCTGGTTAAAGCTGCGTTTGAAACGCTCATCGAGGCTGGCTACCAGCCTGAGGTCGCCTATTTCGAATGCATGCACGAGCTTAAACTCATCGTAGATCTCTTCTATAAAGGTGGTTTAAGCTTCATGAATTATTCGGTCAGCGATACGGCCGAGTATGGTGGCTATATTTCCGGTCCTCGAATCATAAATGAAGAGACCAGATATGAGATGGAAGAAATTCTAGCTGAAATACAGGATGGTAGTTTCGCCACCAGATGGATACTTGAGAACCAGGCAGGACGACCTTCGTTCAACCGATTGAGACAGATCGAACAGGAACATCCTATTGAAGCCGTGGGTGAAAAGCTTCGAAACATGATGCCCTGGTTGAAATAGAGGCAGCAGTACTAATTAGGAGTATGGATTGGACAGGGTAATAATATTTGATACAACGCTGCGGGACGGGGAACAATCCGCGGGCGCTGCTTTAAATATCGAGGAGAAATTAGACATTGCCAGACGTCTGGAGCGATTGAAGGTAGATGTTATTGAAGCAGGCTTTCCCGTCTCATCTCCCGGAGATATGGAGGCGGTACGCCTCATCTGTCGTGAGATACGCGACCCGACGGTTTGTGCCCTCGCACATGCCAATGCAAAGGCAATAGATGCAGCAGCGGAAGCGTTGGAAGAAGCGAAAAATCGTCGAATTCACGTCTTTATTTCAAGCTCGGAAATCCATATAGCACACCAGCTCAAAAAGGAAAAGGGTGAGATACTGAAACTCGCCAGTGAAATGGTCGCCCGGGCTAAGGGCTACGTCAAAGATGTTGAATTCTCACCGATGGATGCCACGCGTACGGATCCAAAATTTTTATATCAGATACTCGAAGCAGCAATAGACGCCGGAGCTACAACAGTAAATATCCCGGATACAGTTGGTTATACTATTCCAACCGAGTTCTGTGCTCTGATTGATGGCGTTCGAGCCAATGTCCCAAATATAAAAAACGCCGTGATCAGCGTTCATTGTCACAACGACCTCGGCCTAGCAGTAGCAAACAGTCTCGCCGTGCTGAACCATGGGGTACGTCAGATAGAGTGTACTGTGAACGGTATTGGTGAAAGGGCGGGGAATGCCGCCATGGAAGAGATCGTGATGGCAATGCGCACCCGCAAGGATCTCTTTGATTTCACTACCAGGATTGATACGTCACAAATATTAAAAACGAGTCAATTAGTAAGTCAGCTTACCGGAATGTATATACAGCCTAATAAAGCCGTTGTAGGAGCAAACGCCTTTCGCCACGAGTCGGGTATTCACCAGGATGGCATCTTAAAGGAACGTTCCACCTACGAAATAATGGACCCTAGAGATATTGGATTGAGAGGCAGTACGCTGACCTTAGGCAAACTGAGTGGCAGACATGCCTTTAAGGCTCATCTGGAAGAAATGGGGCATGAGCTTAACGAAGAAGAATTTAAACGGGCTTTCACTGCATTCAAGGATCTGGCTGATAAAAAAAGAGAAGTTACCGATAGAGATATTGAAGCCCTGATAGCTGAAGAGCTGCGTACCATCTCTGAAACATACCACTTGGACCAGGTGCAGGTGTCATGTGGTGACCGAAATATACCTACGGCATCCGTACGTCTGATAGGGCCAAACAACACGGTAATAGCCGATGCTGCGTTAGGTACCGGCCCTATTGATGCTATTTATAAGGCAATTAACAGGGTTGTACGTGTCCCCAATGAACTTATCGAGTTCGGCGTTAAGTCAGTTACAAAAGGTATTGATGCAATCGGCGAAGTTACTATCAGAATACAGAGCGGTAATAAAATATACACGGGACGTGGCGCCGATACTGATATCGTGGTTGCCAGCGCCAAAGCGTACATGAACGCTCTCAATCGGCTTCTGGCAACAATGGATAAGAAATAAATCTCCCATTTGATCTATCACCATACTACGGGGCAATTCGCAACGCTGTCATTTTTGTAGAAAATGTCTGCATATTTGTAGTATTGTAGTATTGTGTGCTCATCTGCTATAGAAAGAATATATTTAATAAAATAGTACTAATTATTTATTGAAATACTACCTTGCTAGCGTATAAGATTAGTTGTAGTGAAGTCTAATCCGGACCAAAAAGAGAAAGTAAATTGGGGGTGTCTTTTGAAAAATGGCGCTAGTTCGGTCCACCTGCACTACCTCAAGAGCCTTTGCTCCCGAACCAGCGTCATAGCCATCCCACGAAGAAGAAAACAGGCGGTGGAAGGGGGTTCGGGGGTCACATCCGAATAAATAAATTCACTAAGGGGGAACATAGGAGGGATCCAAAATACACAGTATTCGAGTAAAACTGCAACAATTAGCTAAATAACAGAATGAAAAAAATCAACTGGAGGTTATCCTCAGCTAAAAGCAACTCATGACTATAGAACATAAAAACAATAATAAAAAGGAGCAGGTAATTATCAGGCAGATGGAAATAGACGATCTAGCGTCCGTCTATCATCTGGGCGAGGAGCTATTTACAAGCGACGAACTACCCATTCTATATCGTACATGGGATCCGTACGAGGTAGCAGACTATTTCAGCTCGGATCCTGAATACTGTCTTGTCGCTGAACTTAATGACAGAATTATTGGATTTGTTCTGGCTACAACAATTGAGAAAGAGGGTACCGCCTGGAAGAAATATGGCTATCTTAGCTGGATAGGCGTTGACGAAAACTATCAGCGGTATAAAATAGGTCGTCGGCTCTATAACAAATTGGAATCCAAGCTACGTGATGACGGCGTTCGAATGATTATCGCTGACACTGAAGGAGGCAACCAGCCAGCGATCGATTTCTTTGATAACGCCGGTTTTACGTCAAGAAGAGAGCATTTATGGCTCGCCAAAACGCTCCGGCGATCGACTAAGAAGAAGCAGGCTAAACTTTAATTATGGATAAGCAAATCACCGAAGAATCCTCCGTCATCCAACCGACAAGGTTACGTAATCTAGTTCGAGAGCTCGTCGATATATACAGTCCTTCCGGTAAAGAAGAGGAAGTGCTCCGCTATATCGAACGATACCTGAAAAATCATAACCTGCCAGTCGAAAGGCAGAGCGTCGATGAGAACAGATACAACCTCGTTGTCTGGCCAGAAGATACGGATGAATTAGAACTCTGTTTTGTCGGGCATATCGATACTGTTACTGCCTATGATCTGGATGACTACGGTTTTCGGATCGAGGATGATACTATTTCCGGTCTGGGTACCGTGGATATGAAGGCAGCGTGCGCTGCTATGATAGAGGCCTTCGTATGTCTTGCTCAACATAACAAGCGCTTACCACCAGTCGGACTTGCGATCGTGGTGGGAGAAGAAGAGGACAGCGACGGTGCTAAAACGCTGGTTAGAGAACACAGTTGTCCCTGGGCAATCGTAGGTGAGCCTACAAACCTGACACCGTGTCTGGGACACTACGGCTATCTCGAGGTGCTTTTACGGTCACGTGGTAAACGTGCACATTCCTCTATGCCCGAACTGGGACAAAACGCCATAGAAACAATGCTAAAGTTGCTTTTGAAGGTGACTGACTATGCAAAATCTCTTCCTCAGGGTCTTGTTTACAACATACGAGAACTGTCCGGTTTCCCCGGAGCATTCGTTGTCCCGGATATGTGCGAAGCATGGATCGACCTTCACTTGCCGCCTGATACCAGAATGGACATTTTAAAAGCTGAATTGGAACAACTCATCGAAAAATCAGGTAAGGATATACCGGGATTGGATGCTTATATCCGCTTCGAGGAGACATATTCTGGATACCAGATTTCCGAACAGCGTTCACTTATTAAGAAATTGAAGAAAACGTTCGGAAAAATGTCTCTTCCCTGGGAGCCCCATGAGTTCAGGAGCCACTCAGATGGCAACGTGCTCTGGGCAGCTGGTACAGATCCGATTATTCTGGGGCCTGGTCATCTCGAATCAGCGCACGCCCCGGAAGAATCGGTATCTTTCAGTCAAGTAGTCAAGGCAGCCGAACTCTACTATAACTTCGCTCAATCATTTTAAGTCAACCTAACTAAATCACAACCTTGCCTAAGAATCTGACGGATAGTATACTGACGTAGTACGACATCGTGCTATGGAGGCACTCGTACCTCTGAGTAAAGCAGCATTTCCTTGCAGCAAACAAATCTCGGTTACACAAGCAGTGTGTATTACGCTTATATATACTTATTCGGAGCATTTACGCTATCAGGAGGTTTAATTGACGCTTGTAGAAAAAATACTCGCAGCACACTGTGGTAAGAAAGAACTTAGCCCAGGCGATCTGATAAATGTCCGAGTGGATCTCGTGTTGGCTAATGACATTACAGCGCCAATCTCCATAAAAGAGTTTCAAAAAATAGGCGTTGACAAGGTATTCGATCCACAAAAAGTAGTAATGGTACCGGATCATTTCGTACCGAACAAAGACATTGCCTCTGCAGAGCAGGCAAAGATGATGCGCGAGTTCGCGCTTTCGCAGGGCTTAGTCTATTTCGAAGTCGGGGAAATGGGCATCGAGCATGTGATTCTTCCTGAGAAAGGGCTTGTTCTGCCGGGAGACGTCGTAATTGGTGCTGATTCGCATACCTGCACCTACGGCGCACTTGGTGCTTTTGCTACCGGAATGGGTTCCACTGATATTGCAGCAGCGATGGCAACCGGCGACATATGGATGAAGGTGCCACCGACAATCAAATTCATTTTTCACGGGAAAATGTCTAAATGGGTAGGTGGTAAAGACCTCATTCTGTATACAATCGGGGATATTGGCGTTGACGGCGCTCTCTATTCTGCCATGGAATTCACCGGCGATGCTATCGCTGATTTAACGATGGATGATAGGCTGACGATGGCCAATATGGCCATCGAGGCCGGTGGTAAGGCCGGAATTTTCTGTGTTGACGATAAGATAGAGGATTATGTAAAGTCTCGGGCAATACGTCCATACAACATCTACAAGCCAGACCCCAATACTCAATACGCGCAGGTAATAGAATATGATGCTTCTACGATCGAACCGCAGGTTGCCTTCCCTCATCTTCCCTCCAATACCAGACCAATAAGTCAGGTAGGTAATGTCGAAATCGACCAGGTGGTCATTGGTAGCTGCACGAATGGCCGCATAAATGATATGATTATTGCCGCTAAACTGCTCCAGAAAAGAAGGGTGAAGAAAAACGTGCGGTGCATTATTATTCCCGGCTCGCAACAGGTATACCTCGAAGCATTGCGAAACGGACTAATTGAGGCCTTCATAGAAGCGGGAGCAGTGGTGAGTACGCCGACGTGCGGGCCCTGTCTTGGAGGATACATGGGTATACTGGCCGCTGGAGAGCGATGTGTCTCTACTACAAATCGTAATTTTGTCGGCCGAATGGGCAGTACTGAGTCGGAGGTATATCTGGCGGGACCTGCCGTAGCGACAGCCAGTGCTATCATGGGCAGAATCGCTGGTCCGGAGGAGATACGATAATGATTATTAAGGGTAAAGTGCATAAATACGGGGCAAATATAAATACTGACGTTATCATTCCTGCACGTTATCTTAATGTATCCGATCCGGATGAGTTAGCGCGACACTGTATGGAAGACATCGACAGTGAATTTCTAAACAGGTTAGAGCCAGGCGATATTATAATGGCTGAGACCAATTTCGGGTGCGGGTCCTCACGTGAACATGCGCCGCTAGCTATAAAAGCAGCGTCTGTCGGATGCGTTATCGCAAAAAGCTTCGCGCGCATATTCTATAGAAATGCTCTGAATATCGGCATGCCCATATTGGAGTGTGCTGAAGCAGTCGATGGCAGT
>Ga0180433_10008107_pt1 | contig 13196 bp, 12 predicted proteins | sample SS_ome_8_FD_132980 | JGI IMG/M metagenome (GOLD analysis project Ga0180433, IMG submission 132980) | Hypersaline lake sediment archaeal communities from the Salton Sea, California, USA - SS_1_D_1 metaG | ecosystem: Environmental > Aquatic > Non-marine Saline and Alkaline > Hypersaline >... | reverse complement strand
GGTTTTGAAAGCAATCCTTTCATTCCCTTTGAAAGGCACTCTTGCTCAAGCTCTAGGTCATAGTTCCCACTTAGCCCATAGATTGAAGTTTCTTGATTTTTTCCTTCTTGATCACAAAGTATACGCTCTGCGGTTTGCAAGCCATTTAGACCTGGCATTTGATAATCCATAAAAATTAGTTGGTAGGAGTGTTTTTTGCATAATGCTATGGCTTCTTCTCCACCTGAAGCCATATCACAAGAGTAATTCATATTTTTAAAACTTCTAACAATCAACTTAGCATTAATTGCCTGATCATCCACAACAAGTGCGCGAAATGCTGATTTCACCGCTTTTTCTACTAAGGGGTACAGTCCAGCCGCGGGTCTTAAGGAGAATTGTGCAGGATTTTTCTCTTTAGATTTTCTAAAGGTCATAGAAAATGAAGCAGATGCACCTTCTCCCTTTGTGCTCGAAAAAAATAATTTACTCTTCATTTTTGCAAGAACTGCATGACTGCGAGCAACCCCTGCGCCATTGCGCTCTATTTTTTGACGCTCTCTTCCCTTAAATACTTCATCATACCCTAAATTATCGAAACTTCGATCAAAGCCTGGGCCATTGTCAGAAATTTTAAAGGATAAGGTGAGAGCATCTGCTTTAGAATGCTCTAATTCTACATCAAATGCTATTACTCCAACTCCATTTTTTTTGATCGAATGATACGAGTTGTTAAAAAAATTGACAAAAACCAAGCGTAAATAGAGTGGGTCAAAGAGAAATTTTTGGTGCCTAATGACCTCTCTTACATCCTTGGAAATATTAGGGAAAAACGTAATACGACTGCTTGTATCACCCTCGCTATCCATCCGAATTTTAGCTTGTACACCCTCAATAAAATGAGTCAACATACGCGTTAGGGAAGATGGCTGTGGGTTTAATCTCAATTTACCATTATTTTTAAAACGACGCATCTCAAGTTCTAACAAATCCAACGAGTCATCAACCGCTTGTTTAACCATAACCGCTTCGCTCTTGAGCTTTTCAAGAAGTGAAGGAGCGATGCCTTGGCCTTGTAAAGCATTAATCCTTGCAACCATAACCTCCAAGCTACTTGGAACAAAATTCATACAATTTCTAACTTCGTGGTTGATGGTCTGAAGATGCCTACCTTTTTCTAAAAGCAACCCTTCTCGCTCTTTTTTTTCTTGTTTGAATTTTCTTTCGCTTAACAACTGAGCAGATAAGTTTGTGAAATAAAATACAACAGCGCTCTCAGACTCTCTAGTTGCAATTTGCTTAAAATGTACTAAGCATGGAATTTTTCTACCGAATTTGGTGGTTAAATGCAATCTATAGGGCAATATATTTTCACTCTTTCTTAGACAGACCACGTGATCATAATACTTTTTAAATAAAGCCTTGTTAGACAAGTCTAAAAAATCAAATAAATTCATATTAAAAACATCATCTTCTTTATATCCCAGTGTCTTATAAAAAGCTTGATTTGCCATCAAACAATCATATTTAGAAACAATCAATGCCATATGAGGGCTGTGCCTCAAACCTTCCATAAAAAGTCCAATCGATTCAACTTGCGTGCACTCTGAAATTTCAGGGGAGAAGTGGGGAGAAGCAGTGAGTGCCCTACCAGGGGAGGATTGGATCTCATAAATAAAATAGAAAGAGGCTTGGTTAATCAAAACTTTATGAATTTTCATCAAAATATTGACCTGAGTTCCCCCAGAAATGGAGAGACCATCGCGACTAGATAAAACCCGAAATTGTAATTTTTGGGAGGAGCCTTCCCCTAGGACTGTTTGAAGAGATGTTATTTCTTTTAGAAATTGAGATCGCAAAGGTTTGACTATGCAATCTAGAAAATAAGAGTTTATTAGCGTCTTCATATTATGCAAATCACATGCTAATGCATTGCTTTTTATTATACATAAACTTTCATTGAGTAAGAGTAGTCCACTGTTTGCGAATCGTCGATTTTCAAACTCTACATTCCAGATAGTATCTGTATCTGATAGAGTGCTGCTATGTGTAGCCATCTAAAGACCTCAAGTGTTATAGTCGTTTAAGTTTAAATCCTTTATATTATATACCGAAGCATAAGATAAACTCTAGACCTTTACGAAAAACTTACAATAGAGGATTTAATATAATAAAATATATATTTAATTTACCAAGGCATGCGCACTAGGGGTTGTAGATCTAAAGAATCTGCACCATGGCATTGGTAGTGGTGGTATCCAAGAGCTGCGATCATGGCACCATTGTCCATGCTCAAACTTGGAGGGGGGAAAAAGAGGGGAATATCGATTTCTTTTGCACACTGAGTACGTAGAGTTTGATTTGCAGTCACGCCTCCGCCAAAAACAACGCTTTTACAATCAAATTGAGAAGCAGCAATTGCTGCTTTTTTTATTAGATCCTCAAAGGCGCATTGTTGAAAGGCTGCCGCAATATCTGCTTTTGTTTGTGTATCCAAATTTTCAAGAGATTTTTTGCAATTTTGACCTTGCACCTGATAGAGTACGGCTGTTTTAAGGCCACTAAAGGAAAAATCGAGGGGATTTTTTTTGACGCGCCCTGCCTTAAATTGGAAACGGTCGGGATTACCACTTTTAGCCAGTTTCTCAATGTGGGGCCCCCCTGGATAGGGAAGTCCTAACATCACAGCTACTTTATCAAAGGCCTCACCTATGGCATCATCAACTGTTTGGCCAATTAATTGATACTTGCCAAGTTCATGAATGCACAAGAGGTTCGTATGCGCACCAGACAAGATGACTCCTAACGCAGGAAACGAGACATCTCCCTTCATCATTGAAGAGTAGAGATGTGCCTCAATGTGATTTACACCTACAAAGGGTTTATCCAAAGATAGGGCAAGCCCTTTTGCTAAATTAAGCCCAATCAGCAGAGCCCCTATCAGACCAGGGCCTCGGGCGACCGAAATGAGATCTATTTGATCCAGGGTAATATTTGCATCACTGAGAGCTTGCGAAAGGGTGGACTCAACCACATCAATATGGCGGCGGCAGGCAATCTCTGGCACCACGCCCCCATACAAGGCATGCAAATCTGTTTGTGATGCAATCACATTAGATAGGATCTCTTTTCCATCTTTTACAATCGAAAAGGCGGTCTCATCACAGGTGCTCTCAATTCCCAGAACAATCATGCCTGTTATTTTAGGGCATTTTGGAGATTTTGACCAGCTTGGTTATCAACAATCCACAATGCCTTATGCTCTGCAGTGCCTATATTTTGAGAGGGGTATAATTGAAAGTTTAATGGTGTAGTTAATACTTGAGGAAGAATCTGGCTCTTGCCTTCACCCAAGACGTACAAGCATATCTCTTTTGCCTGATTAATGCAGTGGTAGGTAAAGCTCATTCTCCAGCAATCCTTTTGAGCCACCCAGTTGGCAATTACAAGCTTTTTTGTCTCCTCAAGTGCCTTTGTATGAGGGAATAGAGAGGCTGTATGTCCATCATCTCCCATGCCTAACATAATCAGATCAAAGCTACAGTTTGGGACAATTTCCTGAATATGTTGCTCGTATATCTCAGCATTTGCCTCAATATTTTCTTCTGCATGCATCCGAAAGATGTTTTTCTCCTCAATCCCCAAGGTCGCAAGCTCTCCTTCAACCATTGCCATATGGTAGTTGCTATCGCTATTTTCAGGCGAAACTGCTCTTTCATCACTCCAAAATAAAAAGACCTTCTTCCAATCCACCTTTTGGCGATATTGATCCGAAGCTAAGGCTTGGAAAATCTTTTTGGGTGTGGATCCACCTGAGAGCGCAACCACAAAAAATCCATGGTCTTCAATTGCATCATTTGCGCATTGTACCCAATGATTTACTGCATATTGTAGTGTTTGATCGTGATCACCAGGAAAAACGATATCTCTTCTTTGGTCAAGTGCGTGTTCTTTCTTCATTTGTTCTGCCATGGAATTTGTGTTAAAACTTCTAACATTTGGTAATAATGAGAGCCCCTTTGCGGATAAAAAATCTCATTAATGATTTCGGCTCCCTCTTCAATATTTTGCAAGTGCATGTAATGCGGTAGATCACAGCGCACTTGATCTGAGTACTGGATACAGATTTGATTGGTTTGAGATTCGCGGCCAAAGTGCCACTTGGCTCCATTTTGTGCACTCTCAATGTCCACAGAGAGCAGAGATCCTGGAGCGTAATTTTCATTTTTTTCAGAAGAGAGCAAAATCACAACCTCCCCACTGGCTCTTTTATAGGTCAGGCGACTTTTCCCCTCTGATTCGTCAAAGGCCTTAAACTTCCAATGTAGAGTAGAGGCCAACCAAGCTTGTAAATAAGCTGCTTCTATTTCCTGGTGACGCAAACCTAAAGTTGGGTTTTCTGCAAAGACGATTTGTATCTTAGCGCTTTGTTCTAAAGCATCGATTGCCTCAGGTGTATCAAATAGCTCTGCAAAGATATTGCGCCAACCTAAAAGAGCACTCCAATTTAAATCTCCAATATCACAATGAAATCCCTTGAGAAGCTTGAGGGTTGCCTGCGCATAATTTTGGATGTTTTGCGTCTCCTCCGGATCAAAAATAATGCGCGAGGCGATCGACTCTAAACGAGGCAAAATCGCATTGTCTATAGCTGGATCCTGGGTCCATAGGAGGTAGGTAGGAAGATCGCAAAGCAAATGAGGCAATAGGATATAGTAGACACGCTCAAGTAGAGCCCCTGCGACCTCTATGCGAATGATCTCGCAAAAAATTTGCAGATCACCTTCACCCAGAGTCTCTGTCTGCACCTCTGTTTTTAAATACTCCTCCTGAGAGTCATCATCCCCAATAATCAAAATCAGCCGACAGGGGAATTTACTCACCACCCTTTTGACAAGGGATTGGTAGTAATCGACTCGTTTATTTTTTTTTGCATAGATAATCAAATTAAAGAGGGAGGCGCGTGTCTTTTTCTCTCCTTGTGCCTCATCCCAAAGACGGGTCAGCTCTTCATTAATATTGGCCAACTGTATATTTGCCATTAAATCAACCTCCAGCTACGACCATCTTCTTTCATGATTCGATCCGCAGCATCGGGCCCCCAAGTACCAGAGGCGTAATTAGGAAAGTTTGTTGGGGCAGCCTCATGCCAGCGCTCTAAGACAGGAGTGATCCACTTCCACGACGCGAGCACCTCATCACCGCGTGCAAACAAGGTACCATCACCTAGCATGCAGTCACAAATAAGACGCTCATAGGCCTCCGGAGGAGTCAAACCAAAGTAGGATCCATAACGAAAATCCATCTTGACTGGTTGAATCGGACTACTTGGACCAGGTACTTTACAGTTAAGCTTTAAAGAGATGCCTTCATCTGGCTGAATCCGAATCGCTAGGACATTGTTCTCTAAGTTATTGGCATTTTGAGCAAAGAGGATTTTAGGCACCTGCTTAAAAGAGATGGCAATCTCTGAGGCCCTTTTTGGTAATCTTTTTCCAGCGCGCAGATAGAAAGGGACACCAGCCCACCGCCAATTATCAATATAGAGCTTTAGAGCCGCAAAGGTTTCCATCGAAGAGTCCGCATGCACATTGTTCTCTTCACGATACCCAATCACACTATCTCCATTGATATAGCCAGGGCCATATTGTCCCCGCACAATGTAATCACTAAAGTTGTCCATATCAATGGGACGCAAGGCTTGCAGCACCTTAACTTTTTCATCTCGAATAGCATCCGCATCCAAACTCACCGGGGGCTCCATAGCCACCAACGAGAGTAATTGCATCATGTGATTTTGTACAATATCTCGCAAAATTCCCGCTTCTTCAAAAAAGGCCCCGCGTGTTCCAATCCCGATCTCTTCACCTACTGTGATCTGCACATGGTCAATGTGGTGGCTGTTCCAAAATGCTTCAAAGATTGAATTTGCAAAACGGAAAACCAAGAGATTTTGTACAGTTTCCTTACCTAGGTAGTGATCAATACGGTACAGTTGACTCTCGTCGAGATGGTTCATGACAAATTTTTGTAGATCACATGCAGAAGAGTAGTTGTGACCAAAAGGCTTTTCGATAATCACCCGAGACCACTTATCTTGCACCTTGGTGGTATTGTAAATTAGATCATGCTTATTGAGCCGCTCCACAATATCTGGAAAAAAACTTGGTTGGGTCGACAGATAAAAAATACGATTACCTTTGGTACCAAGCTTTTTATCTAGATCCTCTAAAAGAGTTTTTAAGCCATCGTATCCATTGTCTTCATCAAAATTTGATTGGTGGTAATAGATCTGGTTGGTAAAGGTATTCCATAAATTTTCGTCGATCGGTTTTACCCTAGAAAATTGACTTACAGCCTCGCGCATCTCTGCTCTAAAATCCTCATGACTTTTGGGACGCCGAGCAAACCCCACACAAGCAAAGTGTGAAGGCAATTGTCCATCGCGCATGAGGTTGTAAAGAGCTGGAAAAAGTTTGCGTGCTGTCAAATCGCCTGTAGCACCAAAGATAACTAAAATACAAGGAGTTGTGACCTTTTGACCCTCTTGTTCTTCTTTCATAGGACTTTCAAAGCCTCCTTCTTGCTGCTCGTCATCAAGTGTAATTGTCGTAATATTGGGGATAGGAAAATCCTTCATGTGGGTCCTCTTGCTAATTTGATCTTATATAGTCATTTAAACTTAAAACTTCTCTTGATAGGCGCCACCTTCTCCAGGCTTCCCTTGTCTTTGAAATCTGATGCCTATCAAGGGAGATTTTAAATTTAAATGACTATAGCATCCAAATACCCTTTTTTTAGATTATGCACAAGTATCTAAATAGCTCTGAAGAAAAATCGTGGCCGAGACTGTGTCGACAACCTTTGCTCTCTTTTTGCGTTTCATGCCAGTTTCCTTTAAAGAGCGCTGTGCTTGCATCGTAGATAGACGTTCGTCCCACAAGAGCACAGGCACAGTGACATGCTCTTTTAAAAGAGCAGCAAAAGCTTGCGCAAGCTCGGCCAAGGGACTCACCTTGCCACTCATATGCAGAGGATTGCCCACCACAAAGGCATCAATTTGATAAGTTTCAAGAAACTCCAAGAGTTTTTTAATCGTCTCAGGATTTGTCTTGGCAACTTCAACTTTGCCAATTGCTGAGGCGAGCATCTTCATTTCATCAGAGATAGCCACCCCTATGCGTGCCAGTCCAAAATCAATCCCAACAACTCTACCCATGTTTAGCCGTCACAATTGCTTGGATGAAATCCCGAAAGAGGGGATGGGGCTCAGTGGGTCTGGATTTAAATTCTGGATGAAATTGAACCCCTACCATCCAAGGATGGTTTTTCATCTCAGCAATTTCACATAAATTGCCATCTTCTAGAATTCCAGAAATTAAGACCCCAGATTTTTCAATCGCTTCTCGATACTGATTATTAAATTCGTAGCGATGGCGGTGGCGCTCTGAGATAGATCTTTCGTTATACGCAATGTGTGCTTTGGAATCAGGTGTTAAGGAACAGGGGTAGGCACCTAGGCGCATAGTACCACCTTTGTTCTCAACATTTTCTTGCTCATCCAAAAGAGAGATAATAGGATGGGCAGTTTTGGGGTTGATTTCCGTTGAATTAGCATCCGCTAACCCCAATACATTGCGTGCAAATTCAACAACTAAGACTTGCATACCGAGACAAATCCCAAAAAATGGAATCTTATTCTCTCTGCAATACTTGGCCGCCTCTATCTTACCCTCAAAGCCTCTGGATCCAAATCCTCCAGGCACCAAGTAGCCATCACATCCTTCGAGCGGATTGGTTTCATCGATTTTATCTGATTCAATGGTACGAATCTTTAAATCATACCCGGCAGCAATCGCTCCATGCTGTAAGGATTCAAAGACAGATTTATAAGCATCCTTATGTTGCAAGTACTTGCCAACCACACCCACTGTAATGGTCCCTTTTGGCACTTTGATGCGCTCGATCATCTTCTTCCAATCGCTTAAGTCTGCAGCAGGATAGTCCACTAAGTTAAGCTTACGACAAATACAAGTATCCACTCCCTGCTCATTGAGTTGCACAGGTACTTCATAAATAGAAGTGGCAACATCGACCTCCTCAAAGACCGAATCCAAAGGAACGCTGCAAAATAGAGAAATTTTTCTTCTGATATCATCCTCAAGAGGAGATTCGGCACGGCACAAAATCAAATCTGGGACAATACCAATGTTACGCAACGTTTGCACAGAGTGTTGCGTTGGTTTTGTTTTGATCTCGCCCGCTGCCTTTAAAAAGGGGATGTAGGTTAGGTGAATATTGAGACAATCGGCTTCATGCTCATATCGAAATTGTCGAATCGCCTCTAAGAAGGGAAGAGACTCAATATCTCCAACTGTGCCCCCAATTTCTACAAGTACTACATCGGCCTCAGAGGCTGCATCACACTCGAGAATACGCTTTTGGATCTCATCTGTAATATGAGGCACAACTTGTACGGTTTTGCCTAAATAATCGCCACGTCTCTCTTTGCGAATCACAGTATCATAAATTTGCCCAGATGTTGCAATGGATGCACGAGAAAGAGGGGATTTGGCATATCGATAATAGTGCCCTAAATCAAGATCTGTCTCCGCACCATCATCTGTTACATAGACCTCTCCATGTTCAAACGGATTCATCGTGCCAGGATCAACATTTAGGTAGGGGTCTAATTTTAAAACAGCTACACGAAATCCTCTTTTTTGTAATAAAAGGGAAAGTGAACCAACTGTCAACCCCTTGCCTAAGGATGAGACAACGCCCCCGGTGATAAAGATATATTTTTTTTGCATAATCGCTCTTCTACTTTTTTAAGATCTTCTTTGGTATCCACGCCAATACTGTCGTCTTCAACCAAACAAACATGAATCGGATACCCATGTTCTAATATTTTTAATTGCTCCAAATCTTCAGAAATCTGAAGGGGGGTGGCAGACAAACGAGCAAACTCTTGTAAAAATGGAGCTCGAAATGCATACACACCTATGTGTCTGTGATAAGAGACACTTTGGCCTTTAGCGGCATAGGGTATTTTTGAACGACTAAAGTATAGCGCTCGAGAGGAAGAATCCACCACACATTTGACAACAGATGGATTGTCTGCCTCCTTGGGGTCATCTAACCTCACCATAGCCGTTGCCATAGGGGCATTTGGCTCAGCTTGCAGATAGCTCACCAATGCATCAATCACCTTAGGAGATAAGCAAGGCTCATCCCCCTGGATATTGACCACAATCTCAGCCCCCTGCAACCCTTTTGCAACCTCCGCGACTCTCTGGGTACCAGAAACACATGCCGCGCTGCTCATCTGCACCTGCCCCCCAAACCCCTTAACATGGTCGTAAATCACTTTGTGATCTGTTGCAACCATCACCGTTTCAAGGCTTTTTGTAAGACAGGTGTTTTCGTAAGTCCTTTGAATTAAAGACTTTCCTAAAATGGACTCCAACATTTTCCCAGGGAAGCGTTGGCTGGCCATCCTCGCGGGGATAATGCCGACTATTTTATGATTAAACACTCAAAATATAATACTCAATGAGAGAAAAAGACGCAAGGAGAACAAGGCGAGGACTATACAAAACTAATTTTAAATTAAATCGAAATAGTTTAAACTAAATTTAATTGGTTAAAACTGGTTTTGTTATGAAGTTATTAAAAAAAGCAATTTTTATAAATGTACTTTCTGCTGGATTGTTTATTGCCTCTCCATTAAGTGCTGCGGATACACCCACTGATACACCTAAGGATATGAAATGGGAGACCTTTACATCTAAGGAGAATGGATTTTCAGTTGATGTGCCCACACAGCCGGAGCATATTCATCAAGAGATCACAATCCCTCAGACTGATTTAAAAATTGCTTATGATACATATATTAGCGAACCATCTGAGCACATTGTCTATGTAATTTCCGTGTGGAACTATCCGCATGAAATTGACATGTCCCAGCCTGATGTAAACCTCCAGGATGGATTTGGGGGGATGCTTTCGGCGCTACCTGACTCTGAGGTAGTTGACATGCAAATGACCAAAAAAGATGGATTTAACGTTTTAACCTTCAAGGTGAAAAATGATGATGTCATCTTTGAGGGCAAGTTAATGCTTGTCCACAATACGCTCTACCAGGTCTTTGCTGTTTACAAAAGTTCTGAGGATGTGAAACAAGACTTTTCTCGATTTATTGATTCTTTCAAGCTAGTCAGCCCAGAAAAGCGCAAGATCCCTGCGAGTGAAACTTATAAGGCAAAGGTCTAGAACCTAAGCTCTGTGTGAAAGCCTTGTTTTTCGAGCCAGTAATCTAATGAAAAGAGACCTGAGCCAAACGAGAGGACAATCAAACTAGCATATAGGTACAAAAAGGGCTCCTGAGCAACAAAGACGGAGGGGGCTATAAAAAAGCCAAGTAGAGCCTCTGTGTGGGCCGTTGTATAGGCAACTATAAAGACAACCACTAGGGGAATTGTCATAATCCTGGTAAAAAAACCGAAGAAAAGGGAAATCCCTCCTAAAAGTTCAACAATGGCCACAATATAGGTCATCAATAGGGGAGCTGGGATATTCAAAGAGGTAAAAAACTCTGAGACTCCTGAGACATTAGAGAGTTTACCGATTCCCGTGACAACGAGCAGAGCACCCCAGTAGACCCGAATCAATAGGAGTAAGAGGTGCCCTACAAAATGTTCGGATTTTACGACTCCCCAATAACTTTTTTTTAACCACCCCATCGATTCTGCTCTCCATTTTTATACTAAAATATGATACTCTTTTTTCATGACATATCAAAAGCTCACCAATTTTCCAAGTGATTTAGAGATTGGCGCCCGCTTAATCCAACAAAACGCATTGGTTGCCTTTCCAACCGAGACGGTTTACGGCATTGGTGCTCTTCTCAGTAGCACGGAGGGGATAGAAAATCTATTTAGATTTAAGGGGCGCAACTTCAACAAGCCGATGACTGTGCATATTTCCTCGATTGACCAAATCACTGCTCTCATTCAAGAGCCTCCTGCGATCTTTTATGAGCTTGTGGAGCGTTTTTTTCCGGGTCCCCTGACTCTCATTGTGAAAAAAGCCCCTAGACTCCCAGATCAGGTGACAGCAGGGCAGGAGTATGTGGGCATTCGAATGCCTGATCACTCCATTGCCAACGAGCTGATCCAACTGTGTGGAGAGCCACTAGTTGCAACCTCTGCTAATCTATCAGGAGAGCCGAGCCCCACTAATGCAGATGAGGTCATTGAGACCTTTTCAGACTCTTTGGATGCCATTCTAGATGATGGCCCGACACGCTATAAACTGGGATCAACAGTCATCAAAATCTCTGAGGAGGGCCATCTTGAGGTTTTGCGTAGAGGTGCTCTTTGTCCCACCAAACTTAATACGGCTACTTTTTAACCTATAGTCGATTCAATATTGAATCGACTATAATTTTGTCCGTTAAACGTTAGATACGGCCACTTTTGTACAAGACATGTATAGAAAAGGCCATTTTTCTATGCATTTGGGTGTCACAATGTATAGAAAAGGCCATTTTTCTATGCATTGGTGGTTTGACCTCTAAAAAAATAGATCACCACCTTGTGACACTGCTCAAGAATTCAAACAATTTTGTGTTGATATAGTATACCTCGCTCCCGATTTTAACCTTCTGCATGATCTTTATTCTGGCCAGTTCATTTAGGTAGCGGGTTGCCGTAGTCCGACTTTTACCGAGTTCATTTTCTACAAAAAAGATCTTGGTATAGGGATGGTTGAAAATGATATTTAATAATTCGTGACTATAAATTTTGGGTAATTGATTACGAATCTCATGCTTATGCTGTTGCATCAACTCCATAATTCCTTTAACAATCCGAATGGTTTGGTAAGAAGTCTCTAGCACAGCTTCTAACATAAATAGCACCCAATCTTCCCAACTATCTTTTTGCAATCTGCAGGATTGCAAAAGTTTGTAATATAGATCCTTATTTTGATTAATATATCGAGATAAATAGAGCACAGGTGTGTCCAGCAACTCTTTTTTAACCAAATAAAGAACGTTGATAATTCTACCAGTACGACCATTGCCATCATAGAAGGGGTGAATGCTCTCAAATTGATGGTGAATAACAGCCATTTTGATCAAAGGATCGACTGCACACAAGGAATCATCATTGATGTATTTTTCAAGATTTCCCATAAGAGATTGAACTTGTTTTGCATCTTGCGGGGGCGTATAAACTATTTCTCCTGTTTGCTCATTTTTCAGTTCTGTTCCAGGAAGAGTCCTAAAACCCGCATGGTTTTCTTCAATAGTTGATTGAATTTCAAGAATATAGTTATTCGTAAGTAAATTGTGCTTCTTAACTTTTTGATACCCGTTATGTAATGCTAAAGCGTAATTATAGACCTCTTTGGCTGCACTACTTGCAAATTGATTGACTGCAGCATTACTTTTGTATAGCTCATCGTGCGTGGTAATAATATTTTCGATAGCAGAGCTATCCTTTGCTTCTTGCAGGGCAAGGGTATTGATCAAAATGCTTTGGTTGGGGATGATTTTTGTGACACCTTTCAATTCTGCTAAGGCACGATGGGCATCAACAAGCTTTCTTAAGACTTGTTTTGTTTCCAGATCATGAGATAGTGGCAAGAGTTTTATTCCGATCATATTTGGCTATCCTAATTCACTGTTATGCTAACCGAAGTAGCGCTAACTTTCAACAACTCCATAAATTATCCTACAGCGCCGAAAACTCCACCCTTCAGGTCGGGGATGTAAGGCGCTCAATTTAAGTTCTTAATTGAGAGTTTTAGATAGAGATGATCTTCTTGTTCTGATGTCTATTGATTTTTTCATATACTAAAGTATATGCTATAAACATGTTGATACGCAGAGCCTATAAATTCAAGCTAATTGTGGCTGCCAAGAATATCTCAGCGGCGGGGCTCGCCGCGATAGCCTGTCAAGCGCGTAATAGCGGTCGGCAGCAGGAACCTGTAGGAAACCGTGAGGTTTGCCTACCTTGTGCTGGTTAATTTAGTCGCACAAGAATCTTCTTCGTTTATGGAGGGGAGGATGTCAATTGTTGCTATTGGGTTAGATTTGTTACCTTAAAGCATAACACACACAAGGAAGATCGCATGGGAGAAAATGTCGCACAAAAATTAATTAAGAGTCACTTAAAAGAGGGCTCTATGATCGAAGGAGCAGAAAT
>Ga0180433_10008105_pt1 | contig 13200 bp, 11 predicted proteins | sample SS_ome_8_FD_132980 | JGI IMG/M metagenome (GOLD analysis project Ga0180433, IMG submission 132980) | Hypersaline lake sediment archaeal communities from the Salton Sea, California, USA - SS_1_D_1 metaG | ecosystem: Environmental > Aquatic > Non-marine Saline and Alkaline > Hypersaline >... | reverse complement strand
CTCTCGGAGGTTATCTATGGCCTGGAGAAAGTGGGGCTTAGCTTTGGAGAGACGGTCGTCATACAGGGGGCAGGAGGCCTGGGCATCAATGCTACAGCCGTGGCCAAGGATATGGGGGCGCACAAGGTTATCGTCATCGATGGCATCACCGAGCGCCTGGAGCTGGCCAAGGCCTTCGGTGCCGATGAAGTGATCGACATGAGGGAGCATAAGACCCCGCCGGAACGGATAATGCGAGTGTGGGAGCTGACGGGGGGCACAGGAGCGGATGTCGTTGCTGATCTAGTGGGCTTTCCCCAGGTCATCCCTGAGGGCCTGGAAATGTTAAACTATGGCGGCCGCTACTTGGAGATTGGCAATATTAGCCATGGGCTGACCTATGAGGCTGAGCCCTCCAAGCTGGTGTATGGCTCCAAGAGCATCATAGGCGTGATGATGTATGGGCGCGATACTCTGAAAAAGGCCCTCGACTTCCTCAGCCGCACTAAAGGCAAATACCCATTCGACAAGATCCTGTCTCACTCCTATCCATTGGAGGAAATCGATAAGGCCTTTGAAGAACAGGATAAAGGGCTTGTTTCCAGGTCTGTCATTGTTATGTAGGCATTGCTTGACACCTGAAGACCTCATCAAAAGAAGACCAAGCCTCTTTTGTCAGCTCAGCTCTGAATTTCTGGATGTCTCCTTCCCATAGTGCCACTCGGGGAGATCAGCCTCAGTGGTTATAGCCCGGGTGGCTTACGTTGAAGACTAGCGACTTATTGACTTCCTCCAGGCTCCCAAGTAGAGCCTCTCTGTCGGCATACCTCACATTGAGAAACCTGTTTGAAATTTGCTGAACTTCAGCCTGAAGGTACGGGCATTCCTCGACAAGCGGATTGAGGATAAGTCGGTTTCCCCCGAAGAAGATCTGTTCCGGTCGATAGTTTCCAAACCTCTCCTCAATCCGGTTGGCCACTTTTCTCAAGAAATCCCTCTTCTGCTCTTCCGTCCTTCGGGCAAATCTTTTCTCGCTTCTTCCACCCTTTCGATGTCGTTTGTGGATGTACCCGGTCCCTGTCTTGGATTCCATGGCCTTATCGCCCTTGAAGACCCCGATAGCATACGAGCCCCAGGTCACCAATATCAACCCGAGGATGCGCTCTTTCTTCAAAAACTGATACAGCAGCGAGGTCTCCGGTTTGCCGCGGAAAACTCTGTCTTCGGGGAGGGCGAAGGGGGGAAGTACGATGAGCCTATTCTCAGTTTCGCCCCAGAATATTACTGCTCCGGTTCCGTACCGCTGAGCTTCCTGGATGACTGCCTCAGTACCCAGGGCCGCTCTGATCTCCCCACCGAAGGGAGTGAGCTCAACTTGCGGGTCAGCGGCGTAGCCGGGAAAGGAGGAGGGCCTAACGTAAATGGTGAGATAATCTCCGGGACTGCCCTCAATCTGGGCGAGAAAATCGAGCAACCTGCTCTTGGTGAAAGTCCTCTGGTGCACGCTTCCCATGAAATATAACCACCCTTGTTGCGTGGCACAATGATAAACTGCCCCAGAGGATCTGGCAAGTCGGCCCGGAAAATGCGCTTATCATCAACGGATGGCATCTTGCAGCTTCTTAGTAAGTTCCTGCCGCTTTTGATCATCACTTATTATCTGCTGTTTTAGCCTTTTCCAAGTGGCAGGACAATCTTTGTAGGTAACCCCAACCGCTTGGTGAATGGCGTGGTCAATTTGTTTCTTATTAGTAGGAGTAACCTCAATGCCAGCCGCGTCTAGAATGTCCTTTATATGACGGAAATAACAGGACATGAAATACTACCTTTATATAGATTTCAATCTCTTCTAACACTGCGATGTCGAACAGTGTTCTTATTCAACTTTCACAAACTGGGCTCTGGGCGCCCCGCAGACAGGGCACTTATCCGGGGCTTCATCCTCGGTGGTGCACCCACAAACTTGGCAGACGAAGTATTCTGTGCTCTTAGGCTCGCCACCGCCTTCCAGTGCATCCAGAGCCGATTTGTAGAGCGACTCATGGATCATCTCTACACTGCGTGCCCAGTCGAAGGTGCGTACCGCCCTCGTCACACCCTCTTTGTTCGCCTGCTCGATGAAATCAGGATACATCTGCACGTGCTCCATGCTCTCGCCAGTAATGGCTGCCCTCAGGTTATCCTGGGTGGACTTCACCTCTTCCATGGTCTCCAGGTGGTTACGCGCATGCACTGTCTCCGCTATTGCTGCGGCGCGGAACAGCTTGGCCACCTGAGAATGCCCCTCCCGCTCTGCCCTGCGGGCAAAAGCTAGGTACTTGGTGCTCGCCTGACTCTCGCCGGCGAACGCAGTCTTGAGATTGTCTGCCGTCTTCGCCATCTGGTCACCTCCACTCAGTATGCTACACCCCGCCAATCGAAATCGGCACCAGTAGCATATGCGAAGATTGACCGGGTGTCAATCTGGGGGTAAAGCGTAACTGGGATAAAGCGATATGGAACTATGCCCAGCGCAAACTGTTGCCTGGTTGCTTCGGCTGATATATCATGGGGCGTGACACAGTGAACGCACTGGTGAAGCAGGCGCTGCGCGGGGCAGGCAATTAACTGATAATACAGGAGGAGGCGATGCCTACAGTAAGGGTTGGAGACATCAGTATCTATTATGAGATCCATGGAGGGGGTGAGGCGCTGGTCTTGATCCAAGGCTTTGGCGGCAACTCCGGGCAGTGGTACCGCGAGATTCCGGGCCTCTCTCGGGAATACCGCGTGGCCGCCTTCGACAACAGGGGCACCGGGCGGAGCGACAAGCCTGATATCTCCTACACCATGGAGATGATGGCGGGGGATATTGCTGGCCTCCTTGAAGCTCTGGCTATCGATGCTGCCCATATCTATGGGGTCTCCATGGGAGGCATGATCGCTCAAGAGTTTGCCCTTCGCTACCCAGAGAAGGTAATCAGCCTCATCTTGAGGGGCACCAGCTGCGGAGGTCCCCACAGCATCCCACCCGATGTGGAGGCTATGGCGTTTCTCTTCGACATGGAGCGTATGGGGCAGCTGACGCCGGAAGAGGCAGCCAGGGAATCGCTCCCCTTCCTCTGCAGCCAGGAGTTTATCGATAACAACCCGGATATCGTTGAAACGTTCATAGCAAAGGCGGTGGAGTATGTCACTCCTCCTCATGGCTATCAGAGGCAGGCGGAGGCGATAATGTTCCATGATACCTATGACCGGCTGCCCCAGATCAAGGCTCCCACCTTGGTTATCTCCGGGACTGCCGACCGGCTGGTTCCCGTTGAAAACTCGAGACTCATTGCCTCCAGAATACCCAATGCCGAGCTCGTCATATTCGAAAACGTGGGCCATGGCTTCATCGAGGCGGCAGAGGAAGTCAGCAAGGCAATCCTTGACTTTCTGGGGCGGCATCGCCGCTCTCGATAGGCCTTTATTTGACTTGACCTCACCTTATGTCAAATACTCTTCGGAGCATCTGGTGGGTCAGGCCACAGGAGCTATGTAAAGAGGTTCTATATTGGTGCTTTGAGAACTACGGCAGTTCCTTTGCCTGGCTCAGAATGCAATGTCAAGCTGCCACCAAGTAGGCGTGCTCGCTCTTGCATTCCGGCTAGACCCAGTTTGCCGCTGCGGGCAAGATCCCCCAGCCTTTGTGGCAACTCGAATCCTTTTCCGTCGTCGCTAATGGTGAGGCTGATGCCAGTTTGGGCAAATTCGATGGCCACCTCGGCAATTGAAGCCTGGGCATGTCTCCTGATATTGCTTAGCGCCTCCTGAACGATGCGGAAAAGGGGTGTTTCCACCTCCGGGGAGAAGCGCCTCTCGGTACCAATCACCTTGAGCTTTGCCTTTATACCGTGCTCTCTTTCCAGCTCACCGGTGAGCCATCCTACTGCTGACAGCAAGCCAAAGTCATCCAGTATAGAGGGGCGCAAGTCCTGGGTGAAGCGGCGCACCTCATTTAAGGCTTCCCCAATTTGCTGGCGAAGGTCCTTTAGTTGTGCTATATCCTCGTCGGTGAGGCGAGCACTGTTACGAATGATGTTGTCCACCTGGCGAGAAATGGCGTAAAGAGACTGAGTGGTATCGTCATGAAGCTCGCGAGCGATACGCTTTCTCTCTGCCTCCTGGGCCTCGGTGATCTGCTGCACATAGAAGCGCAGGTTCTCTTGCATCCGCTTTTCCTCGGTGACATCCCTGGAGATGTGCTGAAAGCCCGTTGGTTGGCCATCTGTGGTCACCAGGCTGCTGGTGACCATGAAGATGGCCTGCGTGCCGTCTCGCTTGATGAGACGCTGCTCGTAGGGTTGTTCGATGGGTTCGCCGTGGAGCAGGCTAAGGCGGACCTTTCTGGCAACATCAAGCCCCTCCTCATCGAGAAAGGAGGCCACATTCATTTTGGCCAACTCTTCCACGGTATATCCGGTAAGTTTTTCTGTTGCCTTATTAACCGATATGATATTGCCTTCCAAGTCGTGAACCCAGATGGCATCATTGGCACCCTCAAATAGTCCTCGGTAGTTTCTCTCCGAGATGCGCAGTTGCTCTGCGAACAGGCGCTCCTTTTCATATAGGCGAGCATTCTCCATGGAGATGCCTATCTGGTTGCCGATGGCGTTGAGCAATTCAACCTCCTCGGGAAGGAATTCCCGGGGGCGGCGCATGGCAACGCATAGAGTACCTACAACCATGCCTTTGGATTTCAGAGGCACGATGAGCTCGGCTTGGAGCTTCATTTTCTTTACCGCTGATCTGGTGAGCCTGGGATCGTGGGAGGCGTCATCCACCATCATGGGCTCTCCAGTCTCAGCTACTATCCCATTGAAGCCTTCCCCTACTTTCATCCTATTCACATCGCGGGCAAATTCTTCAGAAGCACCATCATATGCCACGAGCTTCAGCTCCCTGGCCTCTTCATCCAGGGAAAATATAAGGACCGTCTCTACTTCCATCACCTCCATGACCATCTCGATGGCCCGTCGCAGGACCTCTTCTAGTTCCAAAGACTGGGTAAGCACAGCGGAAATAGCATTAAGGGTGGCGAGGCGCTTTTCATTGCTCCTTGAGATGCGAATGTGGGCTTGAAGCTGCTGGTGAGCCTCTCCCAACTCCTCCAAGGCCTCTCGTTGCCGTTCCTTCTCTCGCTCTCGAGAATCAAGCCAGAGACAAGCCAAAGCGCCAACGATAAGGACGCTTCCTATCTCGAAGAGAGCATCCGCGGTAACGGGAGAGATGGAAATAGCCCGGGGGAGCATAACAACCAGGGCTACGGCAGATGTAATCAGCCCTGCTCTCAGTCCGAAGATAAATCCGCAGTAGATTATAGGAATCAAAAAAAGAACGCGGTCCATGGCATGGCGGGTAAGCCCAAAATGTTCACTGGGGGCTGTTGTGCCCAGGATTCCTAGCTGTTCGGCGTAATGAAAGATACTGCATAACGCCAGTAAGGCGAGCACCAGCCAGAAGTGGCCGTTACCAAGGAGTACTTTTAGTTGGTTGGCCCATTTCCGTGAGAGCATTTCAAATACTTATGGCAAGGAGGTTGTTAGCCGAGGTCTTCTAGGGAAAACCATCCCCTCTTCAAGGCATGTATGATCGCCTCAGAGCGCGAGCCAACGCACAGCTTGTTGAAGATGCTTCTCAGGTGTGCCTGAACGGTGCGCACGCTGATGAATAGCTCGCTAGCGATGTCCTTATTTCCCATGCCCTTGGCTACCAGCCTCAGTATCTCTATTTCGCGTTCGCTGAGAAGCTCCAACGGACGACCCTCACCGAGCTTTGCCTCATTGGGTCTCAGGTGAGCCATTAACTTTCGAATAACCACAGGGTGGAGCACTGGCTCTCCTGTGTAGACAGCGCGAATGGCATCGATGAGCTCATCGCCGCTCACGCTCTTAAGCAGGTAGCCAGCGGCACCAGCCTCCATTAGGGCGAAGATATACTCATCGTAATCGTATGCAGTGAGAATGAGCACTGCCATAGATGGCAGAGTGGACTTGATCTTTTTGGTCGCCTCAATCCCACTGAGCTTGGGCATGGCAATATCCATAATGATCACATCGGGTTTGAGTTTGGTGGCAAGAGCCACCGCCTCCTCGCCGTCTCCGGCGCCGCCTACTATCTCAAAATCCGGCTCCTGCTCCAAGAGCTGACGGGTGCCTTCCCTCACTACTACATGATCATCGGCAAGGAGAATCCTGATCTTAGCCATAAGGTCTTCCTCGACACTAATTATATTCCATCTCTAAGCCACATTCAACTCGTAGGTGATGCCTAGATAAAAATGCCTAATCATTAGTGCATTGCGCACCCTTGGGCAGTTGCGTGTAGGCAATGATAAGAATCGGCTCCCTGGCGGATGGCACCCAGTACTGGATATGTTTAAATTGAGGCGGAGTTAGGAGGCGGTGGTTTTCAAGGGGTGTTAGGAAAGGAGGAAGGCGATGAAGGCAGGAAGGGTTGGAACAGCACCGGAGGTCACTGAAAGAGAGGAGATCGCTCAAAGGGAGGCAGAAGGTTTTTGGGCGGGCAAGACGCCCTGCTGGGAGATGTGCCATTGTCCCCAGATGATACGGGAGGAGTGCCCAGCGGCTAAATATCCGTCGCTCCCCTGCTGGGAGATAGAGGGCACATATTGCAAACTGGACGATTATGGAGCTACCGGCATGGACACCAGCATATGCCAAGTGTGTCGGGTGTACAAACGGTGGGGTGGCGCCCAGCCCATAAGGCTCAAACTCCTGGGGAAGGGCATTGATGCCTCTCTCAAGTCACTGGCTAAGATGGCGGAAAAGGAAGGGGTCAAAGTAAAGTAGCAACAGATTGCGTTGCAATCTATCAAGCTTCTGTGGCGAGTAGGAGGTTACATTGAAAGCTACTGGGATTGCCGTTATACTGCCTCGGGACTCGCTGCAGCAACAGAGGGAGGAGTGCCTGTAAGGGCACTCCTCCTTGTCATTATGTTAAGGGTACGGTACAATATAATTGGAGCTAAAGATAAAATAAGCCCTCGGAGCATACAACAGCTTCAAATCCTCTTGAAGGAGACAGATTATGGAGGGACTCGACTCTGAGATAATAGCAGAGGCGGTGTCGAAGCAAGAGGCTGGAGGTGGAATCGCGGGCAGGATCTTCAGGCAGGTACAGAGGCTGGTTTCCGATACCAGAGGAGAGCCGGGAGCCCTGATTCGCGTCCTCGAAGAGACTCAGGGAATGCTGGGCTATCTTCCCCTTCCAGTGTTGAAAACGATCTCTAGGGACTTGAAAGTTCCCCTCAGCGAAATATGCGGCGTAGCCAGTTTCTACCACTTTTTTACCCTAGTTCCCCGTGGCAAGTATGTCATCCAGGTATGTATGGGTACCTGCTGCTATGTAAAGGGAGGGGAAAGGATCCTGGATTCTTTGAAGAAGGAGTTCGACATTGAGCCTGGAGAAACAACTGCTGATGGTAGATTCTCGCTGGAAACTGTTCGCTGCTTGGGCTGCTGTGGCTTGGCACCCGTTGTTGCCATTGAGGATCAGGTTTATCGCCAAATGACACCTAGCAAAATGAGGGATGTCTTAAGTTCCTTTGAAGAGGAGGCCATAGTTGGAGGTACTCTCTGATATTGAAGACCTTAAAAGATTGAGACAGGAAGCCCAGAGGAAGTTAGCTGAACGACAGAAAAAGGTTCAAGTAAAGGTCCATAGGGGCACCTGTGGCATCTCCTCAGGGGCAAACGCTGTTCTTGATGCCTTCCTCCAAGAAGTGGATAGACGTAAGCTAACCAATGTCATCGTATCCAAGGCAGGCTGCATTGGGCTATGTGGCCATGAGCCTACAGTTACCGTCATTCATCCCACTGGAGGGCAAACCCTTTACCTAGATGTGACCGTGGAGAGGGTTTCTCAGATAGTGGAACAACATGTTGTGGCAGGGCATGTAATCGAGGAATGGATAGCAGAAGAGGAGACTCCTTTCTTTAAGCTCCAGGAGAGAAGAGTTCTCTCAAATCAGGACTTAGATGCGTGGGATATCGAAGAATATATTGCCCGCGATGGTTACCAAGCCTTAGCTAGGGCTCTTACGGAGATGACACCGGATGAGGTTATCGAGGAGGTAACCAAAGCTGGGCTGCGTGGTCGAGGCGGAGCCGGCTTTCCCACAGGAAGGAAGTGGGGCTTCGTCCGTGCTGCGTCAGGGGAGGAAAAGTTTGTAGTTTGCAATGGAGATGAGGGTGACCCCGGTGCCTATATGGACCGCACTGTTCTGGAGGGTAACCCCCATGCTGTGATCGAGGGGATGGCCATCGGGGCCTATGCCATTGGTAATGTTCGCCAGGGATATGCCTATGTACGCGCCGAGTATCCTCTCGCTATTGAAACCCTAAGCAACGCTATCCGTCAAGCGCGGGAGTATGGCCTCTTGGGGGATAACATCCTGGGCACCGATTTTAGCTTCTCCATCGATATTTTCCCCGGAGCTGGCGCCTTCGTCTGCGGGGAGGAGACGGCTCTCCTGATCTCCATCGAAGGAAAGCGGGGCAACCCTCGCCAGAGGCCTCCCTTCCCTGCTCAGAAGGGGCTTTTAGATAAACCTACCACCCTCAATAATGTGGAGACCTGGGCCAATGCTCCTTCCATTATCCTCAGGGGTGCCGATTGGTTTGCCGGCATAGGAACGGAGCGGAGCAAAGGGGCAAAGACCTTCTGTCTGGTAGGCAAGATTAACAATACTGCTCTCATCGAGGTCCCTCTGGGGATACCCCTGGGGCAAATAGTTTTCGATATCGGTGGCGGTATCCCCAATGGGAAGAAGTTCAAGGCGGTGCAAATAGGGGGACCCTCTGGGGGCTGCATTCCTATAGAGCACCTTAATACCCCTGTTGACTACGAGGCGGTCACGGAGCTTGGGGCTATCATGGGCTCCGGTGGACTGATCGTAATGGACGAAGATAACTGCATGGTGGACATGGCCAGGTTCTTCCTCCAGTTTACCGAGGACGAATCCTGCGGCAAGTGCATTCCCTGTCGCGCTGGCATACCCAAAATGCTGGATATCCTGACCAAGATCACCCGGGGTGAGGCCACCATGGAAGACCTCGATATCCTCGGAGAATTGGCGGAGATGGTTGGCTCGGCATCTTTGTGTGGCCTGGGCCAAACTGCCCCGAACCCGGCTTTGAGCACGCTGCGCCATTTCCGCGAGGAATATGAGGCTCATATCATTGACAAGAAATGCCCTGCTGCCGTATGCCAGGCTCTGTTCAGAGCACCTTGTCAGCATACCTGTCCGGTAGGGCTGGATGTTCCGGGGTATGTTGCCTTTATCAAAGAGGGGAAATTCGAGGAATCCTATCGTTTGATCAGGCAGAGGAACCCCTTCCCCTCCATCTGCGGGAGGGTATGTCACCATCCCTGTGAGGGCAAGTGCCGTCGCGGTCAGGTGGATGAGGCCATAGCCATCAGGCACCTTAAGAGGTTCGCTGCTGACTGGGCCTTCGAGCATGGCATTGAATATATACCCCCGGTGAAGGACAAGAAGGAGGAGAAGGTAGCGATTATCGGAGCCGGCCCCGCTGGGCTCTCAGCAGCCCACGACCTCGCTCTGGAAGGGTACCAGGTTACCGTATTTGAAGCCCTTCCAGTGGCTGGCGGCATGCTTGCTGTGGGCATCCCTGAGTATCGCCTGCCAAAGAGTATCCTGAAGAAGGAGATCGAGGCTATCGAAAAGCTGGGGGTCGAGATAAGGCTAAATACTAGGGTTGAAGATATAGAATCGCTGCAAAAGGATGGATATAGGGCGGTTTATATTGCTGTCGGTGCTCACAGTGGCGATAAGATGAATGTCCCCGGTGAGGAACTGGAAGGGGTTTATGACGCGGTTGAGTTTCTGCGAGAGGTTAATCTGGGGAGAGAGGTTAAGGTGGGCAAGAAGGTTGCAGTCATTGGCGGTGGCAATACCGCAACCGATTCTGCCCGGGTGGCGCTGAGGAAAGGTGCCCAGGAAGCACATATATTCTACAGGCGGGAGAAGAAGGACATGCCAGCGATTGAGGAGGAGGTTAAGGCTGTGGAGGAGGAGGGGATCCACCTTCACCTGCTCACCGCTCCCACCAGGGTCTTGAGCCATAATGGCAGGGTCTCAGGGCTGGAGCTTATTCGCATGGAGCTGGGTGAATTCGATAGCAGCGGCAGGAAAAGGCCTCAACCTTTGGCGGGGTCTGAGTACACCGTCGATTGCGATATGGTCATCGAGGCAATAGGACAAAGGCCAGATACTGCCTTCCTCAACGGCAATGGGGTGAAGATGGGTAGAGGTGGAACCATAATTGCTAACCGTCGCACCCTTGCTACCGACTCCCCGGGAATATTCGCCGGCGGTGATGCTACAACTGGGCCCCAGACTGTTGTCGAGGCTATCGCTGCCGGGCAAAAGGCTGCCTGCTCCATCAGGAGATACATTGAAGGGAAAGAGCTTAAGCCAATAATGGAGCGGGATGATGTTGAGACCTTCGTCCTTCCACCTGCGGAGGAGGCAGAGACCAATGAGCAGCCCAGGGTTATCATCACTGAGCTCCCATCTGAGGAGAGAGGCCGCTCTTTTGAAGAGGTGGCTTTAGGCTATAGTGCGGAAGAGGCAATGGAGGAGGCAGGAAGGTGCCTCAGGTGTGACGTAGAGGCCAGAGGAGAATAGATGAAGGAGATTACGCTCACAATCAATGGTAGAGAGGTCAAAGGGAAGGAGGGCGACACCGTCCTCGATGTTTGCCGCGCCAATGATATCTACGTGCCCACACTTTGCCATCTCGAAGGATTATCCAGTGTAGGGGCTTGCCGTCTTTGTGTGGTGGAGATCGAGGGCGAGAGGAGGATAAACCCCGCCTGTACCTACCCTGCCAGGGATGGCATGGTGGTCAAAACCACCAGCGAACAGCTGGAGAGGTATCGGCGCATGATTTTGGAGCTCATCTTCAGCGAGCGAAATCACTTTTGCATGTTCTGCGCTCAGAGTGGTGACTGCGAGCTGCAAGATTTGGCCTATCGCTACCAGATGGATCATGTGCGTTTCCCCTATGCCTTCCCTTCCTTACCGGTGGATACGTTAAATGATTACCTGGTCTTGGATCATAACCGCTGCATCCTGTGTGGCAGGTGTGTTCGGATATGCAGCGAGGTAGTGGGCACCCATACCCTGGATTTTGGCAAGCGCGGTTGGAGAACCGTGGTATGCGCCGACTTGGATCAACCTTTAGGTGAATCCTCCTGTATCTCCTGCGGTGCCTGCGTTCAAGCGTGTCCCACAGGTGCTATCTTCAGCAAGGTTAGTGCGTATAAAGGAAGAACCAGCGAATGTCAGGAGATAGAGAGCGTCTGCTCCCAATGCGGCGTCGGCTGCGAAATAAAGGTCCTGGTCAGGGATAATAACCTGGTAAGGATTGAAGGCGCAGATCTCACCGGGCTCAGGGGCCAGCTCTGTCCGAGGGGTCGTTTCGACCCTCTCAATGAAACACGTTCCAGGATCACGACGCCTTTGAAGAAGAATGGCAGTGCTGAAATGGAGAAATGCTCCATCAGTGAGGCACTGGACCTGATAGTGAAGAAGATAAAGGAGATAAAGGGGAGCTATGGGCCTGGCGCTATTGCCGGCATAGCCACCACTAAGTGTTCAAACGATTCTCTGAAGCGATTCAATAGACTTTTCCGCGATGTGATTGGCAGCGATAAAGTGGATACCCTGGACGGGGATAGCTATCGGGTTATTGCCAAGGGCATTGCAAGCTTCAATGGAAAAGGTCTGGCGATCGAGTGCCCGATGGAAGAGATTCTAGAAGCGGATTGTATAATGGTGGTTGGCGCCGATCCCTTGGAAAGCCACCCCGTATTGGGGTCCTACATCTTGAGGGCGGTAACCCAGCATGGAGCAGGGTTGATCGTTATCGATCCGCTACGAAATTCCTTTGCCTATCGTGCCAACCTGTGGCTGAGGCCTGAGGAAGGAACCGAAAGTGACCTGATCAAAGGGCTAGCTCACCTCATCGCGGATATGGGGCTTGGCGATCTCAAAAAGGCGAAGGGCGATTTTGGCAAAGCAATCGAGGATTATGATGCCCAAAAGGTAAGCAAAGGCTCTGGGGTAAGGGCAGATGACCTTGAGCTGGCAGCGGAGGTGTATGGCAGGGCAGAGCGGGGCGTCATCGTCTATGGGGAGGGCATTGCCAGTGAATCCATCGCTTCCCTCTTGAATCTGGCTGCTCTGACGGGGAATTCAACCAAGAACGGGCTCAGAGTTATCTCCCTCAAGCCGAATGGCAACAGCCGGGGTGCCTGGGAGCTGGGGGTTGTCTCCAGAGACGGCTTCTCAGTCGATGGTGTGAAAGGGGCATACCTGCTCCTTGCTGATGATGCCATCGAGGATGAGAAGCTGGTGTCTCAGCTCAAAGGGATGGAGTTCCTTGTGGTGCAAAGCAGCTATAACTCTCCCGTTACCTCGATGGCTGATGTCGTTCTCCCCTCGCCTATCTGGGCAGAGCGGAAGGGCCAGTACAAGGCACTGGATGGCGGCTTGCGGAAGTCGGAGCGCGTCCTGAAGCCAGGTAAGGGGATAAAGGAGGATTCGTCGATAATAACCGAGCTTATGAAACGCTTACAAGAAAAGGGAGGGAAGTGATCGTGGCAAAAACCAAGGTTGCCACCGTTTGGCTGGATGCCTGTGCCGGGTGCCACATGTCCTTTTTGGACATAGATGAGGCAATAATTGAACTCGCTGGGCTTGTTGAATTCACCAGGAGCCCGATAACGGATATAAAGGATTTCACTCCTGTGGATGTGGGCATCGTGGAGGGGGCAGTGGGTAACGAAGATGAAGAAGAGGTAGTGAAGAAGCTGCGTGAGAACTGCAAGATCCTAATGGCCTGGGGCGACTGTGCGTGTTTTGGTGGGGTAGTCTCCATGCGCAACCTTTTTGAGAAGGAAGAGGTCCTGCGCCGATGTTACGTGGAGAGCGAGAGCACGGGTAAAGGTAAGATCCCCTCGTCTAAAGATATTCCGCCCCTTTTGGATAAGGTGAAGCGGGTAGATGAGGTGGTCAAGGTAGATTGTTATGTTCCGGGATGCCCTCCCAGTGCCAAGGCCATTAAATATGCTCTGGAGGAGCTTCTTGCTGGCAGGATTCCCATATTGCCCAGTGAGGTGATGAGGTTTGATTAGCAAGGGGAGGAATGG
>Ga0180433_10008103_pt1 | contig 13201 bp, 11 predicted proteins | sample SS_ome_8_FD_132980 | JGI IMG/M metagenome (GOLD analysis project Ga0180433, IMG submission 132980) | Hypersaline lake sediment archaeal communities from the Salton Sea, California, USA - SS_1_D_1 metaG | ecosystem: Environmental > Aquatic > Non-marine Saline and Alkaline > Hypersaline >... | reverse complement strand
TTGTAGCGAAGGATTTGATCGAGTTGGTGTCGCTGGTGGCGTTCACGCCATTGGCGCCACCACAACACGCAGAGGGCACCTTCTGCGGTGGGTTGGCTCCAGCGAAAGCCTCGCCAGCTGGCCACGGCTTTGAGGCCGTAGCTGTCAACGGGCAGCCGCCAGTGCTGCCGAACCCGCTGGTGCAAATCCACCAAGCCTTGAGGTGGTTCGCTGTTTTGGCGCTCGGCCATCCGCTTTAAGGCGATCGCTTCGGTTTCGCCGTAGTGCAGCACCGGCCAGCCCGGGTGTGCGGCAAGCAGGCGTTGCAGCCGCTGCCAGAGGCGATCTTCGCCGTGCTCCCGCAAGGCCAGGATCGGCCGGTAAGGGGCGCTGCCAGCGTCTTCAAAGCGGCCATCGGCTCCGCGGCTCAAGGGCAGAAAGCCATGCAGGAAATCGTCTCGAGCATCGGGATCTGATTCGATGTCGTAGAGCAACACTCCGGGTGCCCCATGGAGCTCGGGTAAGGGGTCGGGGTTGTCCGCCTGCAGCGGCTCGGCGATGCCGCGCTGCTGAACGATCGCTTGGGCAATCAGCTCGGTGGCGAGTTCCGGTTGTTGGATGCCGCGCTCCTCCAGCTGTTGCAGCAACCAGTCGCCTGGGGCATCTGCGAGGGCTTGGCGATCCGCGATTCCCAGCTCTTGCAACAGTTCCTGGCGTTTGCCGCCAATGCCGCTCACGGTGCTCAGTTCGCCTTGTGCTTCGGCCACCGCATCACAGCTGCGGCGCCAGCTGCAGAGCGTGCATTTGCGCCGGTCGTGGGTCAGTGGCGGCGGGTTGCGGCGTTTGAGGTCCTGCTGCAGCCGCGTCAAGGCGGTTTGCATTTGGTGGTTGAGGCCGCTGTGGAGATTGAGCCGTTGGCGTTGTCCGCGGGGATTGATCAGCCAGCCCTGGCTGGCCGCAGTGCCTTGCACCGGCTCCAGCAGCCAGCCCCAGAGCGCCAGGGTGAGGCGGTGCTCCCGGGTGCCGTGGCGACCCGGTTGCAGCAGTGCGGGCTGGTAGCTGAAGGTGCCCAGCTGGCTGGGTTGCGGTTTGCGCAGCAACAAGGTGGGCCGGCCGCAGATGCCGTCGCGCCGCAGCAGCAACAAACGCACCGCTGGTTCGCCCCGTTGCAGGGCCCCCAAGCCGGTGCAGCGCTCGAGCGGCTGGTCAATGCATTGCTGCAAACGCTTCTCGCGATCGGCCAGCTGCAGAGCGCGGTGCGGGTTCCAAAGCCGCTCGGCTGGATCCCCATGGCGATCCAGCCAGGCTTTGCGCCGGCAACGCAGCCAGCTGCGCAGCAAGCGGTCACTGAGCGGATGCACCATCGATTCAAGCTAGAAGGGTGCTCCGCCTGGGCCACTCGCCATGCAGCTCACCTATTTCGGCGCCAACGGCTGGTTGCTTGAGCTCGCTGGCCAGCGCCTGTTGCTGGATCCCTGGTTGGTGGGACCACTGCGCTTTGGTGGGGCGGGCTGGTTATTTGAAGGCACGCTGCCCCGCGAGTGGCCGATTCCAGGCGATCTCGATTGTTTGTTGCTGACCCAGGGCCTGCCAGACCATGCCCATCCCGCCACCTTGGAGCGCTTGCCCAAGGCGCTGCCGGTGGTGGGATCTGCGGCAGCGGTGCAGCAAGCTCGCCGCTTCGGTTTCACCCAGAGCGAAACCCTGCGTCCTGGCGAACGCCTGCAGCGCGGTTCGCTTGAGATTCAGGCCACCGCTGGTGCACCGGTGCCGCAGGTGGAAAACGGGTATCTGCTGCGTGGCTCAGGGGAAAGCCTCTATGTCGAGCCCCATGGCTTCTTGGATCCGGCCTTGCCGGCCGAGCCCCTCACGGCGGTGATCACACCGGTGATGGATTTAGGCCTGCCTGTGGCAGGGGCTTTTGTGAAGGGTCGTGCGGTGGTGCCGCAGCTGCTGGAGCGGTTTACACCGGCCCACCTGCTGGCCAGCACGGCGGGCGGCGATGTGGCCTACAGCGGACTGTTGCAGCAGGTGCTGCAGGCCAAAGCCAACAGTGATGAGGAGCAAGCGCAGCTGGCTGGCCGGCACCCGCACACCCGCTTCATTGATCCCGATCCAGGACACTGCTATCAGCTCAGCGCTGACTGATGTCGTCCTCACCCCTGCACCTGGAGCCTGCAGCCATCGCCTTTGGCACCGATGGTTGGCGTGGTGTGCTCGGGGTCGACATCACCATCGAGCGCCTGTTGCCGGTGGCAGCTGCTGCCGCCGCAGAGCTTGCCCATTCCGCCCCGCCGGAGCTCGAAAGCCGCACCGTGGTGATCGGCTACGACCGCCGCTTTTTGGCGCCGGAATTGGCAGCCGCCATTGCTGCAGCGGTGCGCGGAGTTGGCTTGGAACCACTGTTGGCGCAAGAGCCATTGCCCACCCCCGCCTGCAGCTGGGTGGTGGTGGAGCGGCGTGCCCTCGGCGCTCTGGTGATCACTGCCAGCCATAACCCTCCCGAGTGGCTTGGCCTCAAGATCAAGGGCCACTTCGGCGGCTCGGTGGAAGGCGATTTCACCAAGCGCGTTGAGCGGCGCCTACAGGCCGGCGGAATCACCGTGCCCGAACCCGGGGAAACCGAATGCTTTGACGGCTGGGCTGAGTACCTCCATGGCCTGCGCGGTGCGATGGACACCAATGCGCTGCGCCATGGGCTGCAGAGCTTGGGTCTCAAGGTGATCGTGGATCCGATGCATGGCTCGGCCGCTGGTGGTCTGCCGGCGCTGCTCGGGGAGGCGGTGAGCGAAATCCGCTCGCAGCGGGATCCCCTCTTTGGCGGCCATCCACCGGAGCCGCTTGCTCCTTATCTCAGCGAGTTGATTGCCCAGGTGAAAGCCAGCACAGCCGCTGGTCAGCCTGCGGTGGGCATTGTTTTTGATGGCGATGGCGATCGCATTGCCGCCATCGACGAGCAAGGGCGTTACTGCAGTACTCAATTGCTGATGCCGCTGCTCATTGATCATTTGGCCCGGGCCAGGAATCTGCCCGGCAAGGTGATCAAGACCGTGAGCGGTTCGGATTTGATGCGGCGTGTTGCTGAAGACCTTGGCCGTGAGGTGGTCGAAAAGCCGGTTGGTTTCAAATACATCGCCAGCGAAATGCTCAGCGGCCAGGTGCTGGTGGGTGGTGAGGAATCGGGGGGTGTGGGCTTTGGCATGCACTTGCCCGAGCGTGATGCTGCTTTTGCTGCGCTGCTCCTGCTGGAGGCCTTGGTGGAGGGCGGCCAGCCCTTGGGTGCGCGCCTCGAGGCATTGCAGCAGCGTTGCGGCGGCGGCAGCCATTACGACCGCTTGGATTTGCGTTTGGCCGGCATGGACAGCCGCCAGCGCCTCGAGCAGCAGTTGGCTGACGCACCGCCCAGCAGCGTTGCTGGCATGGCGGTGCAGGAGGTGATTCGCACCGATGGCGTCAAGCTGCGGTTGGGACCCAGCCACTGGCTGATGCTGCGGTTTTCCGGCACCGAGCCACTGCTGCGCCTCTACTGCGAAGCCCCCAATGCTGAGCGTGTGGCCGAAGTCTTGGCCTGGGCCAGAGAGTTAGCGGAAGCAGCATGAGCATTCCTCATGGCCGAAGCCGAACGCTGGTGATTGCCAGCGGTAATGCCGGCAAGGTGCGCGAATTTCGGGAGCTCCTGCAGCAGCTGCCATTGGAGCTGCTGCCCCAACCCGATGGGATGGAGGTGGAGGAAACAGGACTCACCTTTGCTGAGAATGCTCGGCTCAAAGCCTTGGCTGTCGCCGCGGCGAGTGGGGCATGGGCTTTGGCGGATGATTCCGGTCTGTGCGTGATGGCTCTTGGGGGCGCTCCTGGGGTGCATTCCGCTCGCTACGCCGCCACTGATCCAGAACGGATTGCGCGGCTCTTGAGCGAGCTGGGCGACCAGGACGATCGGCGCGCCGAATTTCGCGCTGCGCTCTGCCTTGCCGATCCATCCGGGCAGGTGCTGCTTGAAGTGGAGGGTTGCTGCGCGGGTGTGATCACCACGGCCCCGCGGGGTGATTCAGGCTTTGGCTATGACCCCATTTTTGAAGTTGAGGGCTCCGCGTTGACCTTTGCAGAAATGTCGCCGGATCGAAAGCGAGCTGTGGGTCATCGCGGCCGCGCTTTTGCCCTGCTCCAGCCTGAGCTGCACAAACTTCTTAATGATCAGTAGCGCTGATCACAAAACAAGACAGTCGGCGGCGGGATTGAGGACCAATCTTTAGGTTGGCAATTGCCGCTGACGACATCATGGCCATCGCCATGACGACGGGTTACAGCGCGCAGACCGAAGGCGCATTGCGCTGCATCGAAGCCGCTTCGGACTGGGCCTTAGCTTGCGTTGATGCTCTGCCACAGCAGAGCGCTTACACCTTGATTGATTACGGCGCGGCCGATGGGGGCACAGCCGTTGGGCTGTGGAACTCCGTGTTGGACCGCCTCCACGAGCGCCAGCCCCAGGCCCACTACACGCTGGTGGGCAATGACCTGCCCAGCAACGACAACCTTGCTCTGGCCGCCAATGTGGCGCTGCAGTTGTCGCGCCCTCCCAGCCCAACGGTGCTGGTGAGCTGCCGCAGCTTCTACGAGCCGTTGATGGCGCCCGGTTCGGTCAGCTTTGGCTTTACGGCCACCGCTATGCACTGGCTGAGTCAGTCGGCGGGTGCCCTTGATGCACACACCCACGTTCAGGCCTCCGGTGACGCTGAGGCCTTGAGCCGCTTCACCGCGCAGGCCATGCGCGACTGGAATGCCCTGCTGGAGCTGCGGTCCAAGGAACTGCAGGTGGGTGGCCGTTTGCTGACGGTGAACCTCTCCCGCGATGAAGCTGGTCTCTACTTGGGTCACAACGGCGGCCGCACCCGCAATGTGCACGACCAGTTGCATCAGATCTGGCGCGAGATGGCCGATGAAGGTCGCATCAGCGCCGATCACTACCGCGCGGCCACGGTCATGAACTTCTACAAGTCACCCGATGAGTTCATGGCTCCGCTGAAGGACAGCACTTCAGCGGCTTATCGCAACGGTCTGCGCCTCATTGATCAGCGCACGGTGTATGTGGAGTGCCCCTACCGCCGGCGCTGGAAGGAGAACGGTGATACGGCCTCCTTCGCCTCTGGCTTGATGGCCACCATCCGCAGCTGGAGTCGCCACAGCTTTGCGTCAACCGCTGGCGATGCCGCCGCTGATGAGCTCTACGGGCGCCTGGAGAAACGCATTGCTGCGGCTCCTGATGAATGGAGCCTCGATTACGTCGAGCACCATCAAATGATGGAAAAGGTGGCCGCATGAGGAGTGCCGATTCCAGCAGTCCACAGGTGCGCGTGCTGGCGGAGCACATCTCTGATCACCTCTCGGTTTTTGTGGTGGCTGAGAACACCGATGCTGAGCGGCCGGCCAATGGCGGCCTGAGGCTGCTCTCCTACGACAGCGACGCCACCTGCAAAGCCGATGGCCATCGCTTGGCCAGCTTGATGACCAACAAGCATTCCTTGTATGGCACAGGCTTTGCCGGCGGCAAAGTGGTGGCTCGCGCTGCCAATCCGGCAGCGGTGAAAGACGAGCTGATCAATGTGACCGCTGAGCTGCTGGAGTCGCTCGGTGGGGCGATGATCACCGGCTGCGATCTCAATACCAGCCTTGAGGACATGGAGCGGCTGACCGCTCTGACGCCCCATGTGTTGGCCGCTGTTGGCAGCCCCGTCGATGCCAGTAGTGCCACCGCGTTCGGCACGATTGGTGCCGTGGAAGCGGTGCTCCAGGACAGCCTGGATCAGGCGCCCGCTGGTCGGGCGTTGGTGCATGGCTGCGGCGCCGTTGGCGGACCGGTGGCAAAGGCCCTCATTGCCAGCGGTTGGCAGGTCTTCACGGTGGATATGGATTCGGCTCGGGCCCAGATCAGTGGGGCGACCCCCTTGGATCCAGGCTCGGCCTGGTGGACCCAAGAGCTCGACTTGCTGCTCCCTTGCTCGATTTCTGGTCTGATCACCGCTGACATCAGTGCTGCCTTGCAGGTGAAGTCGGTGGTCCCAGCGGCCAATGCACCCTTTGCCGATCCGGACTTGGCCGAGCAGATGCGGCTGCGGGGAGTGCGGGTGTTGCCGGATCCCTTGGTCAATGCCGGAGCGGTGATCGCTGACTCCATTGAGCGCTTTGCCCCAGAGGCTTGGAAACAGGCCAGTCCAGAGCAGGTGTACGCCTTTGTTCGCCAGGCTGTTCGCGATCGCGCCAGCGATTTCCTGGCCCAACGGGATCGGGGCCTCAGTGTTGGTGAAGCATTGATGCATGTGGCTGCCGGCAGTAGCCAGGACCCCATTGGCCTCAGTTTTGTGTTGCCCGCATGAGCACCCAATCCCTTCCCAGCCGCGCTGCGGTGGTGATCATTGGCGGTGGCATGGCCGGACTCAGCTGCGCCTCGTCCCTGGCCCAGCAGGGGGTCAATGATGTTGTGTTGCTGGAGGCCAAAACCCTGGCCCACGCCGGAGCCAGCAGTTTCGGCGAATCCCGCATGTTCCGGGAGATGTATTCCGATCCGGTGCTTTGCCGGCTCGCCCAAGAGGCCAACCGCCTCTGGCGCGAGGAGGAGCAGCGCTCAGGCGAAATCCTGCGCCAGACCCACGGCTTGCTCTTCTACGGCGAAAGCTGGGATGAGGAGACGATCGAAGGTTCGATCCCGGGTGCACGCCGGGTCATGGATGACCAGGGCATTCCCTATGAAGCCCTGACATCTCAGCAGATAGCTGAGCGGTTCCCGCTCAAGCCCAGGGCTGATTTCAGCGGTTTGTTTGAGCCCACGGCCGGGGCTGTTCGCAGTGATCGGGTGATTGCCCACTGGACGCGGACAGCGCGCGCCGCAGGACACCAGCTGATCGAGCATTGCCCTGTTCAGGCCGTCGATCCCAGCTCAGGGCGGGTCAGCCTGCAGAGCGGTGAGCAGATCGAGGCTGACCAGGTGGTGGTGGCCTGCGGCATTTGGAGCCAACTGCTGCTCGCTCCCCATGGCTTGGCCCCCAAGCTGGAGGTGTGGCCCATGCTGTGGGCCCACTACACCGTTGACCCGGCCCTGGCCGATCGCTATCCCCAGTGGTTTTGCTTCCAGAAGGCCCAAGGCGATGACGGAGGCCTGTATTACGGCTTCCCGGCGTTGAGCCGCACCGAGGACGGCCGCCCCAAGATCAAGGCCGGCATCGATTGGGCTCCCGAAGAGCTGCGGGTGGCCGAACCCAATGCCATGCGCAAGGACCCTCCGCCGCGGTTGGTGCAGCTGCTCGATGACTTCCTGTTCAACAACCTCAGCGGTGTGCAGGAGCGCGTTGAAACGGTGATTAGCCCCTATTCGATGGCTTCCGATGTGAATTTCGTCCTTGATCGTCTGGCGCCGCGGCTGAGTTTGTTCAGTGGCGGATCGGGTCAGGCGTTCAAGTTCGCGCCCCTGATTGGCACCTCCCTCGCCCGTCTGGCCATGGGCTTGGCCCCCACCGTTGATCTGTCCTGCTGGAGCCGAGAGCGTGATGCCGTCCGAATCTGATCGTCACTGGCTGAAGCAGCCGCCGCTGTGGGTGGGCGCTGGTCCCCTGCTGGTGTTTTTGGTGATGGCCGCGGTGGATCTCAAGCTGGCCACCGCCTTCACCGAAGGCGGTAAGGCCATCATCAGCAATTGGCTGGGCAGCACCTGGCAATGGATGGTGGCGCTGCTGTTCTTGATTGCAGCAGCTCTGGCCATTAGCCCAGTCGGCAGGCTCAAGCTGGGCGGAGCCGAGGCCAAGCCAAGCCTCAAGTTGTTTGATTGGTGCGCCGTGCTGATCTGCACGCTGCTGGCTGGTGGCGGTGTGTTTTGGTCGGCGGCTGAACCGCTGTTCCATTTCCAATCCCCGGCCCCCTATTTCGAAGGGGTGAGCGGCAGCACCGAAGCCGCCGTTGATCCAGCCCTCGCGGTGAGCTTTTTGCACTGGGGCTTTTTGGCCTGGGCGCTGGTGGCCACCACGGTCACGATCACCTTTTCGGTGCTGGAGCGCCGCGGTGAGCCCCTGCGGCCCCGCAGTTTGCTGGTCCCCCTGGTGCCTCGCGGTTGGGTGGATGGGACCCTCGGCCATCTCTGCGATGGTCTCTCGGTTGTGGCGGCGATTGCAGGCACCGTCGGCCCCCTGGGTTTCCTCTCCCTGCAGCTCAGCAATGCTGCGGGGCAGTTGCCGGGCTTGGCCGATAGCGCTGGTTTGCAGTCGCTGGTGGTGGTGCTGCTGACGGCAGTGTTTGCCACCTCAACGGTGAGCGGCATCCAAAAGGGCATCAAATGGCTCTCGGAGCTCAATGTTTGGCTCACCCTCGGTTTGGGTGCGGCGTTGTTAGTGCTTGGCCCTGGGGTGTGGTTGGCTCAGCACTTCTTCAGCTCGTTTGGGCTGTACCTCAGCCGTTTGCCCCAGATGGCGCTGGCTTCCAATGACGGCAGCAGCAATTGGGTCAATGGCTGGACGGTCTTCTACTGGGGCTGGTTTTTGGGCTACGCCCCGCTGATGGGGCTGTTCACCGCGCAAGTGAGCCGCGGGCGCAGCGTGCGCGAGCTGGTGCTGGCGGTGGCGATTCTGTGCCCGCTGGTCACCAACATCTGGTTCACCTTGCTGGGGGGGAGCGGCCTCTATCTGGAGCTGGCCAATCAAGGCTCCATCACCGGACCGTTGGCGGAGAGCGGTGCTGCTGCGGCTCTGCTGGCGATCCTCACCCAGTTGCCCCTGGCCTGGTTGCTGATTCCCGCCGGGTTGTTGCTGGTGGTGCTGTTCATGGCCACCAGCGCTGATTCGATGAGCTATGCCGCTGCGATGGTGGTCAGCGGTCAGAGCCAGCCGCCTGCTGTGTTGCGCTTGTTCTGGGCGCTGATGATCGGCAGCCTCACCTTGGTTCTGCTCCGCATTGGCACCAGCCTGGGCGACAGCACCAGCATCAATGCCTTGCAGGCTTTCATCGTGATTGCGGCGGTTCCTGTCACCCCGCTGGTGCTCACCACGCTGTGGACAGCACCGCGCTTGGCTTGGCGGGAATGGCAGCGGCAGCAGGGCTGATCAGCTGGCCTGCACCCAGCTGCCGTGCAGGCCGTGGGGAATCGCTAAGGGCAGCTCGAAAACGGCCTGCTCGTTGAGTGTGCTGGCATCAAGGATCACCAGATCGCTGGCGCAGCGGGCCCCATTCCAGACCAGACACAGCACCCAGCCATCGTCTTCGGCTGTAGCGCCAGGGTTGGCCACCATGACCGGTTCACTGACAAAGCCCCGAGGGGCGGCGCTCCACACACGGCTCTCGCCGCTGGCCAAATCCAGCTTGCGAATCGCTTGCAGCGGATCGTTGCCCTGCTCGCGCTCGGCCACGGCCATCCAGCTGTAGCGAGCCTGGAGGCCCACCCGGTTGGGATTGACCATCGCAAATTCGCAGCAGCGCTCGCTAAGCCGCTCCCGCTGAGCTGTCGCCGTTTCGGTGTCGATGCGGCAACGCTCCAGTAGGCCTTCGGGGATCTGCTCAAAGTCGACTTCGCGGAAGTCGACCCCCGGTCCGATCGAGGGGAAATCGTCGTAGACGATGCTTTCGAGCACCACCGTTTTGCCCTCTTCCCAGGCATTGAGGTGATGGAAGACAAAACCTTCCGGCGCGTCGATGACCTTGGCGCTTTGGCCGGCGAAGGCGCCGCTATCGCGCGGAACCAACCAGAACTTGGCCTGCCCTTTGGGGTTGGATTCCAGGCACTGGGCGGCACCCTTTTGCCCCAAAACAAACGGCAGCGGGTTGAAGTTGATGGCGTTTTGCCAGAACACAGCCCAGTTGGGCGTGATGGCGAAATCATGCAAGAAGGCAAAGCCGTTGAAGCTGTCGCGGCGGTCATGCAGGAGGCTGCCGTCGGCCGCGAATTCCATCAGCCGCACCGTGCTGCGTGGTCCGGTTTTGACGCCGAAGGTCACCATGCGCGGATCGCCGTGGTGGCCGGGATCAAAGCGGGGATGGGCGCTGAAGGCTTCACCAGGCTTGAGCACCCCGTTGAGGCGGCTCAGGCCGCGGGTTTCCAGGCTGTCTGGATCGAGGGCATGGGGTTCGGCGGCTTCCCAGAGGGCCAACAGGTCATCGCCTAAACGCACCACACCGGTGTTGGCAATGTTTTTCAGGCGCAGATCAAAGGCATTGGCCATCACCCCGCCAGGCTTTTGGCTGCCAAATACGCCGCGGTAGAGCACCTTGCCGGCGGCTTCTTCGGCTAGCCAGCCTTCGGTGCGCACAAAGCGGTTGCTCAGCTGCAGCCGGCCACCGGCCAGTTGCAGCGCAGTGATCATGCCGTCGCCATCAAAGGGGTGATGCAGCCATTGGCCGCCACGTTCCAGCCGGCCAGGGCCATTGCGATACAGCACCCCGGCCAGCGCATCGGGGATCTGGCCGCGCGTGGGCTCCAGCACCACATCGCTGAGCTCTTGCCCCACATTGCGAAAGGCACTGGACCAGTCGCTGCGGGTGTAGCTCGGAGCTGCAGGGGCAGCGGTCATGTCGGGCCGGCGGTGGCCCCCATCATCTCGTGAAGGACTGTGAAGGTGCGTCGGTGGCCAATTGCCCCACGCTGCTGATCCATTCCTGCAGCTCCCACTCCACCCCACCACTGAGCAGCATCGGGTCCTGCTGGATCAAGGCCAGCGCGGCGTCGTAGTCGCTGGCTTGCAGCAGCAGCAAACCCCCTCCGCCAGGCTTCCCCTCGCCATCGACCAGAAAGCCGCTGCTGATCTCGATCCCCTGCTGGCGGCAGTCCGCCACCCAGCGCTTGTGGGCTGCGATCGCCTGTTTGAGCTCAGCAGCTGGCCGCCGAAAGGTTTCCCGCTTGATGAACCAGCGCACGCCTCAACCTGTGGTGCCGGCCTGCTCGAGCACCCCTTTGCTGCTGGGAATTGCGCTGGCGCGGCGCGGATCGATTTCGGTGGCCATGCGCAACGCGCGGGCGAAGGCCTTGAAGCAGGCTTCAACGATGTGGTGTGAATTCACCCCATCGAGTTGGCGGATGTGCAGGGTCAGCCCAGCGTTGTTGGCCACGGCAACAAAGAACTCTTTGACCAGCTCGGTGTCGTAGCTGCCAATTTTTTGCGCTGGGATGGCCAGGGAATAACTCACGTGCGGCCGGCCGGAGCAGTCGAGCGCCACCTGCACCAAGGCCTCATCGAGGGGGGCCACAAAGTGGCCAAAGCGGTGGATGCCGCGGCGATCGGCAAGGGCTTGCCCGAGCGCTTGGCCCAAGGCAATGCCCACATCCTCATTGGTGTGGTGATCGTCGATGTGGGTGTCACCAGTGGCGCTGATCGTCAGATCAAACAGCCCATGGCTGGCCAGTTGATGGAGCATGTGATCGAGGAAGGGCACGCCGGTGCTTACCTCGCATTGGCCACTGCCATCCAGGCCGATGGCCACACGGACCTCGGTTTCTCCGGTGACGCGATGGATGTTTCCTTGCCGGCCCATGCCCGATCGCCATTCACCCCATGCTGACAGGCCTGGGCGATCGGTCCAGGCTCACATGCCGTTGACGCAGTAGCCGGCATCCACATAGATGGTTTGCCCGGAGATGCCACTGGCCAGATCACTCAGCAGGAAGGCGGCGGTGCCGCCCACTTCCATCTGGGTCACGGTGCGGCGCAGCGGAGCTTTCTCTTCCACGTTGTGGATCATGTCGAGGATGCCGCCGATGGCGGAGCTCGCCAGGGTGCGGATCGGGCCAGCGCTGATGGCGTTGACGCGCACCTGCTTTTCAGGGCCCAGCTCGGCGGCCAGATAACGGACGGACGCTTCCAGGGCGGCCTTGGCCACGCCCATGACGTTGTAGTTGGGGATCGCCCGTTCGGCCCCCAGGTAGGAGAGGGTGATCACGCCAGCTTTTTCGCTGAAGAGCGGCTTGGCGTAGGCGCAGAGCGGCGCCAAGGAGTAGGCGCTGATCTCCAGGGCCCGGGCAAATCCGGCGGCGGTGGTGGCGCTGTAGTCGCCAATCAATTCTTCTTTGCCGGCGAAGGCCAGGCAGTGCACCAGGCCATCCAGCACGCCCCACTTCTCCTTGATTTCGTTGAACACCGCCTCCATCTGGGCGGGGTCTTGCACGTTGAGTGGCAGAAACAGGCTGGGCGCTAGGGGTTCGGTGAGTTCACGCACCTTGGCCTCAAAGCGGCCCTTGTCATCGGGCAGGTAGGTGATGCCCAGCTCAGCGCCAGCGGCCTTGAGTTGCTGGGCAATGCCCCAAGCGATGGAGCGGTTATTGGCGATGCCGGTAACGAGGATCTTCTTGCCGGTGAGATCGAGCAGCATCGGGGCGGTCCTGCAGGGCGGAATCGCGCGATTCTCCCCCATGCCCCGCCAAGATCGGCGTTCAGTCGACCAGCTCGCTCCGGTGCCCGCTGCTTCTTCTTCTCTGGATCCTGGTGATCTGCCGCGCCAATTGCCCAATCGGGAGGCGCTCAACAGCCTGCTGCAGCAGGAATTTCCTGAGGCCTCAGGGGAGCTCAGCCCGATTCGTGGTGGTCGTAAAGCTGCGGAGATGCGGCTGAGCAAGGTGGACCCAGCCCGCTATGCCCGCAGCCGCAACCACTTGGAAGGAATGGTCACCGGCCTCTCGCCCTACATCCGCCATGGGGTGTTGAGCCTGGCGGAGGTGCGTGATGCGGTGTTCCGGCGGATTCGTCACCGCGATGAGGGCGGCAAGTTGATCAATGAATTGGGCTGGCGCGATTTTTGGCAGCGCATGTGGCTTGAGCTCGGCGATGCCATTGCTGAAGACCAAGAGGAGTACAAAACCGGCCATCCGGCGTCGAGCTACAGCCGCGAATTACCGCAGGACGTGCGCGATGGCTGCACCGGGCTGGCCTGCATGGACGGGTTTCATGAGCAGTTGGTCACGACCGGTTGGCTGCACAACCACGCCCGCATGTGGCTGGCCGCCTATGTGGTGCACTGGCGCCGGGTGCATTGGCGGGCTGGAGCCGATTGGTTCCTCGAGCATCTGCTCGATGGTGATCCCGCGAGTAACCACTTGAGTTGGCAGTGGGTGGCCAGCTGTTTCAGCCACAAGCCCTACTTCTTCAATCGCGACAACCTCGAGCGCTACAGCAATGGCCGCTACTGCCGAGCCTGCAGTTGCGCCGACCGCTGCCCCTTAGAAGGCAGCTACGAAGCCCTGGAGTCGCAGTTGTTTGCTGTCAGC
>Ga0180433_10008102_pt1 | contig 13202 bp, 20 predicted proteins | sample SS_ome_8_FD_132980 | JGI IMG/M metagenome (GOLD analysis project Ga0180433, IMG submission 132980) | Hypersaline lake sediment archaeal communities from the Salton Sea, California, USA - SS_1_D_1 metaG | ecosystem: Environmental > Aquatic > Non-marine Saline and Alkaline > Hypersaline >... | reverse complement strand
TCTTGGAAAGTCAAACAAGAAAATGGAGAGAGATGTATACAATTATATGATGAAAATGGCAATGAGATTGATGGAGATGAAGCTAGATGGGAAGGTGATTTTAATTGTTCTAATAATCAACTAACTAGCTTAAAAGGTGCTCCTAGAGAAGTTAATGGTGATTTTTATTGCTCACATAACAAATTAACTAGCTTAGAAGGTGCTCCTAGAGAAGTTAATGGTGATTTTTATTGTCATACTAATCAACTAACTAGCTTAGAAGGTGCTCCTAGAGAAATTAATGGTTATTTTGATTGTCATAAGAATCAATTAACTAGTTTAGAAGGTGCTCCTAGAGAAATTAATGGTAGTTTTTATTGTTCTGATAATAAACTAACTAACTCAAACATTAAATTAGTTGGTTCTCTAGAAGAAATTGAAAAAAAGATACAGTTAGAGAAGGCTAAAGAAACTGTTTTGTTTGGAGTAGTGAATAAATAAAAGGAGTTTATATGAAAATTTTTAATAGTAAGCTTGAAATTGAAAATTATTTATTGGATTGTCATTATTTTCACGAAAAAATACCCACACCATTATTGATAAGTAAAACTTTTTGTATAAAATTAAAAAAAAAAGAAAAATGAACTTTTTATACTAGTAACAAAATATGGACCTATAAAAGTTATGTGTCCAAAATATGCCGATAGTATTTTATATAAGATTTTAAATTAAAAAAAAAGGGAGAAATTAGTGATTAATTTAGAAAAACTAAAAAATATTGAAACTCCTTGGGGATCAATGGGCTATTTGGTTGGAAAAAGAACTTATTTTCGAAATGATTATGATAGATCAGAAGAATATTTTGATGTTGTAAATCGCGTTATTATGGCAGCTAATAAACAACTCAAAGTTGGTTTTACCTTACAAGAACAATATCGATTGGCTGAGATATTATTAAAATTAAAAGGAACTGTTGCGGGTAGGTTCTTTTGGCAATTGGGCACAAAAACCGTAAGTCGCCTTGGCTTAGCTTCATTACAGAACTGTGCTTTTACTAAAATTGATCATCCAATTGAACCATTTATTTGGGCAATGGATATGCTTATGTTAGGATCTGGCGTTGGATACTCTATTCAAAGAGAACATATATATAAACTTCCTCCAATAAAAAAACGTAAAATTAAAATTGAAAGATTAAATGCAAATGATGCTGATTTTATAGTTCCAGATAAAAGAGAAGGTTGGACTAAATTATTAGGTAAGGTATTAAAATCATATTTTTATAGTGGTCAAGGATTTACATATTCAACAAAATGTATTCGTGGTAGAGGACTTCCAATTAAAGGTTTTGGTGGAGTGAGTTCTGGACCCGAAGAATTAGTAAAAGGCATTGAAAATATTTGTGGAGTTCTTGATAATAGAAGAGGTAAACAACTTAGACCAATTGATTGTCTTGATATAATGAATATTATTGGTTCTATTGTAGTAGCTGGTAATGTTAGAAGAAGCGCACAAATAGCAATAGGTGATTATGATGATTTAGATTATTTAAATGCAAAAAATTGGGATTCGGGTAATATTCCTAATTGGAGAGCTATGTCAAATAATTCCGTAGTGTGTAATGACATAAATAAACTTCCAGATCAGTTTTGGGATACCTACTTGGGTAATAGCGAACCATATGGATTAATTAATCTAAAACTCTCTCAAGAAGTGGGAAGAACGGGTGAGACACAATATCCTGATCCTGAAGTGGCTGGTTATAATCCTTGTGTAACGGGTGATACAGAAATTTTAACAGACAATGGCTATTATAGAATTGACTCTCTTGTTGGTAAAAAAGTTAAAGTTTGGAATGGATTTGAATTTTCAAAAGTAGAACCAAAGATTACTGGCGAAAATCAAAGAATATTAGAAGTTAGTTTTTCTAATGGTAGAACGCTTAAATGTACACCTTACCACAAATTTGTATTGTCTAGGGGGTATAATGGTGAAGAAGAAAAGTTAGAAGCCAAGGATTTAAAGCTGGGCGATAAGCTTATTAAACATAATTTTCCAACTCTTAGTCAAGGTAAAGAATCTAACTTAACTGATATGTACACACAAGGATTTTATTCAGCAGACGGTGTTAAAAACAAAAACATTATTTGGCTTTATAAACCAAAATACAATATTGAAAAATATCTAAATGTAAGACAAATTGGTAAAGAGTATACTAACCAAGTTGGTGTATCTAGAAAAAATCTAGCAATGAACTTTGATTTTAAGTCTAAAACTTATATTCCATTTGAATTAAATATTCAAGGAAGATTAGCTTGGTTTTCTGGGTTAATTGATGGAGATGGCGTTGAATTAAAAGAGGGAGGTTTGCAACTTTGTTCAGTAGATAAAGAATTTTTATTAGATGTTCAAAAATTACTCACAACTTGTGGAATTTCCAGTAAGATAAATTTAATGAGAAAAGCAGAAAAAAGAGAAATGCCGGATCAAATGGGAGGAACAAATTTATACTCTTGTCAAAAATTATATAGAATGTGTGTCTCCGCAAAATCTATTCAATATTTAAAGAAACTAGGATTATCAACTAAACGTTTAAAATTTGAAAAAGAACCAAATAGAGACGCCAGTAGATTTGTGCAAGTAACTGGGATTAAAGAACTTGGTATAGAAGATTATGTGTACTGTTTTACTGAACCTAAGAGAAATCTTGGCTGTTTTAATGGTATTGTTACAGGTCAATGCGCAGAACAATCATTAGCACCATATGAAACATGTTGTTTAGCAGAAATCCACCTTCCTAACATCGAGTCAAAAGATGAACTCAAAGAAGTTGCGGAGTATCTCTATCGTATCAACAAACATAGTTTAGCCCTTCCATGTCATCACAAACAAACTGAAGAAATTGTCCACAAAAACATGAGGATGGGTATTGGTATTACTGGATATTGCATGGCTACTAATAAACAAAAGAGCTGGTTGAGAGACACATATACTCATCTTAGAAAGTTTGATAATGAATATTCAGCTAAACATGGGTTTCCAACCTCTATTAAATTAACTACTGTAAAGCCCTCAGGTACCCTCAGTTTACTTAGCGGAGTAACTCCGGGATGTCATCCAGGATATAGTCATTATCATATCAGAAGAGTTAGAATTTCTTCTGAGAGTTCTTTAGTTCAAGTATGTAAACAAAATGGTTATCCTGTAGAATTTGCGAAAAATTTTGATGGAACTGATGATGTAAACACTTCGGTAGTAGAATTTCCTTGTAAGTTTCCTAGACATACCTTAGTTGCCGAAGATTGTACAGCAATTGATCAACTTGAAATTGTTAAGGGACTCCAAAAAGACTGGTCTGATAACGCAGTGAGTTGTACAGTATACTATAAAAAAGATGAATTACCAAAAATTAAAAGATGGTTGGCAAAAAACTTTAATAAAAATATTAAAAGTGTATCATTTCTACTACATAGCGAGCATGGATTTGTGCAAGCACCACTTGAAGAAATTACAAAAGAAGAGTATGATAAAAGAGTGAAATTAGTCACCCCTATTACAGATTGTATAATTAAGGAGGAGGACATCTCTGAGGATCAAATTGGTTGTTCTAGTGGAGCTTGTCCAATTAAATAATATGTTTAAAAAATTAACTATAAAACAAAGATTAAAACTCTTAAAGAGATCTACCCAAAAAAGAAACATTAGTGTAGAACTAAATCATTATTTTTATAAAAAACTACTTGATTTGGGTTGCGTTTTTTCAATGAGTTGGCTATATATCACGAAAGGACTGGCAAATGATATACCCCGAGGTTTCAACAGAAAACTGGTTAAAGAAATACACAGAATTAGAAATAGAAGAAGGCTTCTGTAACCATTGTGGTAAGTCTATGAAGACAACGAAACCTTTTATAGAAAAAGATGTGGCTGGTCTTGTTTCTCCAAATTGTTCTTGTGGAAAAAATACAAATCAAGCAATGACAATGATTCCAACATCAGATAGCGAAATTCAATATTGGAACCAACTTCTAATTCAATAACTTTACTTATAAGTAATGTTTAGTTTTTTTGTTTCGTTAACAAACGATATTGAAAATTTATTTGGAGACTTTGAGAACTTAAGATTAAATAAAGGATAATATGTTTTCTTTAATTTGCGTTGCACCAATTTTAATAAATTTATCTAAAGAACCTTGGATAGATCACGACTTTAAAATACTAAAAAGAGTAAAAACAAGATGTCAAAATTATTATAAAGATGCTCCTTGTGTTAAAAAATTTATAAAGAAAAAACCTAGAAGTTATAATGTAATTTGTGGTAAATTAAAAAAATGAAAATAATTAAATTAATTAGTGATACACATAATGATGCTCATGAGCTTAATTCTAAAGAATTAGATTCAGATATTCTTATACATTGTGGTGATTTTGGAACAAAAGGTAATTTTACAGAAGCAGTTAATTTTCTTCACTGGTTTGTAAAACAACCCTCAAAATATAAGATTTTAGTTCCAGGTAATCATGATTCTAAAATTAAAAGTCACGTTGAGTTATTAAAATTGGCTTATGATTTAGGAATTCACATTCTAATGGATGATTATATAGAAATTTATGGACTAAAAATATACGGTTGTTGTAAAGTTTTCAAATCTGAAAATAAAAACCAACTAGATCAAATTAAAAGAAAAAAAGCGTGGAAAAATATTCCAAAAAATTTAGATCTATTAATTACTCATATGCCTCCCAAATACATATTGGATATGAATCAAGAAGGTCAAAATTGTGGCTGCACTCAACTTACTGAAAAAATAAAAGAAGTAAAACCCAAATATCATGCATTTGGTCACATTCATGAAGATGGAGGAAAAACATTGAAAAAATATGATACAATTTTTATGAATTGTGCTGTTAAAAATCGACTTTATATAACAGTACGAGGTCCAATGGAAATCAAACTATAGGAGATCTAATGGAGTTAAAATTAGAATCAATAAAAGATTATATAGAAGATAAGTACTATGATTTTATTGGTTTTTTTAGTTCAAAATATCAAATGTTACAAAGAATGTTTTTTTGGGGATGGAAAATGCGTTGGTCTTGGGACTTTGATTCTCATACCATTTATGAAATGTTACATTATAAATTAGATCGTTTATATAATTGTCATTTAAAATACAGTCATTGTGTTTGGAATAGTGATCCAAATAACAATTTAATGAAAAAACTTAAAGAAGCTTCAATTTTAGCCAAAAGATTAAGTGAAGATCAATATGATATAAAAGCTTTTGAAGAAGCTGATAAAAAGTTTAAGTTTAAAAGTTGGATGGAAAAAATCAAAGATACATCTTATTCAAGATATTATTCAACATATGAGATAACACCTAAAAGAGCTGAATTATATCGAAAAGCTAGAGTAAAAATATACTTTAAACAAAAACAATATGAAAAAGATCGATTGTTCAAATTGCTAAATCAATATATAGCTATTTGGTGGGATTAATTATGTTAAGTTTAAAAAAACTAGATAATTTATTTGCTAGAGCAGAAAAAATAGCTCAATTATCTCCAGATAGTCAAACAAAAGTTGGTTGTATAGCAGTTCGAGAAGATGGTTCTGAAATTGGTTCGTCATATAATGGATTTATTCCGGGAGCACCAGATAGTAAGCTTCCAAATATTCGACCTGAAAAATATCAATATATAAACCATGCTGAAGAAAATCTAATAAGACAAAGCGCCAAACATGGAGTGGCAATTGGTAATTCTATTATTATTGTTACCCTTTCACCTTGTATTTCATGTTGTCGGGCCTTATGGACAAGCGGTGTAAAGACAATTTATTTTAAAGAAGAATACAGAGACTTTCATAAGCAGTTGAAAATGAAGGACTTAAAAATAAAGTTGACTAAAATTGATAAATATACTAGAATCGATTTAGGAGTAAAATCATGAAATATTTATTGTTATTATTTTTGTTAACATCTTGTTCTGCATTAAAAACTAGAGGACATCAAAAATCTAAAGAAATTAGGTGTGAAAAAGAAAGTTCGTTTCTTAATCAAATGGAAAAGTGTATGACAACTTTTTCAAAACAAGGCTTTGATTCTATGGCAATTATTGACATTTGTGAAAGTGTGTATAGAAGGAGAAAATAATGGATGATCTTCTATTACCACCCAGTGAGTTAATAGATTGTATACTAGAAACGCATATGTTAAAACAGCAAGCAAAAATGGAAAGTGATGAAGATTTAGTTGATTTTGTAACAGAATATTCAAATAGTGTTGAATTAACTACACAAACCGAACTGGCAATGTCATCTTTTTTTAATACGGGACATTTAAATTATAAAAATAGAGTTATATTAGAAAATTGCTACGTTTTACTAAAAAATTATCTATGTATTGGATTAGATGGTCAAATATATCAAACACATATGGTTAAAAAATAATGACAAAAGAAATAATCATTCTTGAAGATCAGGAAACTGCTCAAGATTTAAATAGATACATTATTGAAGAAAATCCCAATTATGATATTAATTATCAAAATGATTCAATTATCTATACAGATGATGATTATAATGTAACAATACCTCAAAAATATTTTGATATATTTAATTTTAAAAAATCAAACCAAGATGATTACTCCGATCAACTTATATTTGGAAAAAACTCTTTACAAGAAATTATCTCAATAGAAGTAAAAAATGATAAAGTTTTTTTATTTTTAAATGATGGAACAATAAAAACACACCCTATGATTTATTGGATGCTTTCAAATAAAAAATTAGATTCAAAATTTGAAAGACTTGAAGGAAACCAACATTATAAATTTATTCGAAGATTCAAAAGTAAAAATACATTTATCAAATACAATGGTATCTATAATAAAATGCGAAAAGATGTTTTTCGTATATTCAATGATAAAGAATCTGCCATGATTTATTATGGCTACACAATGTTTAAAGGATTAAAAGTTAAAGATGTTTCAGTCCTATCTTTTGACATTGAAGCTAGTGGCTTAACAAAAGACAAAGAATCTAAAGTTTTTTTAATAACAAACACATTTCGAAAATCAGATGGAAGTATAGTTAAAAAACATTTTCGCCTAGATCATTATAATTCTGATATAGAGATGATTGACGATTGGTGTAAATGGGTTGTAAAGCAAGATCCTACTGTAATTAATGGTCACAATATATATGGATATGACTTACCTTATCTACAATATTGTTATGCCGAACGTGATGGTTATAAAAGAACACTTCCGCTTGGAAAATATGAAGAACCTATGGCTATTAAGAAGAATGAATCTAAATTTCGAGTTGATGGAAATCAAACTTGGTCATATAAAAAAATACATATTTATGGTCGTCATATCATAGATGGTATGTTTCTTGCTGTAAAATATGATATTGGAAGAAATTATCCTTCTTGGGGACTAAAACAAATTGCCGAATATGAAGGGATTGTAAAAAAAGACAGACAGTTTTATGATGCATCACAAATAGGTAAAAATTGGCATAATAAAAATGAAAGAGAAAAAATTGTAGCATATGGTGTGGACGATTCAGATGATTCTTTAGCGTTGTATGACATTCACATTCCTAGTATATTTTATATGACACAGTCTGTGCCTAAACCCTTTCAATTAATGGGTCTGTCAGCCTCTGGGGCTCAATTAAATGCCATTATGGTAAGAGCCTATATGCAAGATAACCATAGTATTCCAAAGACTTCAGATCGCGAATATGTGGCTGGTGGAATGTCTTATGGAATTCCAGGGGTTTATAAAAATGTTGTGAAATGGGACGCAAAAAGTTACTATCCCAGTACAATTCTTGCTTTTGATATTTATGATAAAGAAAAAGATCCAAAAGCTTATTTTCTTAAAATGGTAAAATACTTTACCTACAAAAGATTTGAACAAAAAGATCAATATAAAGAAACCGGGGATTCGTATTATGATGATCTTCAAGCTGCTAGTAAGGTTTTTATCAATAGTTCTTATGGTTTATTGGGCACTCCTGGTCTTAATTTTAATAGTTACAAAAACGCAGCTTTAATTACAAAATGTTGTCGAGCTGGTCTACAAAAGGCAATTATTTGGGCAACGGGTTTCAATATTGATTATTGGTGGAAAGAGTATAAAGAATCAACAACACATGAACAGGATTTTGCTGGATTTGAAAATTCAACCACCACTCCTACTTATCCCTTTGAGTATATTGATAATAAGACTAAATGGAATTGTAATGAAATGCCTCAACACAATTGGAAACTTGTAAATCTTGATACAGATTCTCTTAGTTTTTGTAAACAAGATGGAAGTGTGTATACAAAAGATGAAAAGAAAATGATTTTTGAAGAGCTTAATAATATTATGTATAGTGAGTGGGAACCTGATGGAGTTTTTGAAAAAGTATTAGTTGTTAAAGCCAAAAATTATGTTCTAAAAGAGGAAGGATCTGATAAATTAAAATTTAAAGGTTCTAGCTTAGTTGATGGAAAAAAAGAATTAGCTCTAAGAGAAATGCTTCAAGAATTGATTAATGGTTTATTAAATGGTGAACAAAATAGTGTAAATATATACCATAATTATATAAAAGAAGCAAACAACATTAAAGATATAAATCGCTGGACGACAAAAAAATCAGTTACAGCTAAAGTTTTAAATCCTGAAAGAACCAATGAACTAGTTGTTTTAAATGCAATTAAAGATAAAAACCCCAGAGAAGGGGATAAATTTTATTTATACACAGCATTAGATGGAAAACGTCAAAAAATAGTAAAAGGTGAACCTGTATTTCTTAAAAGTGGCGAACCAAGCTTAGTTCCAAATAATATATTAAAATGTGCTGAAGATTGGAACCAAGATGAGTATAAAGTTCATTATACTAAAAGAGTTTATATGACTTTATGTATTCTAGAAAATCTATTGGAAATGGATAAATTTTTAAAGTTTCACAATAAATCAAATCAAGAAAAAATCAAAGATCTTTTATAGATATATTTTATTGATAGGAGTTTTATATGAACAAAGATGAGCTTTTAAAAAAACTAAATGAATATTTTCATAAAAGATTTCAATTTTTATCTGGTATTAATTTTCATGGATTAGAAACAATATCAAAAGATGTCCTTAGTATTTTTGAAAAGCACCTATTAGAAAACGAAAATAATGATCGAAAATAATTATTATAAAGAAAAAACAACAAGTGTTGTTGTTCTTGTTATTGAAGAGCAGAAAGATGGAGTTTTAGTAAAAGAGGTATACCCTAGTGAGTACCCATATTATTATATACATAATCAAAAATTTAAAAACTTTTTTTTTATCAAAAATTCACAACACTAAATTATGGAAAATTATAAATGAAAATAATAGTTAAAGATGATTTTTTAGAAGATCCAGAACATTCAAGAAAACTTGCAAATACAGGAAATTTTGAAGGAAGTTGCGATCATAATGAATATCATTGGAATGATCTAAAAACCAAGGAACCCAGAGATTCCGAAAAATACAATAGAATTTTTTCTAAACTTTTAGAAGAAGAAGTTTTATGTGTTGATGATTCTTTTCGAAAATATAATATTTGCTTAGAAAGACCTGATAAAAAAGTACATGTACATCATCATGATGTGGATTATATTGCTATTGTTTATTTAAATCATCCAGAATTAGAAACAGATGGTACTGCAATTATGAAACATATTGAAACTGGAATTGAATATAAGGATGAACAAAGATTTGGTTCTGAAATTACAGCAGAAGGTGATTGGCAAAGCGATTCCTATGATCTTAGTAAATGGGAAACTAAAATGTTTATCCCAATGAAATTTAACAGATTGTTGATATTTGAACCTCGTTATTATCACACCGAAACTAGAACTTTTGGAAAAACAATAGAAGAAGGTCGTTGTGTTGAATTATTTCATATCATTAAAAAAGAAAAAATAAATTATTGGAAGGAATTTTGGAAAGAGGATATAGAAAGTGGAGAGTACGATCTCCCTGCTGAATTTTTTAAAAATGAGAATGATTATGAAAAGAGATGAAATGCTTAAATCTTTAGCAAAATATCTAGTTAAAAGAGATTCACATTTAGCTTTAAACATTCAACAAGCTGAAATTTTAGCAAATTATGCATTGCATTTTGTGGAAAAAAAAGGTATGCTACCACCAGTAAATCCAAATGAGATTTATTATAGTGCAGATGAACCGGGGGGATATTTACCAAATGAATGGGAAGATGGTTGGTATAATCCTAGTGATAAAACATTTTATAAAAATGGAGATAATGAATGAAAAAATCAATTATATATATTTTTATTAGTTTATTAATTGTTGGTTTTTTAATTTATTTTTTTGGAGAAAATGGACTGTGGGCAAGTCTAATGGGATTTCTAGGATTAGGAGGCTCAAAAGTTTTATCTAAATTAGAAAAAAAAGGTTTAATTTTAGATAAAAAAGCAAGTGATATCAAAAAAGATATTAAAAAGATTCAAGAAAAACGTGAAAATATTAAAATTAAAGACCTATCTCCTGAAGAAGAAAAAGATTATTGGAAAAAACTTTAACATTATTAAAGTAATATGGATTTAAAAAAAAATGTTATAATTATATTTGGGATTAACAAATGTACCAAATTGGTGATAAAGTAAAATTAAAGTATACTAGTAAATCATGGACTTGTCAATATGCTGGTCAAGAAGTTGAAATTATTAGTATTTTATCTAAAACAACGAGTACTGTTCGAGCAACTGATGGTTATGAGTTTTTTTGTCCTAATGATTATTTTGATAAAAAAACTGAAACTTCTTGCACTTCTTCTACTTATATTATAGAATGCACTTGTGGTGCCCATAAAACATGGGGAGAAAATTGTCCTAGTTTTTTTCATTCTGATTATTGTTCTTTATATAAACCAAGGAAAGAAGATTGATTTTACCAAAAGTATATTTGGATGAAACATGTGGAGTAAGACCTGGACCCAATCAAGCATCGTTTAACAATATTGTATATACTGTGTGGTACATGTTAGCTAGAAAAAAACAACATACTATAAATAATAACGACTTAGCTGCTCTTATTAAACATATTCAAGAAAACACAGATGAATATGGTTTATATAAACCTAAAAATAGTCATGATAATATAACATATAAATTAATTGCTTCTAAAATATTTCATTTAAATTCAACAACAAATATGAACTTTTTTAAAGCTATTAAAGAAATTGGGATTTATCGTATTTGGGATGTTATATTTTATGGAACTATATTTGGTCCTAAATTATTAAGACCTGTATTTCGTTTATTTATGTTTATTCCAGCACTTCAAATGATAGAAGCCTGTTATTCAGAAGGAAAAATTAGACCAAAGTGGTTTGGTGATGGAGAAAACTCAAGAATTAAATGGTGGTTTAAAAAGAAAAAACTTATAGCTGAAAAACATGATGAACTAAGATCTTACTATACATGGCAAGTAAAAAATGATAAAAATCGAACTTCTATTCATATGCAAAATGATGGTAAGCATCTCGCAGTTTTTAGATTGTGTGCATTTCAAGATGATTTTCTTGTATTAAAATTAGCTGCAAAAATTTGTAAAAAAATTCTTATAAAAAAATATGGACATGATTACACATATCGTATTATATATAATTATTTTTTAGATAGAAAACATCCACTTATTGCTATGTGGAAGGGATATGGAGATATACTATGACTAAACAAGAATTACAAAATATTAAATTTGACTTATTAGATCATTTTATAAATCACAAATATGATATTCTTCTAAATCCTCATTTTGTATTTGAAATAAAACCACGTTATTCTTATGAAGAAGAAATGCTTATAACAATGTTTATTCAAACTGAAATGCCTTATCTAACTCTATTTGAAAAAAATAATTCAAATGATGTTATAATTTCTCTAACAAAAGAAATTAAATCAAAAGATTTATTATTTTATTACAAAGAAAGTTATAAAGAATTATCAAATAGATACTCTAATTTTTTAAATAAATTAGAAAATGTTATTGAGGAGTTTTAATGAAGTTTTTAATAGTTATTTTAATTTCTATTTCTCAAGTATTCGCAATTGACGTTATTCCTATTGAAAAAAATGAAAAAGCTCCTGAAAAAGGTTTTTTTATTGACACAGAAAACATAAAAGAATTAAGAAAAATTAATGAAGAAAAAAAACTTTTAAAAAAAGAAAATGTAAAATTACAAGATTTACAAACAATTAATGAACAAAGAATAAATACATATAAAGAATTTGCTCAGGAATCTGAGAAAGAACTTTACAAAGAAAAGATAAAAGGAAATGTAAAAGGAGTTTGGGGATTCATTCTTGGTGTTTTATCAACATCTGTAGCTGCATATGCGGCAATTAGAGTAGCAAAGTGAAAATTGATTTTGATGTATTAACAAGCAATACTGGAAGTATAATTTTTAGTTTTTATATTCCAAATGTTAAGCTTTTAAAAAAGATTACTCCTCAAATTGGTAAAGAAACAATTACCAGTAAATTGGAATTTAATACAAAGATATGTATGAAAACCTCTAAGAATATGTTTAAATTTCAAATATTAGTATTAGGCATTGGCATATCTTTATATATAAATGAATGTAAATTTAAATAGGACTATAAATGACTAAACTTATACTAGCAACATCATGGAAAGTTAAAGAAGAAGGTAACCAGAGATTCATCCAGTTGTATGACAAAGATGGTAACGAGATTGATGGAGATAAAGCTAGATGGGAAGGTTATTTTGATTGTTCTAATAATCAACTAACTAGTTTAAAAGGTGCTCCTAGAGAAGTTAATGGTAATTTTTCTTGCTCACATAATAAACTAACTAGCTTGGAAGGTGCTCCTAGAGAAGTTAAGCGTGGTTTTTATTGCTATAAGAATCAACTAACTAGCTTAAAAGGTGCTCCTAGAGAAGTTAATGGTGATTTTTCTTGTCATACTAATCAACTAACTAGCTTAAAAGGTGCTCCTAGAGAAGTTAATGGTAGTTTTTATTGTTCTAATAATCAACTAACTAGCTTAAAAGGTGCTCCTAGAGAAGTTGATGGTCATTTTTATTGCTCTTATAATAAACTGACTAACTCAAACATTAAATTAGTTGGTTCTCTAGAAGAAATTCAAAGAAAGATACGTTTAGAGAAGATCAAAGAAACTGTTTTGTTTGGAGTAGTGAAT
>Ga0180433_10008101_pt1 | contig 13203 bp, 8 predicted proteins | sample SS_ome_8_FD_132980 | JGI IMG/M metagenome (GOLD analysis project Ga0180433, IMG submission 132980) | Hypersaline lake sediment archaeal communities from the Salton Sea, California, USA - SS_1_D_1 metaG | ecosystem: Environmental > Aquatic > Non-marine Saline and Alkaline > Hypersaline > Sediment... | reverse complement strand
GAATTCTTCGAGCTTAAGCAGCGGATATTCAGATATCTCGTAGAAAATCATAACTGCAGAGCCCTTGGTTTCGAATACGGATTCCGTTTTCAAAAATCTTTGGAGATCGAAAATTATGTTGCTTCTGGCGAAGGAGACCTGGATTCCATCCTTTCCGGTCTGCACTGGATCCATCGAAATCAGGAATTCAGGGGATTGATCGAATGGATGCGGGGCTACAATAAAGGCCTTCAAAAAGAGGATATGATTCATTTCATAGGAATCGACAGCCAGGTTGACATCTGGTACCTCGATGAACTCGGCCGGCACTTTTCTCAATATGATAAAGATTTGCATAAATTTATTTCCGATATTCTGGAAAAATTATCCAAATGGGGAAAAATCGACCACAAAAGCTTGAAACAAGAAGAATATCAGGAAATAAAAGATTTACTGGCTTCATTAAAAGAAAAGACCCTGCTGTTTTTATCTGAAAATCCCGTATCCGGTGAAAACAAGATGGAAAGGGATTTATTGCTGCGCAACATTGAATCTCATATCCTGTCCCACGAAAACCGCTACTGGATGTATAAGAACAAATCCTTAAGAGACAGCCATATGGCTGAACATGTCTTATGGCTTAAAAAAATCATCGGCAACGAGGCCAAAGCAGCTGTCTGGGCTCACAATGCTCATGTGGCGAACGACCCCCATTACGCAAGTGACGGAAGCCCTGCTATGGGAAACTATCTAAAAGAAAAACTGGGAGGAAATTATCTGGTTATTGGAACAGGATTCACAGAAGGACGGTTTGTTGCCGTAACAGAAGATTATTTCGGGAAAGACACCCCTCCTATTGTATGGAAATTAAATATCTTGCCCCCTGAAAATTCAGTAAACTCTTTTCTCCGTCAGGCGGACTATAAGAATTTCATTCTCGATATAAAAGGATTATCGGGGACAGGAATTTTATATGAGCATATAAATAAAGAAAGGCCTTTTTTTGGCGTGGGAGATTTTTACAGCGCCACTTATCCGGAAATACATTTTGCCGAGGACAGGATCATTAATTTAGCCGCAGCTTACGACATGATATTTTACTTCTCTGACACTCGACCCATAACCATAATTAAAAAAGAGCCGTAGCTGATTCATCCCACCTGATCTCATATTCATACGACGAAACTTGAGAATAGGCGGCCTGAGATAAACAATCAAAGCTGCTCGTTTGTCCAGGATCCAAATCATTAGAATTGACATAAGTGAAGGCTGTATCAAGAACGCTCCCCCCAGAGCCTTTTATGGTGAATGTAATCTTTACATTTTGGGCTTTTTTATCTCCATCATTTTTTATTTCTCCAAGGAATTCGGCATTTCCGGAAGAGTCTTTCTGCATAGTGATCTCTCCCACAATGAGACAGTGGGCTTCTCTTTTCAAGACATTGCATGCAGCGCTAAGTACAAAGAGACAACACAATCCAATAAATATTTTTTTCATTTCTACCTCTTTTTCTATACCTGTTTGAATTTTTTTATCTCTATCATATTATCCTTAATATTTTTGGATTTCAATTTTTTTTTGCTGAGATGCGGTTTCCATTGACAGTCCGCGCCTTTTTTCATTAATATGGTTTGGCCGCCGAAAACAAAAAAGAGGGAGAATAAAGTCTGACATAGAATAGATAACCTCCTCGGTCTGCAAACCTAATCTTATTCTAAGCGTCTAATTAAATGAATAAGGACATTATGCCCGAAATGGAACAGGAACTTGTGAGAAAAGCCCGGGATGGGGACAGAACGGCTTTTCAGGATATTGTGGACAAACACAAAAAAATGGTCTATTTCCTTGCCTGGGACTTTATGGGAAACCATCAGGACGCGGAAGATGTCACCCAGGACGTCTTTATCAAAGTCTACCTCCGCTTCCATAAATTCAATGCTGATGCCAAATTCAGCTCCTGGCTTTACCGCATCACCGTCAATGCCAGCATCGACACTCTGCGCAAGAAAAACAGAAAAAAAGAAGACCTCTTTGAGCATTTCAACTCCATAGGAGATACTTCTCAGCCATGGGACGGTGAAGAAAAAAATAATCCGGATTCCCAAAGCGAGCACAGAGCCGTTTGCAGCCAGATCGAACAAGCTCTCAACCAATTATCCCACCGCGAGAGAGCTGTCTTTGTCATGCGTCACTACAATGACTTTCCCCTTAAAGAAATCGCTGAGATCCTCCGCATCTCATCAGGTTCCGTAAAAAGCTATCTCTTCCGGGCCGTCCAAAAAATTCAAAAAGAACTGGCCAATTATCATCCGGCATTGGAGGTCGATCATGGCTGAATGCAGAAAAATAAAAAAACTGCTTCCTCTGGCTGTCTATAAGGAGACATCACCAGAAGAAAACCGAAAACTGGATAAACATCTGGCATCCTGTTCCCGCTGCGCCAAAGTATACAAAAGGATCAAACAAACCTTAGATATCATGGATAAAAGAGAACGAAAAGACCCGGGACCAGAATTCTGGGAGGAATTCACCCCCAAGCTCAACCGCTCTATTCAAGAAGCTTCCGCTGAAAACCGGATCGCCGGGAAGCCGTTTTCCCGGAAAAGGCTAGGTTGGCGTCTGTTCTGGCAGACTGCCGCAGGCGCAGCTCTTGTGATCCTGGGTTTATTTCTGGGGAAATTCATTTGGATGCCTCCAGAAGCAGGCCCTGAAAACTCACTGGCTTCAGCTTCGGCTTTTCATGCTTCATTATCCTCGATGAGCATTCAAGATAAGTTTGAAAAGATGCATGTTGTGCTCATGTCCATCATGAACTTTAATCCTGAACAGGAAGACACCTACGCTTTGAATCTGATCGGGCAGCAGCGCTTATTCAAAGAGCTGGCCGTACAAACGAGTGAGATCCAACAAAGCACACTTGCTTCCAGTGATGACAGGGTCTATAGGCTGGCATCCGATCTGGAGCTCATTCTGAGGCAGATGGCCAATGTGGAAAATCCCCAAGACCCACAGAACATAAAAATGATTCAATCCGCCCTGATGCAAAAAGACATATTATTCAGGCTCAGGCTTTTTAATATCCGGTTCCAGCGAAAGGCTGTGCCGGCTCACACAAATCCGGTTATTTAAGGGAGGTTATTATGAAAAAACAAAACATATTAAATATTTTTATGATCCTTTTCTCCGTGGTCCTATCCTTTTCCCTGCTGAATGCAGAGAATCAGGAGGCTGACGCCAAAGCTTACAGGGAAGCGTATAACCTGGTTCTGAATGAATCCTGGGAACAAGCTTTAAAAAGCCTGGAAGGTTTCATCAAGCAGTACCCGCTTAGCGAATGGCATGATGATGCTTCCTTCTGGAAGTGCTACACACAGGAAAAATTAAATCAGCCTCTGAAAGAAGTGTTCGCATGCTACCGGAATTTCATGCGCGCCTTTCCAGATAGCCGCTGGGAAGATGATGCGCGCTCCGCTTTGATCCGCGTCGGGGAACGTCTGACAAAGAGCGGCTTTCCCGAATACGAAGCTCTAGTGGAGTCTCTGATCGAAGACGACGAAACAGATGTCAGGCTCGAAGCCCTGTACGCTCTTGCTGATTCAGAAAGCGAGGCTGCCCTCGATTCAATAATCGACATTTACGATCAAAGCGACGAAGTCAAGCTGAAACACCATATCATCGAAATGATGGAAGACTTTGAATTCCCGGCTGCCTTTCAAAAGCTGAAAGACATCGCTCTCAATGAAAAAAATCTGGAACTGCGCAAGGTGGCCGTCCGTACACTCGGAGATATGGAGCATGCGAATGCTCTAAAGATCTTGCAGCAGATCGCCGAAAAAGACCCTAATGCTCAGATCCGCCGGGAAGCCATTTATAGTTTGGGAGATATAGGAAATCCGGAAGTCATTCCTTTTCTGGGAAACCTGGCGCAAAAAGCAGACGATCCCAAGATCGCTGCCGCTGCCGTACATGCTCTGGGTGATATAGAGTCAGAAAAGGTCATTCCCACCCTGGAAAAAATCATCAACTCTTCTTCCTCACCCGATATCCAGCGCGAAGCGCTCTACGCTCTGGAAGATGTGGGACAGCCGGGTCAAACCATTCCCATTTTAAAAAACATCGTCATGAATTCCAAAGACATCGATCTCCGCCGGGAAGCCGTTCATGTGATCGGAGAAATCGGACATCCCGAAGCTTTGGCCATTCTCATTGATATCATTAAAAAACCTGGGGACCTGGGAGTGAGAAGAGCCGCTGTCTTTGCCCTGGAAGACCAGGAAAGAAAAGAGTTGATGAAAATTCTCATGGATATCGCGGTTGGTAACTCCGAGACAGAATTAGCGGTGACAGCCGTATACGTTCTGGAAGACATACTGGAAGCGAACCAGTACGTTAATATCTTCCAGCAGATCTATGACCAATCCCCCTTTATTGAGGTCAGAGGGGCCTGTTTGGAAGAGATCTCCGATATGGAAAACAAAGAAGCGGTCAATGCCCTGGCTGCCATGGCAAAAAAGGAATCCAATGATGAACTCAGACGCAGAATCGTGATGGAGCTGGGCAACACAGAGAATGATGCCGCTGTTCCGGTCCTTCTGGAAATTGCGAAAAAGGATAAGAGTCTTAAAGTCCGTGCCGCAGCTGTGGAAGCTCTGGGCGAAATCGGGACTCCCAAAGCCAGAGAAGCCCTGATGGAAATCTTAAAAGAAAAATAAAAATGAGAAGATCTGCCGCCGAAAAACTCATTGCCTTTTTCTTGCTGGCCGGATTTGCGGGCCTAAGCTTGGCTTTTCCACAGAATCCCCGCATATACAAACTTGAAGACCAAAGCGAAATCCTGCAAAAACGCTGGCAGCAGGGTTTACAAATGGCGCAAACCGAGAACTACAGGGATTCATATTGGATGGGCTATGCCATCACTAAAGTCATGCCCGAAGATATTTATTATTTCTCCTGGAACGGCCTGGTCGGAAGAGGGCACTGGCGCCGTTCACCCACTAATCCTTCCCTGGAAGACCTCCTGTTCGGACGTGTCAAAACCATTGACTCCGAGCAAAAACTGAAGGAATACACACAGGAGGTCCTTAACCGCATGGAAAAGAACGATTTTCCGGAAGTGGAAAAGAGCGTGGCCGTTCTCTTTAAACAAAAACCGGGCTCTAACGAACCGGAAGGAATCTGTCTCTGCAGTCTGGATTTTCCCTTTGAGCTGGAAAATCATCCTTTGATTTGGCTTGGGGACGCCGGAAATCAAGAAAGCCTGGAACTGCTGTGGGAGATGTATCTAGACTTCTCCGCCATTTCTCTCCGGGAAGAGGCTCTCCGTGCTATCGGAATGCATGATGCTGCGGAAGCGGTCATCCCTCTGCTGGAATCTGTGCTGAATGAAGCCGCAGAACCGGAACTTCGGGAAGCCGCAGCATCGGAACTGGGAGATCACAACCATTCCCGGGCTGTGGAACTCCTCCTGCACACAGCCATGCATGATCCCTCTCTTGAAGTCCGTGAAGAGGCGGCCTCCGCCCTGGAGGATATCGCGCTGCCCGAATCAGTGGATGCATTGATAAACATCGCCCGGCACGCACCTGACCAATCTGTAAGGGAAGAAGCTGTGCAAGCCTTAGGAAATAAAGCTGCCGAAAAAGCGGGAAAGGAACTCAATAGGCTGGCAAATGAGGAAACAGAAACGGTCCGCCTTCAAAAAAAGGCGATCGAGGCCCTGGAGGACCTGGATGACGACCAAGGTCTCCCCTATCTCATCCAAATAGCCCTCAAGCACAAAAATCCTGTCTTAAGGAAGTACGCCATCCAAACCTTGAGCGATTTCCAGGACCCCCGCGCTCTGGAGACATTGATTGAAATTTTAAAACGATAATACCGACTCCTTTTCAATAGAGAGAGGAGCATTTAAAGCAAGCACGCCCGGAGGGATTTGAACCCCCGGCCTTTAAGCACCATTAAGCCAAATTAAGCGAGATTAAGCAAAATCTGTGTCATATTTGTGACATGAACGAAAGGAAACTGTCTAAAACTTTACATTATTTAAGGTGATCAATCGCATGATATTCGGTCTTTATTGGATTTTAGATTGCTAACCGTTAGCACAATGAAGACTCATTCCCCCAATCTGCCTTGAACATCTAGATAACCTCGTCTTTAATATATGAGTTAAAAACAAAGTATAACAGGCTGAACAAGTATGACTTTCTTGGTTTTTTATAAAATCACTGACCACAAAATTTAAAAGTGGTACAATAAATGTGGGCGAATCACCAAGAACTCCAATGCAAGAAAAAACTAACTTTTTTGTGGACTATTTTTAAGGGAGGAGGCCCATAAGGGTAAATTGAAAGATCATAAAGAACTAATTGAAGTCCCTTCCCTAGAGAAATACAAAAAGATAATGGGTTATCCTTATTGGAATTATTCTACTAACTCAATTTTCTATTTAAAGGAATTTGAGATAGGTCTTCAAGGCGCACAATTTCTTTTCAATATAACGGAGCACTATAAAGGTCAATTAACTGAAAAGGAGTATAAACAGAACAAATATATGCTTTGGTATTTTCAATTGAAATTATTAGACAAATTAGATCGTTGGGAAGAATTTATTGAGGCATTCAATAAATTAATACATATGCCTGAGATCGTTCATCCTCATAGTAATAGACATATAACTACAGATTTACACTGGCAAAAAAGAATAGGGATAATCCAACGCAAAATTGAAAGCCAAAATAGTGGTAAGTCAGTCAAACATCTTAGACATAAACAGTTAAACGAAATTTCTGATGAAGAGTATAATCGGAGAATAGAGGTTTTAAAATTTTGGATGCAACATGGACAAGATATAATTGAGAAATATAAAGAAATTCATAAAGACGTAATACTATAGGAAAATTAATATCAACAATTGATGATATTACTAATTATAAAATTAAAGACTAATACTAAGCCTAAAGAATATGCCCAGATTAACTAAGGCGGGAGAAACTTGGGAAACTTCGATTAGCACTTGGTTAGTTGAATGGGAAGGAATAATCAGAGGCAAATTTCATGAAAAAATCAAATAAAACCAAACGAGAAAAGCCACGGACTACTCATGTTATCCATTTCGACCTGGAAGATGAGGGATTCCTGGACTTTCCCTGGCATGAGGATGAGAATCCACCGCCGGTTATGAAGCCGGAGGAGAACAAGAGAGGGAAGAAACACTAAACTATAAATGGGGGCAGGTCATAATAATTTCACCCTAATATTCACACTCTTGTAGATTAATACCCTTGACTCATTTTCTAAAAATTTCAGAGCTCTAAATATTTTGCGCCTAAATTTTTCTCTGGGTTTCCCCCTTGATACTATACTCAAATGCTTCAAGACCAATCCAGGCAAGGCATCTTTTACACACGAATTATTAGGTCTTTGCTTAAGGGTTTCAACTATCAACTCCCCAATAATTACAGGCTTCAGTGAAAGCGCTTCTTTGATGTTTTCTGGGATTAATGATTTTTTTGACAATGGTCCAAAAACTTTATATTTTGGTTTTGTATATTTTTCTGTTTTTCTGAATAATTCCTGTTCTTTATAGGGGGATTTCATTTGATCTTTTTCACCTACGGTTTTTTTTCTAGCTTCTGGATCGCTAATGGGTCCCTTAACCGATCTAATACCGTTTTGTTTTAGAAAATCCCATACACCTCCAAGAGTATCCTTTTTAAAAGCATAAAAGGCACTCTCTCTTATCCTATGGAACTTCCAGCCACTACGTTCTAATTTTCGTTGTCGAACCATATCTTTTTCATAATCATCCAATCCATGCCAATGATCTCCATCGCACTCAATAGCTACAAGACTTTCAGTCCCAACCACAACTAAATCAATCCTTTTTCCTGCGACTTTAAATTGAGGGATAACATGGTATCCATGAGAGGCTATTTCTAAAGCAACATCAACTTCAAACCAACTATCGTATGGATCTGGAGCTTTTTCAATTTGTCTGTTAGCAGAATGAGCTAAAATTTGTAATTTGCTTGCCTCAATTCCCAGACTTTTCTCTATAATACTTTTGGGATCTTCAAAATATTCTAGTAGCTTCCACCGAAGACAAAATTTGCTCAAGTCATTTCGTTTCATAGAATGGAATAACCACATTTGATCTTTAGCCCGACTGCAGGCAACATTAAATCTCCGTTGGTCATACGCCTTTGTAAGAGCGCTACTTCTCTCATTTGGAGCTGCAACCATGCTAAGAAATATTACGTCCCGTTCATCACCTTGGAAGCTATATGGATTACCACAGATAAGCTTGCGATTTTCCATCTCATTAGCTCCGAGTTCATTAAGTAACATTTCTTCAATAAGAGATGCTTGTGCCTCTCCTTGGAGGACAATAACTCCCATTGTTTTATATGCATATTTCTGATTCTCACAACACTCTATTACCTTATCAGCAAGTATCCTTGCCTCAGGTCGATTAACGACTTTTTGTCCTCTTCCATCTCTATAACCATTTGACACATAGACTGGTACTAAAGGATCAATTCTATTAGGTGGATATTGCCTCAGAGGTACTAGGCTTGATTGATACCAATTATTATTACTGAATTGAATTATTTCTGGCATGCAACGAAAATGCTCAAGAAGCATAATGCCGCTTTTCCTAAATCTCCTCTGTCCATGATCAAATAAACTGGACTCTATATCAAAAGAATCCTTATGCTCAAAATCATATAGGTGTTCGTTAATTTTCTGAAAAATTGTTGCACGATCAATTCCTACAGCTTCTGGGCTGATCTGTTTATCATCACCAACAATAAGAATCTTTTTGGTTAAATACATTAGGGGGAGGGCTTCAAATCCACATTGAGAGGCTTCATCTACTATTACTATATCAAAGAAAAAAGGAGCAGCCTTAACCGAATCATAAACACGATGTAAGGGCATAATCCATCCAGGAATAGCATCTTTGCATTGATTTAGGTGATGCTGGGCATCACGACGATGTTTTGGAGCATGCTTGCCAGTGCCTTTTCCAAGCTTACGAATTGCCTGTTCCCATCCCCTTAAGCTACGACGATGGGATTCACTCATTCGGCTAAAACAATATTTCCAGGCCAAAATAGCAGAGAGTTCAGATATTGTATCCATAATCGATTTTTCAACTTGCTCTAATCTTCGTTGTAACGAAGGAAGATCTTCCTTGTTTATATATTTTTCCAAAAACGATTTTGTTCTTCTCCATTTCCAAGCTTTATCAATATTTCTTATTCGATTTGGCCAATTTTCATCTCCAGGATTATCAAGGATTTCTTGTGCAAATTTAGGAGCTACTTTCGATAGAATTTTTATGGTTTGGGCAATCAATAATAGTGTAGATATTTCCTTGATTATGTCTGCATAATCATCGATTAATCCTTTCTTCAGGGCAGATACTGCCTCTTTAACTTTTGGGTGTGTTTTTGAGGCGTTAGCAACTGTTTCAACTTTGAGGATATTCTTATTCCATTCATTCCTAAGTTTATTGAGACTGATTTTATTCTCAGCTGCCTGACATATTTTTAGAATCTCATCAATTTCATGTATTTCATACCATTTGGGTTCATTGAGGCCGCGAATTTCTTGTATTGCATTCCTCGCCTTCAGCAAAAAATCATAGAGATTTTTAATCCCTTCTAATGCATCTTGCATCTCTTCTAACTCGGATACCTGCAAAAATGCTCTACCTGGTTTTCTTTCTGCTTTTCCAATCCATAAATTCCAACAATAATCAATTGTATTTTCTACAGAAAGGTATTCTGTTAATATCTCCATCAATTCTGAGTTCCTACAGAGCTGACCATTTATGACAATTTCTTTTATTACATAAAGATTTTTGCGCACCACTCTTGGCCGTATGGGTCCCCAACCTAACTTTCCCCCTTCATCAAGGTGTTTTTTAAGTTGTTTCACATCTATAAGCAATTTTGTCGGGTCGTGATGAGGAGATAACACTACTTTAAATGCGTCAAGACGTTCAGCCTTTTGTTTCAAACCATGAAGCTTACTTGAAAAGACTCGTAATAGATCTTTCCATGAAGAAGCTTCGTCAGATAAAACATCATGTATTGCTTCATTGATCCACACCATTGGCCGATTTTTCAAAACATCCACAGTATCTCTGAGCTCATTGAGAGCCTTTGAAAGAGTCTGCAATTTTTCTGAATCAGTATTTTCAATAATTTGATCTATTTGGGATATAAGCAGGGGGTCATAAGAATCATTCCTTTCTTTTAATTCCTTTTCTTTGTTCAATAGTTCTCGCATGGTGCCAGGTGAAGGAAAATCAAACTCAGGATCAGGAATAGAAAATTTTCTAAGCGTTTCTATCCTTGGTGCTAAATTTGTAATTGCTGTATGTAATTTTTTTAATTCTTCTTCTGAAAGAAGTTGTTCTTGATTGAAAGGTATTGTATCCTTTAACCATCCGAATTCTTTTTCTTCCTTCCTAATCTTCTTTGCGATGTTCGCTGTCGTCCCTTTATAAGCTCCTCCTAAGATATCTTGCTCACTTATATCCGCTTTTCTTATAGAACTCATTCTATTTTCAATATTAATTTTTTCAGATTTAAGTTCATCAAGAAGTCTATGTTTATCATATATTGTTTGCTCTGTATCATTAGGTCTCCATTTTTCCTGTTTTTGTAGGATCGTTCCTACACTATTTTCAAGAGATTTTTGTTCTTCAATTCCACGACCTAATAAGCTAATGCATAATGGCCTAGTTTTTTTTGGAAGTTGTTCGTGTAATACTTTGAGTGCTCTTGGTGTTTTTGCTGTCACTAAGACACGTTTTCCTACGGCTAACAGGTGACAAATAAGATTGGCAATGGTATGGGACTTCCCTGTTCCAGGAGGCCCTTGAACCAGAACCCCAGAACTTGTATCAAATTTTTCAATAATCTGCAGCTGTTCCTCATTATAGGGCTTAGGAAAATAGATAATTTCATCTGCTACCAATTTCTCTTGTTCAATCTCTTCAGTTTTATCTCTCGTAATCTGAACCTCACAGAGATCTAAAAATTCCGAAGGCATTTCAACACCACTCAGAATTTGGTCTTTCATTGATCTAAGAATAGACTCAAAACCACGCTCAGGTCGCTCTCTTAGAAGTAATGCTGGGGAAAAATCTACTCTTGGCTTTTTTTGAATTTTATCTCGGGTTGGTTTCATGAGATTCTCTGGATGATATTCTCCCTCACCAGTATCAGATAAAGAATTCGAAATTTCTTTAAGAACAGAATTGATAATCTCTTTATCCCAAGGATTCTCATTTGCTGAATTCAGCATTTCTTCAGCTTTTAGTTTTAGTTTGGGAGGTTGATCCACAAAATCAAGCATGTCAAATTCCACAGATAAATCTATACCCTCAGTAAAAGGTTTTACTGTAAACTTCCCTATTCTAGCTTCAAAAAGCAATTCAGCTTTAGCAATAATTAGATGTCGCCGTGTTTGATGTCCACTGGGAGTAAGCCAAGATAATGCCCCTAAACCTAGGATAAGTTCAAATTTTTCTCCCAATTTTTGTTGCAATTGGTAAATAGAATATAATCTGGCATATACATTTTGTATTGATTGCCATTTCTTGTGTAAATCTGACCAAGGAATCCAAACTTCATCAACAAATTCATCCCATGTTTTAGATACATCAGGGTAATCTTCAATGTGTAATTTTTTTGTGACAGTTATAAATTTGTCCTCTTCGGGGGAGTCCTCATCTTCATCCGGATTTGGAATCCTTTCTTCTACTACAATTGATGCAAGCAACTCAGGAATTTCTTCAGTGTTTTTCATAGCATTAATATCTACCCACCGGGCACAAATTTCTGGAATTTCTTCTAGTATAGGCTCGTCATATTTTTGAACTTCTATCCATATATCGCTATCCACATCATCGGAATCAATATCCCAAGATCTTGAATAACAATATCTAGATTCGTGGGGGATATCACTTAGCCATAAGATTGAGTTGTAATCTCTGATACTTTTATAATTGTCGATATCTCGGATTATTTTTTTTCTTATCTGAGCAAGTTCTAATAGATAAGATACTAATCTTACAGCTCGATCTTGGATACTGTTAGGTTCAGAGCTATTTTTTGTTTTTGGTATTTCGAACATTTATAAATATTAAAATCTGTTAATTATTCTAATTGTTTTAAATTCCAAATTGCTGACTCTCATTCTTAAAAAAAATAATATCAAAGAGTGTGTAAATAGTCAATTTGAGATTGCATTGTACTTACTAACCTGCCTGTAATTTTTGAAAAATAAGCTAAAGATGCACAGAAAGCGATACAGCATCGTTTAATCCTCTTGAAAACTCTCTTTGTTCCTTTTTAAATGACTATGTGGAGCACCTAGGAGTGAATTTTGTGACATATTTGTGACATGAGAGAAGAAACAGGAAAAAGGCATCTTCCCCAAAATACCCCTAAATCCCCTATTTATAAGGACTTGGGAGAAGCACGCCCGGAGGGATTTGAACCCCCGACCTTTGGATTCGAAGTCCACCGCTCTATCCGCTGAGCTACGGGCGCACGATTTGCCCCCTATTGTATCCATAAGAAATATTAAAAAGCAAGCTTCCTTCCCCTTCTCGATTCACAGGTTTCCTATGTTCATTATCGGACGATTGGTGTCCGAAATGATACAGATTCTTAGATAAAATTCGCCTCAAAAACAATGAATACCCTTAAGACAGAATATGGCACACTTCTTGCTTTGTATTTAGCTGCTATGAATAAATATCTATCAACTTTAAAAATAATCAAAATTTGTCTGGGAATTATTTCTTTCATTCTTGTATCTTTCCATCTATATGCGGAATCCACAAAAATTCATCCATACACTTTTTCCGCCCCCGGAGAAACAAACCTCCAGGAACAGAGGGAGACCAAGGATTATACGGTAACCAAAGCTTCTTCTGAGATAAAAGTGGACGGCAGCTTGGATGAAAATGCATGGAAGGATGCGGTTGTCATCAAGCTTCCCTATGAATGGCTTCCCGGTGACAACATTCCTGCACCGGTGGATACTGATTGCCTTGTAACCTATGACGATCATTTTTTCTACGTGGCTGTGCGCTGCTATGACCCGGAACCTTCCAAAATAAGGGCTCATCTTATGGACCGGGACTCAATGGAAACTTTTATCCAGGACGACCATATTAGTTTTATGATTGACACATT
>Ga0180433_10008099_pt1 | contig 13203 bp, 14 predicted proteins | sample SS_ome_8_FD_132980 | JGI IMG/M metagenome (GOLD analysis project Ga0180433, IMG submission 132980) | Hypersaline lake sediment archaeal communities from the Salton Sea, California, USA - SS_1_D_1 metaG | ecosystem: Environmental > Aquatic > Non-marine Saline and Alkaline > Hypersaline >... | reverse complement strand
TGTCCCTTTGTTCCGGGTTTCCATACTGGCTTTTGAGTTATAACGACAGCTCTTATGCCGACCTTGACACGATTGTTGCAACAATCAGGAATGCAGGCAGAAGTCAAGTTACTGTCAAAGAAGTAGAGTTTACATATCAGTATAGAAAGGGAAAGAATATTGTTGACGTAGAGCACTATAAAGAACACTTTGCAGATGAAGGTCACATTTATACTCAAAGAGGAAAAGAGTATCTAATACTCGCAACGTAATGGATGGCAACGAACAACTCAAGCAGAATGGACGTAATGAGCTAACCGAGCATTCGATTAACTATCGGCTTATCAACCCGAATTTATTGCAATGCTATGCGGCTTTAAGTCCTGCGACGATGGTAAAACTGTCTATATGCCTGTTTCAAACGTTCATAAAGTCTAAGAAATACGACGCTGACGAGCTTGAGCAACGACGCATTTACATGAATGAGCCGATTACAGCAGACTTCATACTATACGAGTGTTATCCTGGGAAATATCAGGTTGACAACAGAGACCCAAAAATTGACTACAGCAATCTGGCTAAGGCACTCAAGAAAATAGATGAAATGAACGTTTTTTATATGTGGGCCTACAAAACCAGACCCTCTACAAAGATGATCTTCATTATAGAAAGGGACATTGGTATATGGAAGTTTTATAATCCGAACGCTTGCGTTCCCCCAAAAACAATAATGAAAATACTGAATTGTGCCCCTGGTATGATGGACAGCATGGAAAGGGCTGTACAAGAATCAGAAAGGCCGAGCATAGAAAGGTCTATGTGTAAGTTCCTCAGCGGTATGATTTTAAAGATGCACCCGAGTATATCTTCTAAAATTGCGAGGTATAATGGAGAGCGCGTTGACGAATACATTGAACGATTACTAAAGGAGATTGCGAAATTGGATAACTTCGAAGGTCTCAGTGAGCACGAAACATTTACCAAGAACATTCCTGTGAGCATTTCTTCTCTGTTGATAGAAAAGCGCTCTCAAGCCGAGAAGGTTCCAAGCGGACAGGCTAAAACGCGAGAAGAGGTCATGAGCGCTATCATCCCCAATGATGCCGACCTTGTCAGGAAGAAAGTGCAAAAAGTAAAAAGCAAACCTGTCCAGGTAAAAGCTGATTTCATTCCGTTCAAGGAAGTTCACCCGTTTGACGATGTCAACAGTTTCATTAAGTTCTACCGCGCCTGTGTTCGACAGATACATAGCAATGCGATGTTTTATGGACCAGAAACGGAAAGGAACGCGGCGGCAAAGATCCTTGATACTCTTATAGACGAAGGGCTGTCTGGCAACGAACGCTTTCTGAAAGGATGGATTTGCCATTATGCCAGGACTCATTTGCGAGGATCAAACGCAAAGAACAGGGACAAAACCACGCTCAAGGCATTTGCAGATACTCTCAAAATGTATCGAATGAGATATGTCCCATCAGAACATGAATAACTATAGGAAGGGCCTGTATAATAAAATCATGAACACGAACAAAGAATATTCACTTGTAGACAGGGCACGCATGCGACATTTGGCAAGCGCCGCCTTGCGAAGAGCAACAGACGCAAGAATCCCCGACGACTATATGCGTATAGGAATGAACGAGTTTTCAAAACTCCTTTGCAAGCCCTATTACGCCAACCAGGGGGTGTCTGCCGATTCAATTGCCAAACGAATTTTTGAAACACCAGAGAGTATCTTCAGGAAGCCCTTTATACTTATTGACGGCGGCACTAAAGAAGAAAGGAAAAGAGCTGGGTTTGCCATATTATTTCGTCTCATAACCTGCGACAAGTCTGGGCACCACTCTGACTGCACAGAACTCATACATAAACTCCAAAACATGAATATGGTTCATGGAATTACTCGTGAAGAAAGGGCAGACGCCCTAAAAAGCAAGGATGTTATCTTCGTAAGTGATTTTCGGCCCGCTCCCGTGCGTTCCTATTCAGAAGGGTGCTTGTATCTGGACGAGATATTGGAACACCGACTAAACTATAGAAAACCAAGCATCATATCGTTCTATACTCCTTTGACGGCCATGAGAACTATAATTAGTGCAGGAGTTAATGACGGGGGACTGTTTGGGATACACATTGAAGAGTTCGTTGACCAAACAAAACAGAATGTATATGAAAATGAAACATCCTTAAGGATACATGTGGGAATCGATTAATGGAAGCAAGAATTAACAACGAAGCCCTTGTCGCTTTAACCGAAAAAGAAGAGCCACGCTTTTTGAGCATTTTACTTAAAGACAAGGAATGTCTCATGGAGGCAATTGGATTTGGCATACGTCCAGATATGCCCGAAAAGAGGCACAAACCAGCAGAGCCTGGACATTTCTGGACTCCTCAATGTAAGCTTCTATACACATTGATTTACAATCATTATGTCAAGCACGCGTCACGGCTTACCAGGACAGCAATTGAATCAGTAATGGATGCCATGCAGGAAATTGACGGGAACCCTATAACAGACGAAGACAGAGTTAAAGCACGAACAATATGGGACAGAATATTTAATCTACATGTCGATGTCGAAGATTTTCCCATGCTCATGTACAACATTAATGAGCGTTTCATACAGTGGCAGGCTTTTCGTATCATTAAGGAAAGGTCGCAAGAATTGGCAACAGCAACCTCGGACCAGATAGAAATAGTCAAAGACATCCGTCAAAACTTTATTAACATTGAGAATCTGGATGCAGACAGTTACACTTTGACTATGGATTTTCTTGAGCAAGGGGTTGATGAATTCATCAATTTCGTGACAGACAAGCGAGAACGTCCAGACGACCTAGCTGGCATTTTTTGCGGAATACAAGCACTCGATGACATATTCAATGGTTTCGCTCCTGGTTCATATACTGTCGTGAGCGGTATGGTTAATGGCGGTAAAACAACTCTTATGATGAATATGGCATGGAACATGGCAAAGTCAGGGTATACGGTTGTCTATGTCAGTCTTGAAAAAAGCGCAAAAATGGTGTTCACCAGAATGTTGTGTTGTGAATCTCTGGTTGACTTTAATAGATTGAAACGAGGCGGCAAAAGCAATACGGGGATTGATGATCCAACCTTCGAAAAACTAATCAAAACAGCGGAGGATATGCGCAAACGCGGACCAAAATTCGTCTGTATTCAGATGCCACAGTACACAGAGCTTTCAAGTATTCTGGCACGCGTTGACAAAATTCGCTCTGTGCAAAAGATTGATATCCTTTTCGTAGACTATCTTGGCGTCATCAAAAACGAGACGAACCATACTGGTAACCCATATTACGACGACGCTATTACAGCACGCAGACTCATTTCATATGCCAAGCAAAAACAGATTGCCACTATTACAGCTCAACAGCTCAGAAAGCAGGCCGCCAAAGAGATTCGTGGCAAGGCCATGAAAGCAACTATGGACAACATTGATACATTCGAGATTAACACCGAAGATATCGGAGGCGTTCAGGCAGTAACGGCAGATGCCGACAATGTAATTGGAGTTGTTCTTAACAACGACCACCCTGCAACAAAGATGTTTGCAACTATTACTAAAGCAAGAGACGATCAATCGCGAGTCAAGGTTACGCTTGACTTTGACGGATGTCTTGGACGCATAAGTGATCCTGTAGAAGGCTCTGGGGGGCATGTACAGGGCGTGGACGAATACATCTATGGAACTGAATTGTCTGAAGAAGACTTGATGAAAGAGGACGGCCTTTTTGAGTCGTTGTCGTCATCCATAGATAAGAGTGCCGATACAAGCGAAGATGCCTTGTTTGCAAGCCTTGATAAAATGGGCGGATCAGGAGACACAGAGAAAACCGAAGAACCAGAACAAACGGCTCCTCAGGAAACTACGGAAACTGAAGTTGCAAATACTGAAATGAGCAAGAGCGCCCTAGAACAGCTTGGATGGTAATTTATGTCTACAGAGAATCGAGAAAAACTAAGATTGATGGTAGCGATGTTATGCCACAAAATCAATCTCCCGGAATTCATAGAATCCGAGACTGGATGCACCCTGATCTGGCGACATGAAGGCCGTAGTGCAGCAACGCAATGCCCTATGCCATGGCACAATGACAGCAAAGCTTCATTCTTTATAAATTTGATGAACGACGGAGCTTGGGTATATAATTGCTTTGGCTGTCAGTCTAAAGGCACGATAATCAACTTTTGTATTGATTATCTTGGGAAAGACGATAGAGAAGAGGCAGTTGCATATCTCGTCGAACGCTATAATATTGAGGGGATAACAGATGCCGACCTTATGACTTACCGCTTTGTAGTAAAAAGTATTGATGAAAAACGAAAACTAGAATGTGCCAATGTGAAATCATCTGATCAATGCAGAGAACTTCTCCGTTATGATTTTGCAAAAAACAAAAAATGGGTAGCCAATGCATACAAGAGGCTCAATAAAGCTCTTGACGAACAGGATATAATAGTCGTTGAGGATATAGGACACGAGGCCTCAGGAAGAATGATACAATAAGGACAAAACAAAAGGGGAAAAATATGAATGACGAAACGATGACAAGAACCCATTGGGACTCTTACTTTCTGGCGATAGCCTATGTTGTATCAACTCGCTCAATAGACACTAGTACAAAATGTGGAGCAGTTTTGGTATCCAAAGACCGCAGGATACTAAGTACAGGATATAATGGTCCTATTCGCGGCATGAATGACGCTAAGATTCCAATGACACGCCCTGATAAGTACTATTATATGGTCCACAGCGAAATGAATGCTATTCTAGCTTATGGAGGCTCATATGATGACATTCAGGGGGCCACCTGCTATGTAACAGGGGAACCATGCCATGACTGCCTAAGGTCTCTGTTACAAAAAGGAATAACACGAATCGTATATACCGATGTTAACCTTGCCGTGATGAACCAGAATAAAGGGAAAGATCTACAAAAAGCTCGAACCGACATGATTGAACAAACAGGGATTACAGTTACAATTGTACCATACCAAGACGTTCTAGACACTTTAGAAAAAACAATGAACCAAATTCAAGAAAGAGCGCAAAAGGAGGGAATTTAATGGCTAAGATTTTTCTATCAATACCTGTTTTGGATAAACCGGAACTTCAAAGCATGCACAGTATAATGATGGCCGCTCAAAGTTGTCGCGACCACAGTATAAAGCTGTACTACAATGAAAACGACTCTTTGATATCCAGGGTGCGCAACGTTCATATAAGCGAGTTTCTGCTGAATCACACAGACTATGATTATTTCATGTCTATTGACTGTGATATAGAAGTTGTCAACCGATATGCAAGCAACAATATATTCAGTAAACTTGTTGCTCACAACATGGACTTCGTCGGAGGATTATATGCTCTTAAAAAGGCCGTCTATCCAGTACAGTGCTCTTCCGTTCCAATGGATAGAAGCACAGAAATTAAATTCGACTCCGGCCTTATTGAAATGCTCTGGCTTTCAACAGGATGCTGGTGTTTAACAAGAGAGGCGGTCCAGAAAATGGCCGATGCTTACCCAGAGTTATTATATGATGGTGATGACAATGCGTCTTACAAAAAGGTTTATGCATTTTATAAGCCAGACATTTTTGACATGGAGCAGGGCGGCAATAAATTCCGCAAATATTTGTCAGAAGATTGGGCATTTGTAGAACGCTGGCGTAATATCGGCGGCAAAGTATATGCAGATACAAGTATTGTTCTTAAACACTATGGGAAAATACCTTTCGCGTTGTGGAACGTCAAAGTTCAGGCCCGAACTCTTGATACAACCGCTAATCACGCTTTGCCAGAAGAAAACGACAGCCTGCCGATGGCTGGTTTTGATCTTAATGGAGGTCAATAATGGTTGCCAAAGTAACAGTTATTACGCCTACAACCGGGAAAGACTCTCTGTTCATGCTTATTGATTCTATACGAGAACAGAGAAATTGTAATGACGAACCAATTGACATTCATCATATCATGTTATGGGACGATAAGCGAGAGGGTTCTTTTATATGGCCCGACTATCTTAAGAATGAGGTCAGAAAACCAGAAGAGCTACAAGTGGAAGAGGAGCACTATCGCAGTACATGCCTGGTATTACCATCTGGGTTATGTAACAGATCCGCACCTGGTTCAGCTCTGCGTTCCATAGGCTTAATGACGGCACAAACAGAGCTTGTAACATTCGCCGACGACGACATTATCTGGGAAAAAAACCATTTGTCAACTTTAACAAGTGTCATTGACGCAAGCGGCTCTAATTGGGGATATTGCATGCGAAATATATGGACACGCAGAGAAGATGACCAATATGAATTTGTCTGCCTCGATGACTTTGAGTCTGTTGGCGATGAATCAAAGCTTTCATATCAAATGGTTGATAACAACTGTATGATTTTCAAACGTAGATATGGAACATCTGCTGCCTGTCTATACAGAGAGACAAAAGAATACAATGATGACCGCTTAATGTACCAGTTTTTGACCAAACATGCTGGAGCCCCTGCAAAAACTCGCCAAGCTACTGTCAATCAGGTGTGTCCAGACAGGCTTGTAGAGTTTTTTAGAACTAACGGAAGCAACCCTTACGCCATCTAGGAGGTAACCATAACAATGCAGATTGATGGCATAGAAATTGCTCCAGAGACACTCCGGGAGCAGTGGGCTGTAGCTCTGATGACAAAAGGTGTTATCGTTAAGCTGACAATACGTCAGTGGAACGCTAAGTCAAGCCTTAAGCCGGAAGATCTCGGAATACGGTTCTCGAACAGCGATGTACGAAAGTTTATGAACAAATATGTTTACTTTGGGAACGAAAAACTTTTGCCCCCTGATGTAATCAAAGAAATTACATACATCGCTAATTCTGCACGTATTAACCTGAATAATCATAGCTTTGATACTTTATGGGGACATTTTGTTCCAAATACAGCTTTTGCTTCTTGGCATGAAAAGAACGAAGTCATAAGGCAAGATTACATTAAAGCTGCAAAAAGGCTTGTCGAACGTTATGACGACATTATAACTATCATCCGTCGTGACTACGCAGTTATGGCAAGAGATGTTTGGAATCGCCTTTACCCTAACGACCAGGGAGGGGCAACCGATGCATTTATTGAAGACTTTGTGTTTAAAGTGGTTGACAAGATTCCTTCTCCAGCAAGCATGATTAAAAAATTCGGATATGAAATAACTTATTTTACTGTACCATTGCCATCCTTCATAGAAGATGACATTACCAGGGCTGAAACTACAAAAGCAGAGCGCCAAGAAAAAACCGCGACAAAGCACCTGGAAGCGCAATTGGAGCGAGAAACACGCAAAATAATCGAAGAAGAGTATAGAGAACGGAAAAAAGACATGATAGATAGCTTCTTGTCTGCAACTGTTTCGTCAATCAGAGGGCACTTATCCGAACTTTGTGATGATTTGATTAAGTCTATCGCAAGAAGTCCAAAAGGAATAAGGAAAACTCACGTCAGACGCATCAATAAGATGATAAAAGACGTAAACTTACTAAACTTCCATAATGATGAAGATATCTCTAAGATACTGGATGAGTTGAAGCGTGAGATAATCAAGTTTGACGGGGACAGAAACGACGACTATGTCATGGGAAGGCTGACTAAGCTCGTCGAGGTTGCCCAGGAAGAATTTGTCCCCGATGAGTTCAGTCCATTTGTCGAAGATATCGAAGCTGTTGCCCTCTAAATCTTAACGTTTTACTCATCAAATGGGGCTCATTTTGAGAGTAAAATCTCAAAATGAGCTTATTTCTCCAGATTCTCGCTTGACATTTAGAATAGGAGCGCTATAATGTCAATGTCAACAGAGCAAAATCGAGGCTGAAGTCAAATGCAAGATAAAGAAACAAAGTCAGACAGACAGGAAGAGTCGCCAAGCCCAGATCCTAACTTGACAGTACGCTGGGAAGGGAACGATATGGTTGACGGCAAAGGACGACTTCTAGTAAGAATGTGCGAGAATACCGGCAAAGTTATTTATGCACGCTATACTGACATGCATGACAGCATGAAGGAAGGAATTTCTATTTTTGTATCAACTGCAACTGGGCAAGACAAAAATGAAATTCTTGCATTTCTTAACTTTGAAGATGATGAGGACGTTTTCTGCTCATAACACAAAAGAAAGGTATATTGTCAACTACCCCTAGCCTAAAGGCATAGGGGCTTGCTCAATCGCACGAATGCGAGAGCATACGGGTGATTGACTGCACCCTACTACCTAAGGATATACCGAAAGTAGTTTGTAATTTGTTCTCTAACATTTTGAAACTGTTATCTCCAAAAGGAGTACCTTATGTTAATAATGAGAATTTGGAATACTTCGATAGCTTTCGAAGTTTTACCCAATCTAAGCTGTAGAGATTTCTTTAGATTGGAACCTCATACTTCAATTTTCAAAGAACACTAATATTATAAAGAAGAAATCACTAAAATCCTTCAAGAAAATATTTTCTTGAAATACAAAAGAAAGGAAGATGGCGTGATAAGTCGTTCGACTTATCTCCCCCTAGCCTAAAGGCTTCAACAAAAGCAAATTGCTTTTGTTGACCCGCAAGCGGTAGGGGTTTCACGCCTCAATATTATGAATCAAGGTAAGAGAATTTACGAACGCTTTTCTCATGAAGTGCTAATGATGATCATATTCTCAAAGGCGGCAAGCATTAAGTGTAATGCTGATGCTATCTATGCGGAAGCCTTGATTATAGCAATGCTCAATTCAGGCGAAAACAGTGTATCGTCTGTACTTCTGCATAACAATATCGACCTGGAACAAGCCTTGACCCGTTTCAAGACCAAATTGATACAGCGTTGCAGAGAAGATGTTTCGCGAACCTGGGAACATAAAGATGAAACTTCTCCACCGAGATACGAAGACTTGACTTTGTCCAAAGAAGGTATCGAGATTTTCTATAGCGCCGATCAACTCAGTACAGCGCTCAAAGACAATTTCATTGCCATACGTCATGTCTTCCTGGCAATCATGGACCAGTTCCCCGATTTTATTAAGATATTGGGACCTAAAGCAAAGGTCTCAAAATGTCTAGAGGAAATTCGTAAGGGTAAGGTGTATCGCAAACGCAAATCTCCCCAGACAGCTGGAAAGGCTACAACGGCACTACAGAAATACTGCTGCAATATGACCGAAGCTGCTCGTGAATATAAGTATGATCCAATCATAGCCAGAGATAATGAGATTGAAGACCTTATCACCGTTCTGTGCCGAAGAACTAAAAGTAATCCGGTTCTTTTAGGTCCCGCAGGTGTCGGCAAGACAGCTATCGTTGAAGGCGTATGCCAGAGAATTGTAAGTGGATCTGTCCCCAAGAAATTACAAGAAGCTTCAGTTTTTGGACTGAGCATGACAGACTTGGTTGCCGGTACAAAATACCGTGGCGATTTCGAAGAGAGAATGCAGGAAATACTGAAAGAACTTGAGGCGAACAAAAAATACATTTTATTCATTGACGAACTTCATACTGTTATGGGCGCGGGCGCTGGTAGTTCATCAACGCTTGACGCGGCCAACTCTCTGAAACCCGCTCTTGCGCGAGGCCTCAAATGTATAGGGGCTACAACTGAATCAGAATTCAAGAAATTTATTACAACAGACGGTGCTCTTCAGAGGCGTTTTGAACCTATCCCTGTTGATGAGCCAAACTCTGAACAAACAGCTCAAATCCTTATGGGCATTAAGTCAAAACTTGAAGAGTTTCACGGCTGTATCATAACCCCTGACGCCGTCGAAGCTGCCATCAAATTCTCTCAGAGATATATGGCAGACCGGAGACAACCCGATAAAGCCATCGATTGTCTCGATATAGCGTGCGCACGATGTTCCTGGGATGTTCATGACAACGAACAACCAAAGGTTACTTCCAGCGAAATTGCAGTTGTCATTAGTAAACGATGCCATATACCATTGGCAGTGATACTTTGGGATAACGCCCAGAAAATCAAAGCAACAGAAGAAAGCCTTTCTGAACGGATTGTCGGTCAGGAACATGCTGTAGAAAGCATATGCAGAGTCTTAAGGAATGCATATAGTGGAGTAAGAAAACCGAACAAGCCAATCGGAGTCCTTGTCTTTGGTGGTCCTACCGGAACGGGCAAAACTTATTGCGCCAAAGAACTGTCCGAAGTTGTTTTCGGGTCAGAATCTGATTTAATTCGACTCGATATGTCAGAATACTCTGAAAAGCATTCTGTAAGTAAAATCGTAGGGTCACCCCCTGGATACGTAGGCTTCCGAGAGACTTGCGTGGCAGATAAAATTAAGCATCGTTCATATTGCGTCGTACTTCTTGATGAAATAGAAAAAGCACATCCAAGCGTAATCAAGATTTTTCTACAGGTTATGGCAGACGGATTCATCACAAGTGCTACCGGTGAAAAAATCAACTGTCGGAACATCATGCTTATTATGACAGGAAACTTCGGAATGAACCAGGACGAGACACGGCAGATTGGCTTTGGCGCAAATAATAGCGGGAATGACCTTGAGAAGGCGCGTAAACGCATCATTGATTATTGCAGTAAATCGTATGGAGACGAGTTCGTAAACCGGGTTGATGAGTTTATTCCTTTCAACTCCCTTTCAAGCGACAAACTTGTCAGCATAGTACAAATGCGGCTGAATGAATTCTCAGAGCGCATTAACCATGACGATATAAGAATCAATTTCAGCAAAACAGTTGCAGAAAGACTAGTCAAGATGGGCGCTGAAGAGCATGGAAGAAATGCCATGCTTGCTGAACGCATGATATCGAGATATATTGAGCCTCTTATTGCAGACGCTATTTTGACTGGCGATCAGAACACAAAACGAACCCTTAGTGTTGTAGTTCAAGGGGACTCGTTTTCGATTAGAACCCGCAAAAGAAAATAAACAGGTCAAACATGTCTGAAAACTATTACAAACTCCTTGGCATCTCACAAGACGCAAGTATTGATGACATTAAAAAGGTTTACAGAAAGTTAGCAAAAAAGTATCATCCAGATACCAACAATGGCAACAAGGATGCTGAAGAGAAATTCAAGCATATTTCTGAGGCCTACAAGACTTTAAGTGACCCAGAGAAACGGCGAAACTATGACCGTTTCGGCACAGCAGAACCAGAATTTAATCGTTTTGGTGGAGGAATGCATGCAATCAATTTGGATGACATCATAAGAAATATACAATATAACTTTGGCAACATGAACGACTTTGGCTATGAATTTACACAACAGGCCAGACCAGCTAAAAAGCGTATCAATCCCGATATCCGTATTGCCGTTAACATTAATCTTAAGCAGGCACTAGTCGGTGGGAAAATGCGTATATCTTTGTCGCGACTTTCTGAATGCATAGAATGTAATGGCACAGGATATAATGAAAGTGACAATATCTGTACATTCTGCAATGGTGAGGGAAAGATTCAGGAAGCCAAGGGAGATGGGAACAGAATTGTTCATATGATCCGACCTTGCCCACAATGCAATGGGACAGGAGGTAACTTCACCCCTTGCCCGAAATGTAATGGACAGGCATACACAGAAAACAAAACAACCTTAACAGTAGACATACCTCCTGGCATACTGCCACTTCAGATTCTTCGCGTCCGAGACTCTGGGCATGAAGTTGTAGACAAGGGGGAGCGACGCCGGGGTAATCTATATGTCGTTGTTGATTTCAGTAAATCCCAAGACGGGGTTGACTACAATAACGGCTCCTTGTTTACTACAGTCAAAGTCCCTGTTGACAAGATTATCGCATGTGAAACTGTCGAGGTCAATATACTTGGAATTGAAAACGCCAAGATCGCTCTTAATTCATCAAATGAAAAAGGGGAATACACGTCACACATTATGATTGGTCAACCTGATCATTCCGATATCTCAAAGAATAAAAAGGCACGGCAAATCGACGTGCGGATAAAGGTATTGCCAAGCCTCCCAGAGAAAAAAATAAGCAAGGACAAACGAGACAAGCTAGTCAAATTATTTAGAGAGGTATACGGTGAGTCCTCAAACATTGTTCAGCCAATTGGCTCTTGAGCCTCTTACAGAATTACCAGATGATCTCTGTATCCCTTTAGAGGTTCCAGAAGATGAAAAACAGTTACGTGTTGACTGTGTCAATGTTCTCGAAGGTCGAGTTGATATCTCGACGTTTGAACCTGAGCGCCAGGAAAAAATAAAAAATTACTACCGCTTTTATGGTACCCAGTTCTCTTCGGAGATTGGGGTTAATGCAAGAAAGACCAGACATACGTTGGATATTGTATGACAGACGAGGAAAAATCAGCAGCACAGTATAGATTTAGTGGGTTCCAGCTTTACAAGATACAACTTGACATGACTGGACCAGCCTATGTTGAGGCTACACCACACCCATATTATTATAACCAGCCAGCTTACTGGTCGCAGCCATATTTCCAGATGAAAGCGGGTCCAAGCGCTGTTGAGCATAACGAATCAGAGGTTACTCAACAGCAACTTTATCAAATGCTTATCACATTTCACTAAAAAGTCATATCTTATGTATAATGTAAGGTACAAAGAGGCCCACTAATGAACAAATTTGTTGTTTTACCATGTGCAGAACAAGAGAACGAAAGATACAAGGGTTATGTGTCAGCCTTTGGGATGATCAATGACACCACTCTTGTCATTCTTATTCCTGTCACTGAAGAAGCAGCAAAAACCATTAATTATGCTTTACAACCTAATGAAGACAAACAGGGCGTCAACATGACCCTAATAACATCTTATAAAATGATGTTCGATTCATGGCAAGCGTCCGGCAGGTTTGTTTCAGGAATAATTATGGATTCTGAAAAAGACGAGGATGGCGACGAAATTATTAGTGTCAAGCTTTTCTTCTCTGATACGGCAGACGGCATGATTGAAGGCGTTCTTGAAACAAGCTTTGTCCAGGCTGTTATTTTGGCCGCCATGTTTAATCTCGATATTATTTTTACTACCGATATATTTTCAAAGCTTTTACCAGGGCACGGAGGAGATGACGACGATGACGATGATGACGGTGGTTCTTTTCCTGAAATAGACGATGATGGAGACTTTCCAGTAGATAATGACATTATAAAAATAGCCCGCGACATTATCAAGGGTAAACTTTGATAAGCTGCCGGTGTTCGCAATTGCTCCGGGGCTGAAGTTGATGGTACGACGGTA
>Ga0180433_10008095_pt1 | contig 13207 bp, 11 predicted proteins | sample SS_ome_8_FD_132980 | JGI IMG/M metagenome (GOLD analysis project Ga0180433, IMG submission 132980) | Hypersaline lake sediment archaeal communities from the Salton Sea, California, USA - SS_1_D_1 metaG | ecosystem: Environmental > Aquatic > Non-marine Saline and Alkaline > Hypersaline >... | reverse complement strand
TGCCAAAACTTTAACGGTAAGAATGCTTTCATCTGCAATTAAGAGTGATTTTCATCGGATACAGTTTACTCCGGATCTTCTGCCGGCAGATCTAGTTGGTACCCTTATTTTTGACCAGAAAAAAGGGACATTTACGACCAAAAAGGGACCTATATTTTCCAATATTATACTTGCTGATGAAATAAACAGATCACCGGCAAAAGTCCAGTCTGCTCTGCTGGAAGCAATGCAGGAGAGAACTGTCACTATTGGTGATAATACTTTTGCTCTTGATGATCCTTTTCTGGTCCTGGCAACTCAGAATCCGATTGAACAGGAGGGAACCTATCCGCTTCCTGAAGCTCAGGTGGACAGATTCATGCTGAAACTTTCTATTGATTATCCCTCTCCTGAAGAAGAATTAGAAATTATGAGAAGAATGTCAACAGGTCCTGAACCCGGTATAGATGCAGTGGTAACTCCGAAAGATATCATAAAAGCACGTAATGTAGTAGAGGAAATTTATATTGATCCTAAAATTGAACAGTATATCATTGATATTGTTTTCGCTACCAGGGATCCGGAAAAATATGAGCTGGATGACCTGGTTGATCTTATTGCCTATGGCGCATCTCCCAGAGCTTCTATCTATCTGGTAAAAACTGCCAAAGCCCACGCTTTTCTGAACAGAAGGGGATATGTCACTCCTGAAGATGTCCGGGCAGTTGGTATGGATATTCTCCGGCACAGAGTTATTATTACTTATGAAGCAGAAGCAGAAGAGATGACCTCAGAGGATGTGGTCCGAAAGGTATTAAACAAAATAGAAGTACCGTAAGATTTTTAACACAGGATACAGTAATAAATTTATAAAGAAATTAATGACGATTATTTTATGATTCCAAAAGAAATATTAAAAAAGGTCAAACGGCTTGAAATAACTACTCGTGGTCTGGTTAATGATGTGTTTTCAGGAGAATACCATTCTGTGTTTAAAGGCCGGGGAATGGAGTTTTCTGAAGTAAGAGAGTATCAGATAGGAGATGACATCCGGACTATAGACTGGAATGTAACCGCCAGATCCGGCAGTCCGTATGTCAAGATATTTGAAGAAGAACGTGAACTCACAGTAATGCTTATGGTCGATGCCAGTTCTTCCGGAGAATTTGGTACCTTTGAACAAATGAAAGGAGAAATTGGTGTTGAAATATGTGCTTTGCTGGCTTTTTCGGCTATTAAAAATAATGATAAAGTAGGATTAATTATTTTTACAGACAAAATTGAGAAATTTATTCCTCCCAGAAAGGGCAAGAGTCATGTTTTAAGACTTTTACGTGAACTTCTCTATTTTAAACCGGAAGACAGAAAAACAGATATTGGTATGTCTCTTGAATATTTGAACCGGGTTGCACAGAGAAGAAGTGTGGTTTTTATGATTTCAGACTTTATTTCCACTGATTATGAAAAACAATTGAGAATTGTTAATAAAAAACATGATATTGTAGCGATTAATATTATAGATCCCAGGGAAATGGATTTACCATCTATTGGATTTATAGAATTTGAAGACCTTGAAAGCGGAGAGAGAATGATTCTCGACACTTCCAATCCAGAAGTACGGGAATTGTTCAGAAACGAAAGTTCCGCATCTCTGACAAAAAGGGAAAAACTCTTTAAATCCATGAATGTGGATTCGATAATGATCAGAACCGATCAGTCCTATGTAGAACCGTTGATAAAATTTTTCAGAATGAGGGCTAAGAGGTTCAGGTGAGAATAAAGACAAAGGATAAAAAGATAAAGGATAAAGGATAAAACAGAACTTGAGAGCGTGAGAACGTAAGAACATTGAAGGATTTACGTGCAGAAGACAGAAGCCAGTTGCCAGAGGACAGAAAGACCGCAGACCGCAGACGGCAGACGGCGAGTTGCTATGTGGTCAGTAGTCTGTGATCAGTTTTGGGAGATGAGTTATTCATAGGTTAAAATTATAAATTGTTGATTAATACAGTCAGGGGTAAAACCATGAAACTTCATAAAATAATTAAATTTGGTACTTGTATGATCATTATTTCATTTTTTGCAGGATGTTCCCAAACAGACAAACAAAGTATTTCCGGTGAAAAAGTGAGAGAATATGCCAATGCTCTGTATAATCGGGAGCTGTATCAGCAGGCAGTGGAAGAATATCAGCATTATCTTGATAATTATACAGTAGAGAATGATGTAAGAGCAAATATACATTACATCATAGGAAATATTTATTTTGAAAGACTGAATGATTACGAAAATGCATTTGCCAGATATCTTAAGGTCAAACATTTATTTCCTGAAAGCAATCTGGAAACTCAGGTCAGTAAACGTATTATAGCCTGTCTGGAACGTCTGCAGCGGTCAGAGGATGCCAAACAGGCATTGGATGAAGCAGCCAGCCTGGAGCCTGATTCTGTGCCTTCCCGTCCGGGTACAGTGATTGCAAAAATCGGAGACCGGGAAATTACCACTGGTGATTTGAAATATCAGATAAATCAGCTGCCTGAGTATATGAGATCACAGTTTGAAAAGTCTAAAGATAAATTGCAGTTTTTAGAGCAGTATATTGCCACAGAATTGTTTTATGATGCTGCAAAACGTCAGACATTAGATAAAAATAAGGATGTTATTGAAGGTACATTTCAGGCAAAAAAGAATTTGATGGTTCAAAAATATATTGAAAATGAGATAGCCTCAAATATCGATGTTACTCCTGAAGATGTTGAAATGTATTATAAAGCTAACAAAGAAAAATATGCAGAGATGGATGAAAGCGGTAACATAACAAATCAGAAACCTTTCTCAGAAGTAAAGCAACAGGTAGCTCAGGATTTGGTCAGAGAAAAACAGCAAAAAAAATACAGTGAACTTATACAGCGTATGATGAAGACAGAAGGAGTCGAGATATACAGTGATCGTATTAAATAAAAATAAAAAATATATAAAAGAAAAGACTGATATCGGTACAGTTTTATTGATGACCTTCTCAGTATTATTTACAGGATATGTACTTGGTCAGGATAAGATATCCATATCATCTTCAGTTGATAAGCGGAATATAAAAATTGGGGATATAATACATTATAGAGTTAAGGTGGTTCATAATAAAAATATTGAAGTAAATCTGCCGGGAATGGGAGCTAATTTAGGAGGGTTCGAAATCAGAGATTATAAAAAATTAGAGCCCAGAAAAGAAGCTGCTGATATTATTTCAGAAGTTGAATATTCCATATCAACCTTTACTACCGGCAAATTTGTAATTCCGCCTCTTGGGATTCAGTATAAAGAACCTGGTGATACAGTCTATAAACAACTGTCAACCAGAAAGATTGAGATCAATGTAGTAAGTATGAAACCGAGTGAAGAAGGAGATATCAGAGATATAAAAGATCCGGTTGAACTGCCATATTTATGGTGGGAAGTATGGGGGAAGTGGGCAGCTCTGGGGCTGGGTGTTCTTTCTGTTTTAGTTGGTGCACTATTGGTATACAGAAGAAAAAAACAGGGAAAATCGATCATACCCAGGAAAATACCGCCACCCCGTCCTGCTCATGAGATAGCTCTGGAGTCCTTAGACAGAATCAAAGACAGTGATTTACTGGAGCATGGTGATATTAAAACATATTATACTGAAATTTCTGAAATCATCCGCACTTATTTTGAAGGACGTTTTTATATACCGGCACTGGAGAGAACATCCAGAGAAATTATGGAAGAGCTAACTAATATCATCATAGATCCTGAAGTATATGAATTAATTACAGATTTACTTATAACCAGTGATATGGTTAAATTTGCAAAAGTAATCCCTGAACCTGAAACTCATAAGAAAATTCTGCAGTCTGCATATACTATAGTGAATAAAACTAAAGTTTTACCTGTAGGAGAGACAGAGGAAGAAACTGAAAAATCAGATAGATCATCGACAGATTCTGAAAAGGCAGAAGCAGCTGTAAAAGAAGAAAAAAGTGAAGAAGTCAATCTGCGCAATGAGAAAGCTTCAGAAGAAGGAGAAAAATGATATTTCGTTTTGAGAATCCTGAATTCTTACTTTTATTATTAATCATACCCTTTTTAATTTGGTGGTATATTAAATACAGAAACCGGGTTTCAGCCTCATTGAGGTTTTCCTATCTCGGTTTCGCCCGCAGGGTTAACAGTTCAGGACCGTTAAATGCCCGTCATTTTCTTTTCGGACTCCGTTTGCTGGTTATGGCCCTGCTGATCATTGCCTTTGCTAAACCTCAGTCAGGAGTCAGCGGAGAAGAAGTAATCACTGAAGGTATTGATATTGTATTAGCATTAGATATTTCCAGTTCAATGCTGGCAGAAGATATTAAGCCGAACAGGGTAGAGGCGGTTAAAAAGGATGCTGAAGATTTTATAAAGGGCAGAAAAAACGATCGGATCGGCATGGTTATTTTTGCTGGAGATGCATTCACTCAGTGTCCGCTTACACTTGATTATGGAATTTTAATGAATTTTTTAGAAAAAATTGAAGTTGGAATGATAGAAGATGGTACAGCAATCGGTATGGGACTTGCAACCGCAGTGAACAGAATGCAGAACAGCAAGGCTAAATCAAAAGTTATTGTACTGCTTACCGATGGTAGAAATAATAAAGGAGAGATTGATCCTATCACTGCAGCTCAGCTTGCTCAGACGTTTGATATCAAAATTTATTCAATAGGAGCCGGGGGACACGGCAGTGCACTTTATCCGGTTGATGATCCTGTTTTCGGCAAGAGGTATGTTCCCATGAAAATTGACATTGATGAAGAAACGCTGAAAGAAATTTCTGATATGACCAGGGGAGAATATTTCAGAGCTGATGACAGAGAAAGATTACAGCAGATATTTAGAAAAATTGATAATATGGAAAAGACAAAGATCGAAGTAAAGGAATATACCCGTTATTCAGAATTATTTTATTATTTTGTCATAGCTGCATTGATTTTACTTATTACAGAGATTGTATTGGCACATACAAGATTTCGTAAGATACCTTAAAAGAATTTAGCAAAAAAGGATTGATACGTGTTTAGATTTGAATTTTCACATTTTCTCTATTTACTTGGTTTTATTCCGGTGTTGATCTTATTTTTTGTCTGGGCTTTCCGACAGAAGAATAAAGCATTGGAGATATTTGGCAAATTATCTCTGGTACAAAAATTATCAGGTTCTGTGAGTAAAAGCCGTCAGATCTGGAAAAGAATAATAATTATTATTGCTGTATTATTTATGATAATCTCTATATTAAGACCTCAGCTTGGCACAAAAATGAAAAAGATAAAAAGAGAAGGACAGGACATAGTGATTGCTCTTGATCTTTCTGAATCCATGATTGCTGAAGATATCAAGCCCAACAGACTGCAAAAAGCAAAGCATGAAATAAACAGTTTAATAAATAAGTTTCAGGGTGACAGGGTTGCTCTTGTAGGCTTTGCCGGAAAAGCATTTATTCAATGTCCGCTTACTCTTGATTACAGTGCTGCAAAGATGTTTCTTGATTCTATGGAACCTGATATTATGCCGGTACCTGGTACTGCCATAGCCAGAGCTATGGAAAAATCGCTGAGTTGCTTTAATGAAAAAGAACGAAAACACAAAATATTAATTCTGATTACTGACGGTGAGGATCATATTGGCAAACCACTTGATGTTGCTAAGCTTGCTTCACGGCAGGGAGTGGTTATCTATACAGTCGGTATTGGATCAAGAAAAGGAGTACCTATACCTGTTTTTGATAAACAGGGAAATCGTACCGGATATAAAAAAGATAGAAATGGCGAAGTCGTAATGACCAAACTTGATGAACTGAGTCTGGAGAAAATTGCTTTGGAAACAGGTGGTAAATATTATCGGGCATCTCCGGGAGAGGCAGAATTGGACAAAATTTATGATGCAATTTTTGAAATGGAGAAGAAATCTCTCTCTTCCAGGCAGTACACTCAGTTTGAAGACAGGTTCCAGCCGATTATTGCACTTATTTTGATTCTTTTAATTCTGGAACTCATGCTTCCGGAAAAGAAAAGGATACAAAAAACCTGGAAAGGACGTTTTGAATAACATACAGAGGTATTATGATACACAGAAAAATTATATTTATTGTTTTATTATTACTTCCGGTTATTACATACTCTCAGTCTGATAGAAGAAAAGTAAAAGAAGGAAATGAATTATTTCAGGAGGAAAAGTATGATGAGGCACAGAACAAGTATCAGGATGCCTTGCTTGATAATCCAGCTTCCCCGGAAATACAGTTTAATGTTGGTGATATTAATTATAAGAAAAAAAAGTTTGATAAAGCACTTGAAGCGTATTATAAATCTTTAGATTCCAAACAACTTGATCTTCAGGCAAAATCTTATTATAATATTGGTAACAGTTTATATAAAGCCGGTAAACTGGCTGAAAGTATTCAGGCCTATAAACAGGCTCTGAAGCTTAATCCCCAGGATGAAGATGCTAAATATAATCTGGAATTTGTCCGTAATAAACTAAAACAGAATGCAGATAAGCAAAATCAGCAAAGTGGCCAGCAACAGCAGCAAGAACAACAGCAGCAACAGCAACAGAAGGAAGAAGAAAAGAATAATCAGGATCAGCAAAAAAAGCAACAGCAGCAACAACGTCAGGACCAAAAACAAGAAAAAAACAAACAGCAGACCGGTAAGGAAAAAAAGAAAATTTCCAAAGAAGATGCTGAGCGAATTTTACAGGCTTTAAAAGAAGATCAGGAAAAGATGAAGAAACAAAAAGTACAGGCACAGGGTCAAGCAAGGGTTGAAAAAGATTGGTAAGTATGAAAAGGAAAAATGTTAAAATCATCTTAAGTATAATTACATTGCTCATAATATCTCCAACTCTGCGGGCTGATGATTTAGAAATCAAAGCCTATGTCGATCAGAGTGTTGTCAGTCTAAACAGACAGTTTAATTTAAATGTCGAGATATCAGGTAGTGATTATAAATCAGCAGGTTCTCCCCAGCTTCCGGATATAGATTTTGCAGCTTATCTTGGCAGTAGTACGTCTCAGAATATCCAGTTTATCAATGGAAAAATGTCTGCATCCAGAACAATATCCTATCATTATCAAGCCAATAAAGTTGGTACTTTTACTATAGGAGAGATCATAGTAAAAGCCGGGAATAAGGAGTATAAAACTAAACCGATTGAAATTAAGGTAACAAAATCTTCACAGCAGTCAAATGTCCCTCAAACTAAAGAAGAATCCGTCTCTCCTCAGGTCAGCAGTTCTTTGGATGATAATTTATTTATTCTGGCTGTTCCAGATAAAAAAACTGTATATAAAAATGAACCAGTTGTTATTACGTATGAAATATACACCAGAGTTGATGTGACTTCCTTTGGTCTGGAAAAGGCTCCTTCTACTAAGGGATTTTTAAAAGAGGATTTTGATATTGGTAGACGTCCGCAAACCAGAAAGGAAATTTATAAAGGCAAACAATATACTATTGCTGAAATTCAGAAAATGTCTCTCTATCCTTTCAGTACCGGCAGCAAGACAATCGAACCCCTGGTTGTGAATTGTCAGGTCAGAATTCAGAGAAGCAGAAGAGATATTTTTGATGATTTCTTTTCAGATCCTTTTGGAAAAACTGTCTCGAAAGTTATCAGTTCTAATCCTGTAAATATTAATGTGCTCTCTCTTCCTGATCAGGGTAAGCCAGAAGGTTTTACCGGGATTGTGGGTGATTTTACCATTACCGGCAATGCCGATAAAAAAAATCTGACAACTGATGATGCAGTTACCTATACTGTTGAGATATCAGGTACTGGTCATATCGGTTCTCTTACTGAGCCTGAAATACGTTTTCCGGGAATTTTTGAAACCTATGATCCGGAGATAACAAAAAGTATACAACGTACAGGCTCAAAAATTAACGGTAAAAAGGTTTTTAAATATGTTCTGGTCCCCAGAGAAACAGGAACATTCAGAATAGAATCTGTTAAATATCCCATATTTAATCCCAGAACAAAAAAATATCAGGTTCTATCTACTGAGCCTGTAGAACTGCATATCAGTAAGGGAAGTGATAAAGAAACTGCCGTGGCTCACTCGGGTTTTTCTAAAGAGGAAGTTGATCTCATAGGAAAAGATATACGTTTTATAAAAGAGGAGTATGATTCGTTAAAAAAGGTAGGGTGGACTCTGTATTCCAGTATATATTTGTGGATAATTTTCGTATTACCGTTACTTTGTCTGCTGGCAGCTGTGAGTTACAGGAAACATCTTGATCGTCTTCATACAGATCGGGCATATGCCAGAAACAGAGCTGCCAGACGTGATGCCAGAAAACATCTCTCAGAAGCTAAGGCTAACATTAACCTTGAAGAACAAAAAGAATTTTATGCTGCAATTCATCGAGCTATGTCCGGATTTGTAAGTGATAAACTTAATATTTCCGGTGCTGGAATGATGAGTGTTGATGTAAAAAGAAGATTAAGGCAAAAAAGAGTAAGTGATTCTGTTATTAATGAGTACATCTCTATTTTGCAGACCTGCGATTTGAAACGGTTTTCACCTACTGAAGCTGCTAAAGAAGAGAAAGAGGAATTTTATAAGAAGGTCGAACGAAATCTTTCAGTTTTATCTAAAGAGTTGTCGTGATGAGTTTAGATGGTTAAGTAAAGATAAAATATACAAAGATAAAAGATAAAGGATAAAAGATAAAACAAAAGACCAAAGACCAAAGAATAAAGATAAAAGTGATATGATGGATAACATAAAATATTATAAAATTATTTTAGGGTTAGGTGTTATAATTGTGGTGTTACCACTGTTATTATATGCACAGGATGAGACAGAGTTGTTTCAGCAGGGGAATCAACTGTACAGGGCAGGAGAGTATGAAAATGCTCTGGATAGTTATTTGGAGATTTATAAAAGCGGATATGAAAGCGGGCCTCTTTATTATAATATTGGTAATTGCTATTATAAATGTAATGAGACCGGCAAGGCAATCCTGTATTATGAAAGAGCTAGAAAACTGATGCCCGGAGATGAGGAATTGGAGTTTAATTTAAAGTTAGCTAATCTGTCAGTAGTGGATAAAATCGAACCATTGCCTACATTTTTCTTATTCAGAATTGTTAATGGATTTATTTATCTCATCCCCAAATCAATTTTACTGTGGATTGTAGCTGCACTCTATCTTTTCTTTATTACCTTTCTGATGATCCGTATATTGTCCAGAAATGAATTTTTACGCAGAATATGTTTTCGTATCAGTATCTTTTGTTTAGTTTTTTTTATTATTTTTGGTTTCTCTCTTTTTACTCAAATTACAGAAAAGACTCAGCAGGAAGAGGCTGTAATCATGGCTGAAGAAATTCATGTAAAAGGTGCTCCTTCTGAAGGGGCGACAACGCTTTTTACTCTGCATGAAGGTACTAAAGTGCATATTGAAAAAACATCGGGTGACTGGTTTGAAGTGTTGCTGGCAGACGGTAAAGTCGGCTGGGTAAAACGAGAGATTCTGGAGAAAATTTAGTGTATTTATAATTTTATTGATATCTACAGTGAATATAGATCGCACTGAGACTATGCTCAGGCGGTCTTTTTTATTTCATTCTCCCTGGATTCTCTTCAGAAGCAGTTGAATTCTTAGTTAATAAACGGGATATCCATCACTTGTATTGCTATTGATATTCAAAGTATTGATCGTGGTCAGTCAAAAGAATTTAGTGTCCACCGGATTCTTTTTGCTACTGACAATGTGGTATTTTTTGAAAGGAACTAAAAAACAGTTTTAGTTTCATTTTTTGAATCTATTTCCCTTTCTTTTCGTATCATTTAAGAGATTCCATCAATTTTGTATAAAAATATAAGAATAATGCGTATAAAATCACTTATTTTTACTTAATTCAAACCATTATAAGGAAGATGAGTATGAAAAATATATGTAGAATGTTAATTTTGTTATTTTTCCTCTCAATGATCTTTACAATTCACTGCCTCAATAAGGATGAAAGTTATAACAAAGCTGGTTTTCAGGCCTTATTTTTTATCCCCAATCATTATGGAGCAAATTATTTCTTAATGAGGGATGCATATGAATATATGGGATGGGATGTCACCCATGTTAGTATCAGTGATACCTGTCAGCCTTGTCCGGCTTTTGCCACGGTAGGTAGTGTTCCTCCAATAGTACCTGACAAAAGGATATCTCAGATATCCGATTTAGATGGATACAATGCTCTGGCTGTTATCCCTTCACCGGGTAATGCATATAAAATCCAGAATCCTTACCAGGATATTATTAGAAATAAAGAAGCTCTGCATTTTATTAATGATTCGTATAAAAATGGACTGCCGGTATATGCTATGTGTGCAGGAGTCAAAGTACTTGCTGTTGCAGATATAATTAAAGGAAAACATATAGTCGGTTCTTCAAGATTCAAGCAGGATTATACTGAAGCCGGTGCAATCTATAAAGGTAATGATAAAAATGATAATCGACCTTTGATTGACGGAAATATTATTACTGGTACCCGGGGACAAACTTATAACTATTCCAATGCAGAAGCTGTCACTTCAGTAGTTGAAAGAAAAATAATAAAAAATATTAAAAAAAAATTAAGTGCTGATCATATTAGAGAGAGTCACGCAACCTTATCAGGCAATGAATTGCAGTGGGCTAAAACATACGGCGGACCGGCTGCTGATGCAGGCAGAGCTGTCTGCAACACTCCGGATGGAGGGTATCTTATAACCGGTTATACTTTTAAACCTAATAATGTTGATGCTGATATCCTGGTTATCAGGACTGACAGTGATGGTAACCTGGAGTGGAAAAAAGTACTCGGTGGTGCTGGTATGGATTTCGGCAATGACTGCTGTGCAATAAAAAACGGATATCTGATTACCGGTTATACAACTTCTGGAAAAAACGGAGCAAGGGATGTTTATATAGCTAAAATTGATGAGAATGGTGATACTCAGTGGACAAAAACTTTTGGCGGTACTGACGATGATGTAGGTACAGCTGTTGCTTCAACTCCGGAAGGATATTATTTTATTGGCGGAATTACCACTTCAATGGGTAAAGGTGAAGAGGATATTTACATAATTAAAATTGATTCTTCCGGAGAGGAGCTCTGGTCCAAGGTCTATGGTGGAAAAAGAATGGACAGAGCACAATCTATATCAGTAAGTGCGGATCAAGGATTAGTTATAGGAGCAACTTCTCTCAGCTACGGAGGAAGCAACAGTGATTTTTATATTCTTAAAATCAATGCTTCCGGTGATTCACTCTGGAATAATAATTTCAAAGCCCAGGGAAAACGGGGGCATGGTTTTGATCGCTGCCAGGCTCTCGGTCCTGCCAGTGATAAGGGGTATATTCTGATCGGTTATTCTGATTGTAATGATATGATGGATGCTGTAATTATTAAAACTGATAAAAAGGGCAGAGAAGAATGGATACGAACTTTCGGTAATAATCCCTTTTATGATTATGGAAATTCTGTCATGGAATCTTCATCCGGAAATTATATGGTAGCAGGTATAACGAAAGCAATTCCCGCTGAAAACAGGTTATATGACAATGACATTTTCATAACTGAAATTGATAAACAAGGTAAAGTAATTCGAAATATTCAGATAAATGGTAATGGCAATGACTGGACAAGTGATATCTGTTCTTCTGATGATGAATCATTGGTGATTGTCGGACATACTAATTCAACAGATGATGGTTCCAGAGATATGTGTTTGTTAAAATTAAAATAAATTATTACGATTAAATAAAATAGTTTTTTAATTATCTGATATTAATAAACAGTGCTTTGCTTGGTCATTCAGTTGGTGGAATAAGATGATAAGTGTCAATTTTAAGTGATTGTAACCGGATAATCAACTTTTAAACCTTCCAGGTTTTTTAAAACCTGGAAGGTTTTTAGTATATTAAACCTTTTGCCATCCTATTCAGTCATACATGTAGATAAAAAAGGCAGGTATGAAAGAAAAAGATATTATTGAAAGATGCCAAGCCGGAGAAATTGAGGCGTTTAAAATACTCTATGATAGATATAATCGTCCTTTACTTCATACTGCCTACAGAATGCTGGGGAATACACATGATGCAGAAGATGCAGTACAGACAGCATTTTTAAAAGTCCACAAAAGTATAAAGGGATTTAAGTATAAATCAAAATTCAGCACTTATTTATTTCGAATATTAATTAATATCTGTATTGATATGAATAAGAAAAAATCAACATATTCATCCATGGAGACAATTAAAGATTCAGCAGAGTTTAATGGTCCGGATTACGCGGTTAGACTTGAGATTGACAAGGCTTTAAGAAAACTTCCATCAAAACAAAGAGAATGTTTTTTACTTTTTACGGTTGGAGACAGAAAGCAGAAAGAAATTGCTGAAATTCTTGATATTTCAGTCGGAGGAGTAAAATCAAACATTTTTCAGGCAAAAGTAAAACTGAGAGCATATCTGAATGAATATAAATATAAGGATTAAATATGAACTGCAGGTTTTATGAAAAATTTTCATTAGGAAAAATAACAAAGAAGGAATTTGAGCAGCATTTAAAGCATTGCACGGAATGTCAGCGGATGGTAAAACAGGATGAGAAAATAGAGTCTCTGGTAAGAGATATTAAGACTGTTTTTCATCCTGATAAACTCTGGAATAATATTGAGTCATCTGTCATCACAGAACAGGGAATAAGCAAAAGTAACAGTAATGTATATAGAATGACTTTTAAAATAATGCGTGCTGCGGCTGTACTGATCATAATATTATTAGCCGGGGTGATTATTAAAGATTACTTAGCTCCGCAACCCCCTCTGCTTTCCGATAACAGAATAAAACAATATATCAATGAAGAAAATACATGTATACAAACAATAGAAGACCTGGAAAAGAATGTACAATTCAGTCTGAATAATGGAAATATTGATCAGCAGTTGCGATATAAAGAATATCTGGAAACTGTGAATTCTCAAATAAAAGAATATTATCAGGCTTTAGATAAAAATCCTGCAAACACACATATCAGAAATTATTTAATACAGGCACTTAAAGATAAAAAGCAGGTGTTAAAAGAGTTTGTCAGGGTTCAGAGAAATAGTTGAAAGTTAGTGGTTTAATTAAACTAAATCGGAATTCGGTATCGGAATCGCTATCGCAATCGATATCGATACCTT
>Ga0180433_10008094_pt1 | contig 13208 bp, 13 predicted proteins | sample SS_ome_8_FD_132980 | JGI IMG/M metagenome (GOLD analysis project Ga0180433, IMG submission 132980) | Hypersaline lake sediment archaeal communities from the Salton Sea, California, USA - SS_1_D_1 metaG | ecosystem: Environmental > Aquatic > Non-marine Saline and Alkaline > Hypersaline >... | reverse complement strand
TATTCATGAATAATTTTGAATTATATAATATTCTATGAACTTTCACAGGCTTAAAAATATATTGAGCATTATTCTTGCCCTGATAGGTTTGCATTCCTTTTCAGTAGGAATAGGACTTATGGTAATGCCGGATAATTTTATGTCATTTTTCGGTTTCGATCCGCCGTTTGAAAGGTTCTTCTCAACCCAGGCAGGCATATTCCATATAGTATTATGTGTGGCGTACTTTTTGTCAGCAATGAATATAGACAGGTACAGGCATTTTATCCTTTTTACGATCACTGCAAAATTTATGGCAACAGCATTCCTTATATTCTATTTTGTCTTTGTGAAAAATATATGGGTAGTGGCATTGTCGGGTATTCTTGATGGTTTAATGGGAACAGTTGTATGGAAAATTTATACCTTATATAAACAAAAGCTGGTTTATATTTCTGAAAAAAAATCAACTAATACTGTAAAATTTAATAAACCTGTTATAATAAACTGATGTTTAACCAAAATTATTAGCTATGTTTCAACACGATAATCTAACTGAAGTAGCAGTACAAATGCCGGACTGTTTTAATAAATTATCCTGTAATGAATTCGATTATTTATGTGATAAAAGGATAACCATTAATTATAACAGAAAAGAAAATTTGACAAAGCAGGGAGCCTTTTCTTCCAGTGTAAGCTACATTATTGAAGGTTATGCAAAACTTTGCCTTGAAGGGCATGGAGGACGCAACATTATTGTCAGCATACTGAAACCTTCGGATTTTGCAGACGTTTCATCATTGTTTGACATAAGGCACTATTATTCTGTTATTGCTGTTACAAATATGAAAGTGGCACTAATTGAGAAAGAATATGTAAAAAAAATAATGGACAGTAACACTCGTCTTACTGAAGAAATGATGAAATGCCTTGTCAGAAATGAAAAAGAAAATTACAAAAAAATGATAAGCCTTAGTACTAAAAATATGTACGGGAGGTTTGCAGACGCATTGATCTATCTTTATAAAGAACATCTCATAGATAAATTAGATAATCTGAACAGACAGGAATTGGCTGACCTTGCCGGTGTCTCACTTGAAAGCGCTATACGCATACTATCAGAATTTAAAAAAGAAGGTGTAATTGATCTTCATGGTAAGAGAATTATTATAAAACAAGTAAAATACCTTATGAAATTAAGTATGTATTAAAATTATTATTAATTAACTGAACATTTGTTCATATTGAAAATTTTTTATACTATTTTTGTATGAAAAGCAAATCTCTATATGACAATCACTGTATTATCGGAAAATTGTGCCGGACACTATACCCAGGCAGAGCATGGATTGTCATACCTGGTTGAAGATGACGTAAAAATACTTTTTGACACAGGACAATCAGACCTCTTTATCAGAAATGCGGAAATACTAAATATTGATCTTAATAATATAGAGACTATTGTTCTTAGTCATGGACATTTTGATCACGGTAACGGCTTGAAATATCTTGACAATAAGAGGCTGATATGCCACCCCGGAGTGTTTATCAAAAGATACCGGAAAGAAGACAAAGCCCATAAAGAAAATATAGGCTTGGCACTATCCGAAGACCAGATTAATGAATTGTTTCATCTGACTACTATTAAAACTCCCCTGCTCATATCTAACCACGTCTTTTTCCTGGGAGAGATACCAAGATTAAATGACTTTGAAGCAAAAACCACTGATTTTATTACTGAGAATGATACTGATGATTTTGTAACTGACGACACCGGGATTGCAGTGAGAACACCTTCAGGACTAGTGGTTATTACAGGTTGCGGTCATGCAGGTATATGTAACACTATTGAACATGCAAAGAAAATTACAGGAGAAAAAAATATATATGCTGTTACAGGAGGATTTCATCTGAAAGGAGCAGGCGAACAGACAAAACAGGTGATCGAATATTTTAAAAAAGAAAACATCAAACATATTCATCCATCACATTGTACGGATTTTATAGCTCTGGCTGAATTCCATAACGAGTTTGGTATAAATCAGATAAAAACAGGTGACATTCTCAATTTTTAGTAAAAAATTAAAAAAATATTTACTTATTGTGAACATATGTTCATTTTATTTGTTATATTTGTACAGTAATTATTATAAAAATCAAAATTATGAGAGTAGCAATACCTTCAAAAGCCGATAATATCGATTCACCAATGGATGAACGATTTGCGCGGTGTGTATTTTTTTGTATATATGATACCGGAACAGGAGATCATGAATTCATATCCAACACTGTAAGGGATCTGCCCGGAGGAGTCGGCCCTCAGGCAGTGGAGCTCCTGGCAAAGAACAATGTACAGGAAGTTTATGCAGGTGAAGTAGGTCCGAAAGCAGAATCTATGCTTAACAGGATGAATATAAAGATCAACATTGCAGATTCAGGCCAATCTGTTAAACAAATTATTGATAATTTAAAAAAATAAAAACTAAGAATTATGCCAGCAGGAGATCGTACTGGTCCAATGGGGCAAGGCCCTATGACCGGAAGAGGTCTGGGATATTGTGGAGATTATGATACCCCGGGCTTTACAAGAGGTTTTGGAGGAGGATTCGGAAGGGGAGCAGGTTATGGAAGGGGAGCAGGATACGGAAGAGGAAGAGGAATGGGAAGAGGCTTCCGCAGTGGCAGAGGTGGTTACCGTCTCGGTTATGAAATGCCCGGCTATATGCCATATTACCCTGAATCCTTCATGCCTTCAAAAGAGGATGAGATCAAACATCTCAAATCCCAGTCAGATTCACTTAAACAAACGCTCAAAGATATAGAAAAGCGTATAAGTGAACTGGAAAAGAAAAAAGAATAAGAAACTGCGGTCTCATTTTTAATATTATGAGACCGCTTATCCCTGAAAATCTAAACAAAAATACAATGCATACAGATTGTCTGGAGTGTTTTCATAAACAGGCTGACAAATTATTTGAAAAGTTCAGTATATCTGTGGATGATTCAAAGATGATCATCTCAAAATTTGATAAATTACTCGGTAAAGAAGGGATAGAAAACATACAGGCACCGGAAGCAGCCAGATTCCTGCATAACGAAATATGTAATAGCTCTCTTGTCAAAGATCTTTACGAGACCGAGAAAAAAACATATAACAGGCTAATGCTGAGCCTGGAAAAAAAAATTAAAAATAACATCCGGAGTTCAGGCAATGCATTTTACACTGCTTTACGATATGCCCTTGCAGGTAATATTATTGATTTCGGGCCTCCCGGCGCTTTTGACGTTTATCAGGCCCTGGAAGCCGCCGAATCTAAGAAACCTGCAGTTGATCACTCATCAATACTGTTCAATGAAATATACAAGGCAGACACAGTACTATACCTGGGAGATAATGCAGGGGAGATAGTCACAGACAAATTATTTATCGAAACTATCGGACATCCCAACCTGTATTTCGCCGTCAGGGGCGGACATATAATCAATGATGTGACAATGGATGATGCGGAAGCAACCGGCATGCACAAGATCACAAAAGTGATCTCAAACGGTTATGATGCACCTTCGACTATTCTTAACAAATGCTCAAAGGAATTCAAAAAAATATATGATAAAGCGGATATAATAATATCAAAAGGACAGGGCAACCTGGAAGGATTGATAAATGAAACTAATAAACGAATATTCTTTTTACTTACTGTCAAATGTCATGTAATGGCTGAACTTGTCGGCGTAAATGAGAAAGATACTGTAGTATGGTATAACCGGAAAAGAAAAAATGACTTATAAAATTGCCATAACAAGCGGTAAAGGCGGAACAGGAAAAACCACTGTAAGCACAGGATTATTTTATGTCCTTACAAAGCACTTGAAATACAGCGCCCAGCTTATTGATTGCGATGTTGAAGAACCTGATTGCCACATTTTTATTAAAGGCAATATGGACAAAAAATTGCCGGTTAACATTTCCATTCCCGTGATCCACGATGCTAAATGCACCTATTGCGGCATTTGTAAAGAAGCATGCGCTTTTAATGCTATAGTTATCATACCCTCATCCAATTTTATCGAGGTCGTTGAAGATATGTGCCATGCATGCGGTGCCTGCTCTTACCTGTGCCCGGAAGAAGGTGCTGTAACTGAAAAGACAAAGGAGATCGGACAGGTAACTTACTACAACTACAATAATGATAATGATAGTTTTATCGAAGGAAGGATGCATGTAGGGAATGCACTGCAGACCAGGGTTATCAGGGATACTATCAGACATACAGGGCAACAGGATATTATCCTTTACGACTCACCTCCAGGAACATCATGCCCCGTCGTGGCAACAGTATCTAAATCAGATTATGTTGTTCTGGTTACAGAACCAAGCCCTTTCGGACTATATGACCTGAAACTCATGACTGAAACAGTGAAGATCCTTGGCAAAAAACATGGTGTTATCATAAACAAATCAGGCTTGGATTATAAACCATTATACGACTATCTGAAAGAAGAAAATATGACGCTTCTCGGAGAAATACCATTTAAAAAAGAATATGCCAAAGAATATTCTAAAGGCAATATTTTGCCGGAATCAGATAATGACCTGGCAAATAATTATAAAAATATAATTAACAGGATATTGGATGGGAAGACCTTATGAAATAGCTATCCTCAGCGGGAAAGGAGGCACAGGAAAAACAAGTATTACTGCTGCTTTTGCTGCTTTTGCAAGTAATACGGTTTTTGTTGATTGTGATGTTGATGCTGCTGACCTGCACCTGATATTTTCACCGGAAAACTATCATCACGAAACATTTCCCAGCGGTGCAAAAGCAGTTATTGACCCTGAAAAGTGTAAAAACTGCGGTCTGTGCAGAAAATTGTGCCGGTTTAATGCAATAGAAGAAATAAAAGATGCTTTTGTAATTGATGAATTTACATGTGAAGGATGCGGACTATGCTCAGAAGCATGCCCCGAAGGAGCCATTACTATAGAAGAATATGAGAAAAACCATATTTATTTCTCTGAAAGCAGGTTTGGACCCATGGTTTACGGAAAACTCGGAATAGCTGAAGAAAACTCAGGGAAATTAGTGTCACAGGTAAGGATCTATGCAAAAAATATTGCCCTGAAAAATGATTCAAATTATATACTCATTGACGGACCTCCCGGAATAGGATGTCCTGTGATCTCATCCGTTACAGGCACTGATGCAATTATCGCAATAACCGAACCAACACTTTCAGGATGGCATGACCTTTTGAGACTTATTGAAATGACCAACCGCTTTCATTCCAGGATATTTGTTGTTTTAAATAAATATGATCTGAATGAAGAGATGGCTGCCAAAATCGAAAAAGAACTGAAAAAAATAAAAATACCATTACTGGGTAAGATCCCATATAATGAAACAATGATAGATTCGCTTCTGGAAGGTAAATCAATTACTGAGTACAAGCCTGATTGCGATATCTCAGTTGAAATAAAAAATATCTGGGAAATAATAATGAGCAAATTTACAGAAGCAAAAAAAGACAAAGCATAAAAAATAATAAAAACAGCAATATATTATGATAGCTTTTGGACCGGTACCATCACGAAGACTTGGAAAGAGCCTCGGTATTAATAATATTATTTCACGGAAGGTCTGCTCATATAGCTGTGTGTACTGTCAACTTGGAATAACAGCAAAAAAGATCATCCTGAGAGAAAATTTCTACGAACCTGAAAAACTTATACAGGAAGTCGGGAAACATCTCAAAAAACTTGATCCGGATCACAAACCCGATTATCTGACATTTGTTGCTAACGGTGAGCCAACTCTCGATGTCAACCTGGGCGAAGAGATAAAACTTCTTAAAAGGAAATTTAATATCCCTGTTGCAGTGATCACAAACGCTTCGCAGATATATAACGAAAATGTGCAAAACGAATTGCTTAATGCCGACTGGGTATCAGTTAAGATAGACTCTGTAATAGAAGCTACATGGAGAATGATCAACCAGCCCCATATCCTTACTCCCTTAACAAAAATACTCGAAGGTCTTGAAGAATTTGCTGAAAAATTTACCGGAAAACTTAACACTGAAACAATGCTGCTTGATAATTATAATACTGCAAAAGCCGAACTGGAAAAAACAGCATCATTTATTGAGTCCCTGCAGCCTGACAAATCTTACATTTCTATTCCTGTAAGACCACCGGCAATATCATCTGTTAATCCTCCTTCTGAAAAAAATCTGTTAAAAGCACATCAGATATTTGAAGAAAAAGGTTTATGCACTGAATTGCTTGCCGGGTTTGAAGGTACGGACACCGGGATCACAGGTAATGCATGGGAAGATATCTTAAATATTACCGCAGTACACCCGTTAAGGGAAGACTCTATGAAGGAGCTGCTGATAAAAAATAATGCAGACAGCCTTGTTGTTGACTCACTAATTGAACAGGGTGTACTAAAATCATTGAAATATAATGGTAAAAAATATTATTTAAGACAATATCATTATTAATTGCTATAACAATAAAAATGGATAAAACATTAAATGAACCGTTAATTCATTTTTATGAAAAATACGGCTTCGACAGTTCTATGATCAATACTATGGTATGCGGAACAAAATATTCTGCTGTTTTATTAAACAACGGGAATATCGGGGTTTGCGCAAACCTGTCCAATGCTGTTGATCTGAAAAAGGAAGATATTGAATCCATTGACCTTTCAGATACCAGGCACAGAATAATATTAAATGCATATTATAATGCTATGCTGAATGATCTGCCGGATAACGGAGAAAGTGCGGACATCCTTGATCTGATCGAAACAGAAAAATATAAAAATATTGTGATGATAGGACTCTTCAAACCTATCCTGGAAAAATCCAGAGCAAAAAATATCGATATCTCTGTTTTTGATCTGGTAAAAGAGGACGATGATCTTAAACCTATCGAAGATCAGATAAGTTATGTTTCAAATGCAGATATGATAATACTCTCCGCAACAACAGTCTTTAATCACACATTTCCGGATATTATTAATAATACAAATGAAAATTGCGATATTTTTTTAATGGGTCCGTCTTCCATCATGAATGAAGACATGATGTGTTATAATAATATCAAAGGGATATTCGGTACAGTGTTCGGAAAAAATGATGAGAGAGTATTGGATGTGATAAAAAACGGATTTGGAACAAAACATTTTATAGGCTTTGGCAATAAAGTTCTTTACAAATAAATTCTCTTGCAGTAGAGTTTACCGGGAGTGACAGTATGACGGGGATCTTTCCTCTGTGTGTTATAACATAACATTCAGAACAAAATAAGTTTTAGGGTATTTATTTTTCTACCCCATCATAAGTCACTCCCTTTTCTTTAGCACTGTAACTTCTCATACTATATAACAAACCATCTCTGTTGTTTGTTTTATTGTTTCCTATCTATTTGTTTTGTACTTTTATTTCCCGAAAAACAGTTCATAAGGATGTTAGATATTTTTAATAAAGATATTATCACACAGGAAGATATACAAAGCCTTCTGGATATGAAGGTTGAGGAATCTCTTTCACTTGAATATAAAAAGGCGAATGAAATATCTCCGGATCAGCCGAACAAGATAAACAGGATATCTGTAGTGATATCTGCATTTGCAAATACTGCAGGCGGGATACTGATATACGGCATACAATCGAAAAGGCGCAAAGCTTATGAATATTCCTTTATCAATGGTAATAAATTTACCGTGGATTGGTTCAAAAGTATTATCCATCCGAGGATACAAAGACCAATAGAAGGACTGAAGTTCCATCATGTTGTTTTTGATGATGATCTGACAAAAAGCGTTTTTGTAATAAGTATCCCTGAAAGTCCTGATGCACCTCACATGGCTTTTGACAAGAAATTCTATAAAAGATCGCATTTCAAAGAAATTGTGATGGAAGAGTATGAGGTCAGGCTGATGTATAAGAAAACCAATATCACGGAACTGGAATTTTTCGGCATCCTTAACACCAACGGTGTACCTATCTTATCCGGTGGAAGGCTTGTTACAATGAATTTCTATCCCAAGTTCATGATAAGAAATATCAGCAATATAGTGGAGCACAGCTACAAATTCGAGATATCAATACCTACGGCGGTATATGACGAGACATTCAAACCTTTGCAGCAGTATTTTGTAAAACACGAAGGTGTAAACAGCGTCTTTGCCATTCCTAACACAAGCCCTCTGTTCCAGGAGGAGATAACCACTGTCATTGATGCCAACCTTTATATCAACAGGCAGAATTATAAATATTTCGAGAACGGGGATATCATTGTTAAACTGTATTATTCAAACGGATTAAAAACACAAAGGTTCAACCTGAAACAGACATTTCACTATAAAAACAAAACCATCAATTACGAAGATTTTGCTTTGACAGAAGAAGCCCTGCCGGAGATGAAGAAAGAGACCAAATACCTCGACGAACCGGAGATAGATTTTTGATCAAGTTCATTTCACCTTTGCCGCAACTACACAGGTCTTTTTATACTTCTTTACAACACCCTCAAGATTAAAGACTTCTATATATATCAGATAAATACCTATACTGACTTTCCGGTTTTCGTCATCAAGACCGTTCCAGGTTATCACTCCTTCTGTCCCTAACAGTTCGTTATTACACAAATAGCGCACTCTCCTGCCCTTACCGTCAAAGATCATAATACCTGCAATATACCCCGGTTGGTCAAAATTGTAACAGATACTCAAAATATCTTCGAAACCGTCATTATCCGGAGAAAAAACCTCAGGCTCTATGCTGATCTCATCATCAGTCCTTTCAGGATCGGAATACTGTGAGTTTTTATACGCAGGTGTGGCAAACCCCACACTTTCTGCAGCAGAATGCCAGTTGCCCGGATCATTGGTGCCGCCTTCAAAACTTATCCTTTCCAAAGACACACCCTCAAAATCGTTCAAAAGGGCAAAATGCATATCTTCATTATAGGCAAAGTCATCAATCACATTTTCCCATGTATCTGTGATCACAACCCTGCCTTCTTTATCATTATATGACGGCATGCCTGACATATCAATAAATCCGTCAGGATTGGATGAATAATAAATATCCAATATTTTCTCCCCGTCTGTGGAAAGAACAATATATTCCCCCGGAAAAAATAAATAACCATCATTAGTAATATCCTTAACAGAACTCAGCGCCCAGTTCTCATCATCCCTGGTTGCCAGGTTAAGATCTTTAAGGTCAATGGTTTTTGAAGACCTGTTATATATCTCGACAAAGTCCGTACCATGACTGAACGGATTAAACAACACTTCATTTATTATAATATCCATATTACCGGCAGGTTCAGGGATCGCAAATACGCAGGTGTTACTATTCCCGGTTGCATTCCCTGCGCAGTCGGATATTTCACCCGGTACAGTGACAGTGTATATTATATGCTCCTGGAAACTCTGTGGAAATACCAGTATCACTGACTTATATTCAGGCTCAACAGGATCGGCGGAAACCGGGCAACCCATATCATGGTTAACAGAAAATAACGAAGCATCGCAGACAGATGTGCTGTCAAGCGGTTCATTAAAATATATCTGCACAGTGCTGTCTGAGAGCACTGATGCCCTTACCGACTCCGGGCATTCATGGTCGGGATTTTCTGAATATACAGAGTTCTGTTGCCCCGGGGTGCCACCCGCATGATCTTCTGAAGCAGTCCAGTTATCCTGTCCTCCGCACGGATTGTCCGGGTCCATCTGTTCCAGCGACCATCCTCCCTCCGCCTTGTACTCATCCCCGTACCATGAATCCGAATATGTTACGGAAAAAATAATCATGCCTTCCCTGTCTTTAATAGTAATATTCATATCTTCATTATACAGGGAAGGAAAACTATATAAACCCAGAACAGTACCGTATTCAGCATACAGATCCTCAATATCCTGTGAACATACAATAAGATATGAAAAGGCTGCTAATTCAAACGCCGGAAAGGTCTTAACAGTATTTCCGACTATGAGTGTCCAGTTGTCCAGATTAATACTGTATTGAGTATTATTATACAATTCAATATACTCATATTCGGGCAGTTCAACAGAAGGGACAGGGTCAGCCATGATCTCGTTTATCACAATATCATAAGGGTGTGCATTGTAAATAACAAATTCTTCCGATACCGGATCAATGATATTATCACACAGGTCGGAAATATTTTCTATTGTCAATGTATGATCAGTCTGTTCCTGAAAGCCTGTAAAAAACCAAAGCTGCACTTCATCCATGGTGTTCGTATCAAACACTATACTGTCCGGATTGCCTGCTCCGTTATTAACCGAATAATTTATTTTATCAATAGCAGATACTTCTGTTACAGGTTCGGAAAACCTGATGAATATTTTATTTTGTGACACAATATCAATATTCGTGATATATGGGTGGATCGTATCAATATTCTGGGCAAACACAGAATTCTGTTGCCCCGGAGTGCCGCCTGACTGGTCATTGGACGCTATCCAGTTTGTTAATGTGCCGCAATGATTATCAGGGTCAATCCTCTCCAGCGACCATCCTCCCTCCTCCTTTTCTTCATCCTGGTACCAGGTATCTGTGTAGCTAACTGATGATATTTCTGTTCCGCTGCTGTCCTTAACAGTTATCGTATTACCGCTGTTGGTCACTGCAGGAAATGAATATATGCCTGCGGTGTTCCCGAATATTTCCAGCTCAGCAGCAGCATCATAAGGACACAGTATAAGGTAACTGTCAGCCATAAGTTCTGTGCAAGGTATCAGCTTTGTATATGATCCTATTGTCAACGTCCAGTTATCAAGGATTATATCAAAGTCCGAATTATTGAACAGTTCAATATATTCATGCTCGGGCAGTCCGGCAGGAGGATAAGGGTCAGCCATGATCTCGTTTATCACGATATCTTCGGGTTGCGGAACAAAATATATAAACTCAATATCTGCCTGTGACATGATATTACCATACATATCCTGAACATTTTCTACAGACAAAATACATTCCTGCCCATTAGGGAACTGCTCCTGGAAAAACAGTTGTACAAATGAAGGATCAACAGTGTCCTGGCTGACATATAAAGGATTTCCCACATTGTTATTCACAGAATAATTTGTTACCATGCAGGCAGAATTATGATCAACCGGTTCAGAGAACTTCAGGTTGATCTGTGTCCCGGAAACAAGTATAAATTGTTCGATAACAGGAGGAATAGTATCGCAAAACGGACTTCCTGTAACAATAATATCATCATAAAAAAACCTGTCGTGCCTTGTTGAACTGTATTTGCAGGATACGCCAAAATAGCCGGTCTGAATATATGTGTTATCAAAAACACCTCCTTCATAATAATAATCTGTACCCCCAAGAGTATCGGAGTATAATTCCCAGTTACCCTGGTCATCTCTTAACACTTTTACCCTCACTCTTACCGTATCCATATCTATCCTGTCATTTGTGCCGTCAATTATTTCAGTTTCTTCTGTGCCGTCCTGTCTGTACAGGCTGATCTCATCATCAGTGTTTCCAGTTTTTACAAAATATCCGTTCAGGGATGTTTCCAGATCAGAAGTGTCTGACACCAGGTAAACCTTTGAATAATTTGCAGAAGAAGGATTAAAATCCATTTTAATAAAAAATTCCCAAACTGCATTATTAATTGCCTGGCTCTGTGTAGCCAGGTAAGAAGTATCTGCTACTTCGGGAGCATTAAGGTGTAATTGCAGAAGTGTATCTATCTCAAAATTAGCAGAATCGCCTGTCCAGGAAGGATCATCAGTAAAATTACCGTCGCTGAAATTGTCATTTACCTGTGCAAAAACGCAGGAAGGAAAAATAATAAAGAAAAAAATTAATATCCTCATCCGGGTATAAAACAAGTAATTAAATTATTTTTGCAGTGTTAAAAATAATAAAATACTTTATAAAATATTAATAGAAAATGAAAATTGCAGTTGTAGGCACTACAGGTCTGGTAGGCATTAAGATGCTGGAGATCCTTGAAGAAAGGAGTTTTCCTGTTACAGAACTGATCCCTGTTGCCACAAAAAGGTCAATAGGCAGGAATCTGAAATTCAAAGGTGCATATTATAAGGTTGTGGGTGTGGATACAGCAATAGACCTGAAGCCGGATATTGCGTTGTTCTCTGCCGGCAGCGGTCCCTCAAAAGAATGGGCACCCAGGTTTGCCGAAATCGGAACTACAGTGATAGACAATTCATCTGCATGGAGGATGGAGGAAAATATCAAGCTTATTGTTCCCGAGATTAATGCCGGCCTTCTTACAAAAAATGATAAGATCATAGCTAATCCTAACTGTTCCACTATACAGATGGTACTGCCTCTTGCTCCGCTGCATAAGGAATATCAAATAAAAAGAATTATAGTTTCCACATATCAGTCTGTTACAGGCACAGGTGCAAAAGCAGTTCGACAGCTCGAAAATGAGCGCGCCGGTGAGGAAGGCGAAAAAGCATACCCATGGACCATTGACATGAACTGCCTGCCCCATTGTGATATTTTCCTCGAGAATGGTTACACAAAGGAAGAGATGAAGATGGTAAATGAAACGCAGAAGATCCTTGAAGATTATTCTATAAGGGTAACTGCCACAACTGTGAGGGTGCCTGTAATGGGAGGACACTCCGAATCGGTAAATATTGAATTCGAAAAGGATTTTGATATAGAAAATGTTCGCAGGCTACTCTCTGAAACACCTGGTATTATTGTGGAAGATGATGTTGAAAACAATGTTTATCCTATGCCGGTTAATGCAGAGGGTAAAGACCATACGTTTGTTGGCCGGATAAGAAGGGACGAATCTCATGACAAAGCCCTGAATATGTGGATAGTAGCTGACAACCTGAGAAAGGGTGCAGCCACAAATGCAATACAAATAGCAGAGCACCTGGCTAACAACGACCTGATATAGCAAATAACCCCTGAAAAAAACTAAAATCCCCATCCCGCAAGGGCTGAAAAAGGGGACTGTCCCCTTTTCTATCCCGGTAAAAACGTAGTAATATGGCATTTGTCAGGGTATAGTTTTTTTAATTGGATATTTTTCCTATTTTTGACAGCTTTAATATAGCGTGTATGATCAATAATGGCAATGGATATAACTTTGATTCTTTTGATCTTATCTCATATATTTATGATAAAAGAAAACCTCTGATCGCTGTCACGGTAATTGCCATCATCGTATCAATAGT
>Ga0180433_10008091_pt1 | contig 13212 bp, 13 predicted proteins | sample SS_ome_8_FD_132980 | JGI IMG/M metagenome (GOLD analysis project Ga0180433, IMG submission 132980) | Hypersaline lake sediment archaeal communities from the Salton Sea, California, USA - SS_1_D_1 metaG | ecosystem: Environmental > Aquatic > Non-marine Saline and Alkaline > Hypersaline >... | reverse complement strand
TGGTGATGTTGCTCCCTACCAACGTCCCAAGGGAAATCCCGTGCTCTTTATTCCGCACCCCGGAGATCGCCGTGATGAACTCCGGCAGGGCCGAGGCCACCCCCAGGGTGACCACGCCGATCAGAGAACCGCCGATGCCGGTCCGCTGGACGATCATCTCCGTGATCTCGAGCACGACCGAGGCGCTGCCGACGGCAATGACCAGGGCAACCATGGTGACCAATGCATAACGAGCGGCTTGCCGCCTGTTCTCCGGCATGCCCTTCGGCGTCTCGCCTGCTTCGCCGAACCCGTTATCTTCCGGCTCATAGTGCTTGCGCTCGTCCCAGTAGAGATAGTACGTGTACGCGATGAAGGTTCCGAACAGAATCAGCCCATCCAGACGCGAGTAGGTGCGATCCCATCCCAGGACGATGCACATGACCGTGGTGCCGATCATCGGGATCATGCTCTTCCACAGGAAGTAGCGGCGGAAGTAGAGCGTGCCAGAAATAAGGACGACCAGCCCTAGGATAAGGGTCTGTTGCACGACGTCCGAGCCGATGTTCGACCCCAGGACGATCGCAGAACCGATCTTGTAATCCATAGTCTTGTTCAGGATACCCAGGGAAGCCATGACGTGGGCCGTGATCTCGGGGACGCTGGTCGCCAACGAGACCACCGTCACCCCCATGAAGGTGGTGGACAGTCGGAAATAGCCCGACAGCCCGATCAGTTTCTTGACGGCCAGCTCGGCGCTCAAGACTAACAGCGCCAGGGCAAGAAGCCCTGCTGTCGAGATGACCCATAGGTTCTGTGATGCCAAAATATCGTCTCCTTCCGATTGGAATGCTCACACTTTCGACTTATATCAAACACTTATTCTAGCATGGAACGCATTAAGAAAACGACAAGAAGAGTGCTGGCAGCATCAAGGAAGTGTCAAGATCGTCGTGCGACAAAAAATCGGCAGCCAACTCCTCCGACCAGCCGCGGAAGGCCAGGTAGCGCTTCAGCCGGCCGGCGGCGTAGCCCAGGCGGAACTCGCGTACCGTGTCAGCATCCAGTCCGCGACTGGAGGCGTAGGGCCAGTGCAAGAGGGTTGGATAGGAGGGCCGCGTGGTAGACCTCCACCGCCGTGGTGAGGAGCGCGTAATGAGCATCGGTCAACACGCGCTCCTCGACGCCTCGCTCCTTAAGTGGAGACGGCGGCGTGGCCCCGGGCGGCGAGAGCTGCCCGCCGCCCAACCGCCGTACCGCCTCCGGGAAGGGCACGCCCTCGACCTGCATCACGAAGCCGAACACGTCGCCCCCATCGTTGTAGGCCCCGAAGCAGCACCAGCGCCCGCTCTCGGGGAAGACGACCAACGAGGGATCGTGGTTGTCGTGACCGGCGTGGGATTTACACCGCAGGGGCGCTTTTTGCGCGACGGTAAGCCCTACGATCCCACCGCCACCCCCGATCTGCGCCTGGCGCTGCATATTGGCGCGCTGTGCAACGACGCGCGGCTGGTACGGCATCAGCACGAAGAGGACTACACCTGGGAAGTTCGTGGCGATCCCACCGAGGGCGCGTTGGTCGTCGCCGCAGGGAAGGCCGAGTATCACAAAGAAATGCTATATGCCCAATTGCCCCGCATTGATGAGCTGCCGTTTAGCTCCAAGACCAAGTTCATGGCAACCTTCCATCAAGGGGCGGAAGGCCAGGTGTGGGTCTTTGTCAAGGGCGCGCTGGAGACGGTGTTGGAACACTGCCCACAAATCCGCGAGAACGCCATCGCGCGAGCGTTGGAAGCGGCAGATCGCGAGCTTGTCCTGGCAGAAAACCATCGCAGGATCGGTAGGGATGATGGACCCACCTCGCCCGGAGGTTCCCGAAGGGGTGGAACGCTGCAAGCGCGCGGGCATCCGGGTCATCATGGCGACCGGCGAGGCCATCGCCCGGCAGGTGGGCATTCTTGAAGGGGATGAAGCGGATGGCAGACATCCGTGGGTATTGACCGGGCCCGAGTTGCGGCAGATGAGCGATGATGCGCTGAACACGGTCATCGAAGAGACGAATGTGCGCAAGGTCGTCAAGTTCCTGTTGGCGACCCTGATTGACTGACAAAACTCTGTAGTCGCGGTTTCCCAACCGCGCGATTTGGAAATCGCGGCTACAAAGCACTGTTCTTTGGCAAAAACCGATGCTTTTCCCCGGGTCCGCGCCTCAACCGAGTTTTGTCAGTCAACCAGGCTCGATCTCTCTAATCACCCTGGCCGGATTCCCTGCCACGACCGTATTCGCTGGAACACTCCGGGAGACGACTGCCCCTGCGCCCACCACGGCATTCCGGCCTATGCTCACACCTGGCAAGAGGATGGCACCGCCCCCTAACCACACATTGTCCTCGATCACTATCGGTTTGGCTACTTCCCAGCCCTGGATCCGGGCCTCCGCCTGAAGGGGATGGGCGGCGCAATAGATAAGGGTGGCTCAATGATCGAGTAGGGACACGCTACCGGGCGGTTTATCACTCTTCAAAGTCGCCATTCCGATGGCGCGCGCAACGGCTACCGATGAGGCGTAACGTGGGGCAAACGTGTTTGACTTCTGTCAGGCTGTGTCTATAATGAGCATGAGTATGCCAGCTTGCCAGCTTCAGGCAGCAGTTCGAAGAAACGCGCGAGCCGGTTGACGTTCGCCTATGTCAATGTGAGATATCGAATGTCCGAGCAATCCAGCGAAACAGAGCAAGACGCCGCAGACCCATTCAAACGTTGCACGTCCCAAAAGGAGTCCGGCAGAGTGGACTGATGGCCTTTCCTCCTGAGATGTGATAAGCTGCCGGGGGCCGCAGTTCGTTCTGTGGCCCCTTTTCCGTGCCCGGCCGACGGCGTTTCGGTCACGCTTATCACCTTAGGAGGAAGCTATGTTGTACCTGAGCCAGGTTCAAGGGCAAAAGGTCTGGGATGCCTGGAGCCGCCCCGTGGGGCGGTGCGCTGACATCCTGGTGGGAAACCTGGAGCAGCCGTTTCCCACCGTCGTGGCGCTGGCGCTGAAGGACCACGGTGCGCCAGCGCGCCATCAGAATGGCGTTGTCCAAGAAGGGATAGCGCGCCATCAGAATGGCGTTGTCCAAGAAGGGATAGCGCGCCATCAGAATGGCGTTGTCCGGGGAGGGGTGGCGCGCCATCAGAATGGCGTTGTCCGAGGAGGGGTGGCGCGCTTCATCCCCGCCGGGCAGATCAGCGAGCTGTTCCCGAGCATCGTGCTCACAGTCTCCAAGGAAGACGTCCAGTCCTACACGCCAGGTGGAGACGAGCTGCCCCTGGGCGAGCGGGTTATGGATCGCCAGATCGTGGACACCGAGGGGCGGCGCGTGGTGCGGGTCAACGATCTGCAGATCGCGCGGGTGGAGGATCGCTTCTGCCTGACCGGCGTGGACGTGGGAGGCCGGGGGCTGCTGCGGCGCCTGGGCGTGGAACGTCCCGCCGCCGCCCTCGTCCGACTCTTGCACCGCCGCCTGCCCGAGAACGTCATCCCCTGGGAAGACGTCGCCCCCTTGCAGCACGAGGATCCGCTGCGCCTGCGTATCTCGCGCGACAAGATCAGCCAACTGCCGCCGGCCGACATTGCCGCGATCCTGAATGACCTGGACCGCAGGACCGGCCAAGCCCTGTTGTCCAGGCTGGACGACGAGATGCTAGCCGACGCTCTGGAGGAGAGCCCCCCCGGGATCCAGGTGGCTGCGCTCTCCCAGTTGGCCCCCGAGCGGGCGGCCGACATCCTGGAGGAGATGGGACCGGACGAGGCGGCCGACCTGCTGGCCGACCTGCCGGACGAGACCAGCGCCCGGCTTCTGGATCTGATGGAGGACGAGGACGCCGAGGACGTGCAGTCGCTCCTGGGCTATCCAGAGGACTCGGCTGGCGGCATCATGACCACCGAGTTCGCCTGGGCGCCCGCCGGGCTGCACGCCGCCGAGGCGCTGGACTACCTGCGCAAGTCGTCCGACGCCCAGGACGACGAGGCCATGCCCTACGTGTACATCCTCGATGCAGAGCGACACCTGCGCGGCATGGTCAGTCTGCGCGACCTGGTCATGGCCCCGCCGGACCGGCCCCTGGAGGAAGAGGCCGACGATTCGCCGATAACCGTGGCGCCTCACACCTCCCAGGAGGACGTGGCCTACCTGGTGGCCAAGTACGACCTGCTGGCCGTCCCGGTGGTGGATGCCGAGACGAACGAGATGCTGGGCATCGTCACCGTAGACGACGCGATCGACACGATGCTGCCCACAGCGTGGAAGAAGCGTCTGCCGCGCCTGTACTGACCGGCGAAGGAGGCCCTCAATGACGCTCAGAACGATGCTCAAACACCGCATTGGAGCCGCGTTGCGGCGGTTGTGGTTCTTCCTGGCCATCTTTGGCCCGGGCCTAATCACCGCCAGCGCCGACAACGACGCGCCCGGCATCGCCACCTACTCAATGGCCGGCTCGACCTATGGCTACCGCTTCCTCTGGCTGCTGCTGGCAGTGACCCTGGGCGAGGCGATCGTGCAGGAGATGGCGGCCCGCATGGGGGCCGTGACCGGCAAGGGCACGGCCGACCTGATTCGCGAGCGCTTTGGCGTGCGCGTGACGGCCTTCGCCATGTTTTGCCTGCTCCTGGCCAACCTGGGCACGACGATGGCCCAGTTCGCCGGCATTGCTGCGGCCGCCGAGCTGTTCGGCCTCAGCCGCTACGTCGCCGTCCCGCTGGCGGCGCTGGTGGTGGGCTTCGTCGTGCTGCGCGGCAGCTACGTCCACGTCGAGAAGGTGCTGCTGGTGCTGTGTCTCTCGGCGCTGAGCTACGTGGTCTCGGCCTTCGCCCTGAACCCGCCTTGGGGGGAGATCTTGCGCCAGGCCGTCACCCCATCTTTTCAGAGCGATTCCCAATACATCCTGGCCGTCCTGGCCACCATCGGCACGACCATCACGCCCTGGGGGATCGTGTATATGCAGGCCTCCGTGGCCGACAAAGGGGTGGAATTGAAGGATTACCGCTACACCCGGTTGGACGTGACCGCCGGGGCCGTGTGGGGCAACGTGGTCTCCGCCTTTATCCTCATCTGCACCGCGGCCACGCTGTACGCGCACGGAATGGCGGTGGAGACGGCGGCGCAGGCGGCGCAGGCGCTGGAGCCTCTGGCCGGGGCAGGGGCACGCTATCTCTTCTCGACGGGGCTGCTGGGGGCCTCGCTGCTGGCGGCCTCGGTGCTGCCGCTCTCTACCACGTATGCCATTTGCGAGGCCTTTGGCTGGGAGCGTGGGCTGGACCAGCGGCCGCGCGAGGCGCCGGTCTTTTATGGCCTCTACGCCGCCATCATCGGCCTCGGCGTGCTGGTGGTGTTGATCCCGGGGATCCCGCTTTTCCCCATCATGTGGCTGTCGCAGTCGATGAACGCGATCCTGCTGCCGGTGCTGCTGGTGCTGGTGTTGAAGCTGGCGAACGACCGGCGCGTGATGGGGGAGTGGGCCAACCGCCACGTGCAGAACGTGCTGGTGATCGCCTTGACGGTGCTAATCGGGGCTATCACGGTGGCCCTGTTCGTCCTGCCTCTGGCGACGGCGAGATAGAATAGGGCGGAGATGGCCCTGGGGCTGATTTATCGCCTGCCGATGCCTCTGCAGCCCAAGAAGGTGATCGCCGTGGCCGCCATCGCGCAAGGATGGTCCTTTTGGCGGGTGATGGTACATGGTCGTTTCAGGCTTCATCCAGGTTCTGCTGTGTAGTGGTTCCTCGTTCCACTGCGACCTGAGCGAGTGTGTCACGCCGGGACGTGGCTGGTACAAATTCGTTGACCAACACGATGGCACCCTGCCGGCAACTGTCCTCACACTGCCCGCAATAGGCGCATCGGTCGTGGTAGTGAATCAGCCGGAACTGCTCGCGGCTTTCACGCACCAATTCCAACGCGAAGGCGGGGCAATCGCGCACGCACAGTCCGCAACCGACGCACAGTTCCGGTCGGATGACTACCTTGCCCCGAAAGTAGGCAGGTAAATCCAGCGGGGCGAAGGGGAAGCGCACCGTGACCCGCCCGCCGAACAGTGTGCGCACCAATTCCGGCAGCAGGTGAGCCAACGATTTGACAAGACGAGACACCTATCGAACTCCAATCCAGATCACAATCAAGGTCTGCACCAGGGCCAGCGGGGCCAGCACCCGCCAGCCCAGGCTGGCCAGTTGGTCAATGCGCAGGCGGGCATACAAAACACCCGCGACCGAGAATGCCAGCAGGATGAGTAAAGCCTTCACACCAAAGATCAGCGCGGTCGGGAGGGCCAAATCGGTGAAGCTACCACCCAGGAAGATATTGACCAGCAGGAAGATACCGACGACAGTCTTCATGTCCAGCGAGAGATGCCACAGTGCCAGCTTGCGTCCACTGAACTCGGTCAGCGGACCGGCGCCAATCTCCGACTTGGCCTTGGGGATATCGAAGGGTGAACGCTTCAGTTTGCCGATTAGCCCGACGAAGGCAAGCAGGAAGCCGACCGGTTGCACGAACATCATCCACACCGTCTGCGACTGGTGAACCGCGATCCGCGAGATGGACCAGGAGCCGCAGAGAATAGCCGGGCCGCCGAGCGCCATCAGGAAGGGCACCTCGTAGGCAAAGTACTGCAGCAGTGCGCGGCTGCCGCCGACGACGCTGAATACGCTCACAGAGAGCCAACCGGCCAGGAAGTAGGCCAGCGCCGGCAGGCTGAGCAAGAATAGTGCCACGATCAGGTCGCCCTCGAAAGCACTGGTCGCATGCCTGCCAATGGGGACAACCAGCGCGGTAGTCAGCACCGCGGCCAGTGACATCATTGGTAGCACCGCACAGGCTTGCTCGTGAGCGCCGGTGGGCAGCACGTCCTCCTTGGCCATCAACTTGACGAAATCGGCCAGCGGCTGGAACCAGGGCGGCCCGATGCGTCCCTGCAGGCGCGCCGCCACTTTCCGGTCGATCCATTGGAAGGCCAGCGCACAGACGAAGAGGAACCCAAAGCCCGGGAAGATCAGTAGTGTGAATAGAGCAGATAGCAAGTTCCTCATACTCCCCCTCACCGATCCGCACAGGCAATACACAGGTCTACGCCGGACAACACGGTAGGCACGTCGGCGGTGTTGACGCCCCGTAGTTGGTCAGGCAGGGTAATCAACGTGGTCAGCGTGGGCGTGCGCACCTTGACCCGCGCTGGCCGGTCGCTGCCGTCGCTGCGGATGTAGTAGACCAATTCACCACGCGGCGCCTCACAACGGCTGACTACCTCACCGGGAGGTACGCGCCGCGAAGCACGCACCGTCAATGGTCCCTCGGGCAGTTGCTGCAGCAATTGGCGGCATATGTGTAGGCTTTCGATGCTCTCCAGCGCGCGCACCATCGTGCGTGCCCACACGTCTCCCTCTTCAGCGGTGATGACCTGGAAGTCGAGCGAGGCGTAGGCGGCGTACGGTGCGTCGCGCCGCAGGTCTACATCCACGCCCGATGCGCGCGCCACAGGGCCGACCACGCAGTAGCGCCGCACCTGCTCTGCCGAAAGGTGACCTACGCCGCGCGTGCGGGCCTGGAGTGTGCGTTCGTGCTGGACCACTCCCAGGAAAGTCTCGACCTGCCGTTCCAGCTCATCAAGCCGCTGCAGAATCGAGTGAACGTGCTCCTGATCCAGGTCAATACGCACGCCGCCGATGACGTTGACGGCGTGTGCCACGCGCCCGCCGGATAGTTCCTCCATGATGTCCAGCACGATCTCGCGGTCGCGCCAGGCGTACATAAAGATGGTGGTGAAGCCAATGTGCTCGGCCAGCACGCCCAGCCAGAGCAGGTGGCTGTGGATGCGCTCCAGTTCACACAACAAAGTGCGCAGGTAGAGCGCCCGCGGGGGTATCTCCAGTCCTAGCAGGGCCTCGACCGCCTGGCAGTAGGCGGTGGTATGGATATGCGAACAGATGCCGCAGATGCGCTCCACTACGTGAACGTTCTGCAGGTAGCTGCGGTTCTGGAAGATGCGCTCGAGGCCACGGTGGACGTATCCGATGCGCAGGGCGCTTTCCATGATCTGTTCACCCTCGACGGTCAGCAGGAACGAGAGTGGTTCCTTGAGGGCCGGGTGCTGTGGACCGATGGGAATAGTCACTCGGGTCATTTGGTCAGTTTACCTCTCCGTTGATTGTTCGGGTCCGACCGGAACGGTCGGCATCATTATTCATTGATCAAGGGGGCCCCGCCGTCCCAGTCGTCAGGCAGCAGCAATGTGCGCGGGTCGGGATGTCCGTCGAACGTGACATGCAACATCTCACTCACTTCGCGCTCGTAGAAGGCGGCGCCAGGGATCAGATTGACCAGGGTGGCGATGTGCGGTTCCTCCCGTGGCAGCGATGTGCGCAGCGTCAGGCCGCGGCCGTCCCAGAAGTGGTAGAGCAACTCGATCTCGCTGCCGGTATCCTGTCCGGTGATGGTCGAAAGATGGCGCAGGCCGAAGCGTTCGACGAGGATCTGTGCGGCCAGGTAGATGGAAGCAGGCGGGAGTGCGACGAAAGTTTCATTTATCGGCATCGCCTGCGGTTCCAACGTCTCGGCAGGAAATGCGTCTTGCAACACATGCAATATCAGATCAATGTTCATTCGATCGTCTCCAGGAGCCGCACCAGGCCTTCAATGATCGCCTCCGGCCGGCAAGGACAGCCTGGCACGTATATGTCCACCGGTAAGACTTGGTCGATGCCGCCCAGCACGTTGTAGCCATCGCGAAATACGCCGCCGGAGCAACTGCAACTGCCCACGGCGACCACCCACTTGGGGGCGGGCATCTGTTCGTAGATGCGGCGCAACCTGTCTCGCGACTGGCGCGTCACCGGGCCGGTGCATAGCAAAACGTCGGCATGGCGCGGCGAGGCTTCCTTCAAAATGCCCAGTCGCTCCACGTCGTAGCGTGGTGTAAGCAGGTCCAGGATTTCGATGTCGCAGCCGTTGCAGCCACCGGTGTTGAAGTGCAGTGCCCAGGGTGACTTGCGCCGCGCCCAGCGCACGAGGGTATGGCAGGCATCCGTGAGATCTAGCATCTATGATTCTTCCTCTGACGTTGTGGTGACGGCTTCCATCCTTGCGGATAGGGCTGCTCTGCTCTGGCCGGTCTCCGACCGAGGCGGCTCCCGCTTCGTCAACACGAGCACGCTGATGCTAATGCCCACCAGGTAAGCCACCGCGAGGCGGTGTGAGGCTCCTTCCGGCGGCAGGGTCGTGACAACCAACGTCGCCAGGTGCAGTATGGAGAACATCAAGGCCAGATGGAAGAAATCGTGATAGGCCAGTTGCGCTCCCGGCGGCGGCAGGTCCTCGCCGGAGGCGTAGGGCTGATACTTGCCGGGGTGTTCTTCGCCTGGCGCGGCCAGCACGCCGCCCAACCTGTAGAGACCGTAGGCCAGCGCCAGAAAGATACACGCGGCGACCGGGGGGCTCAACAACGTATCTTTAATCATCTTTTCTCATCTCCTCAATGCCAGCAGATAGGCACCCGCGTTTGCCATCCACCCCAGCCAGGGTCCCGGGTAGAGGCCAATAGCAAGCACAAGCGCCCCCAGTGTGGTGATGGGCAGCGCCATCCAGGGTGAGATTTGAATCCGCCCTACCCCAGTCCCTGCCGTATGTGGGGGAGAAGGCGCGAACAACGTACCGATGAGCGGCAGGTAATAGCCCAAAGCGAGCAGGCTATTCAGCAGAAAGGCCGCCAGTCCCACGTAACCGAGAGCATCTGACGAACGCACGGCGCTGGTCAAGATGAACCACTTGCCGACGAATCCGGCCAACGGCGGCACGCCGGCCAGCCCCGCCAGCGCGACAGTGAAAGCCACGGCTATCGACGGCACGTGGGCAGCCGTTCCGCGCAACTGGTTGATTGTGGCCGCGCCGCAGTAGAAGTGGCACACCCCCTGACACAGGAAGGCCAGTCCTTTCGTCGTAGCCTGGGTCAGCATCAGGAATAGACCAGCCTGGATGGCCTCTGGGATGTGGTAGCGTAACCCGACCCCCATACTCAGCATGATATATCCCATCTGTGCAATCGTCGAGTAGGCCAGCAGGCGCTTGGTGTGGGTCTGCACCAGTGCCAGTCCGTTGCCCAAGGTCATGTTGAATAGCGAGAGTACAATCAACAATGTCCCCAGGCTACGCGCCGGAAAGCCCAATCCCAGGCAGACCTTGAGGAGGGTGTAGAAGGCACTCTGGACGATGACGCCGGAGAGCATGGCACTGATACTGCCGGGCGCTCGTCCGTGGGCATCGGGCAGCCAGGTGTGAAGTGGGACTATGGCGCTCTTGATACCCAGACCTACCAGGAAGCAGGCCGCCCCGGCACGGGTCCACGGACCCGGCGTGCCGGTCATCTGTGATAACACGAGTTGCCCCGTCTCGCGATAGACGAACGATACACCTATCAGGATGGTGACTGTGCCCACGCTGCCCATCACCAGATACTTGAAGCCAGCCTCAATGGCTGCTGTAACGCGCCGCCGGAAGGCGACCAGCACGTAAGCGGCGACGCTCATCAGCTCGCTGAATATATAGAGGTTGAACAGATCCTCGGCCAGGAGCATGCCCACCAGCCCGGACATCAGCATCAGCAACAGCGGGTAGTAGGTTTCGTAGCGGCGGTCGAGCGCGAGATAGCGGCCAGAGTAGACGGTCACGAGCAGCCCCAATCCCAGCGCCACGCCTACCACTACCAACGCGCCGGGATCGGCGCGCAACAGGGCCCCGCCTGGTCCGAAGTGGCCCCAGGTCGGGAGACGGTTTGCGGCCGCCGACTGCAAGAACGCCAGCGCGGTTAGCGCCGCCGTGAAGACACCCGCGGTGAACAAGGCCAGCAGGTCGTTGCGGCTGGTCACGAATCGCGCCACCAGATAGACGGCAAATGCGCCACCCGCCAGGCAGGCCAGTGGCAGTACAACCGACAAATCGCCCGTCACCAGTTACCCCCCAGGATCAGGTTCAAGGCCTGGTCCACCCAGTGGAAGACTGGGGCCGGGAAGATTCCCTCAATGAGAGCCAAGGCGGTCAGCAGGAGGGTCGGCGCGACCATCGCCCAGGGCAACGGGTCTATCGTCAGTCCCTCAGGCCGGATTCCGAAAAAGATGCGTCCCACAAGCCAGAGGGCATAGGCTACCGTCAGCAACGACCCGAACAGCGTCAGGAGCGAGAGGCCGATGTGGGCGGTGTGAAAGCCACCTGCAAAAATCATCCACTCGCTGTCAAAGATGCACAGGGGCGGCATACCGGCGATGGCCAGTGCCCCTACGCCGGTGCAGATCGCTACCAGCGGCATCGCACTCCCCAGGTCGCCTAGTTCCGTGATGCGCCGCCGCCCTGTGGCGCGCACCACCAGTCCCACGCACATGAAGAGCAGCGCCTTGACGATGGCGTGGAAGATGACGTGCAACATCGAGCCGGCGATTCCGTCGTAGGTGAGTGTACCTAGCCCGAACAGGATATAGCCCATCTGACTGACGCTGGAGTAAGCGATGATGCGCTTGATGTCTTGCTCTGCCAGGGCCATCAGCGCGCCATAGATCTCGGAGATGATGCCTGCCACCATCATGGGCACAGCAAAGGGGGTCATCTGGGCTAATGAGAAGATGCTCAGGGGGAAGCGGAGTATGCCGTAGGTGCCCATGCTGAGCATCGCCGCCGCGAGCATGATGGTGACTGGCATGGGGGCCACGGCGTGGGCATCGGGCAGCCAGAGGTGCAGCGGAAAGATGGCCATCTTGACGCAGAAGCCGATGATGAAAAGCACAGTCACGGTCGTAGCGAGGCCAGGGGCCAGCGTGACGCCCGCACGCAGGGCCGAGAAGCTGTCGTTCCCGGTAGCGTCGTATAGCAGGAGCAGCCCGACGAGCACCATCAGCGAGCCCAAGTGGGTGAAGATAAAGTACTTGAGCGCAACCGCACCCCGGTGCTCGCCCTCACCCCAGATGGCGATCAGGGCGCACGAGGCCACCAACATCAGCTCCCAGAAGATGTAGAACAGGAACATGGCGTCGGCCAGGGTAGTGCCGGACATGCCGATGGCAAAGAGCATCAGCAGAGCGTAGAAGATTGGCGTTCGGCCATCGGTGTGATGGTAGCCCCAGGTATAGACGATGGCCAGCAGTGCCACAGTTGCCTCCGTGACCAAGAAGGGGAACGTGAGCCAGTCCACGTGCAGCGACAGGCGGATGTTCGCATCTGGAATCCACTGGACATCCAGCACAGGCACGTCACCGCGCTGAAGCACCGGCAGCAGGGCAAAGGTCGCGGCCAACGAGAGCGCCGCTGCCAGGCCTGCGATCCAGCCTGCCACGCGCACGCCACCCTCGCGCAGCAGGAAGAGCAACAGTACCGCCGCCAATGGCGCGCCCAGGATGGTCACCAGCCACATTGTCTCGGCGTTCATATCTTCCTCCCCAATCTACAGACCTACCACCCATACACCGCTAGCGCCAATACGGCTAGCACCAGGGTGATGGGCACCCACAGCAGATTTCGTCGCAGCCGCCCGGTGTGCCAGCGCTGAAAAATGCGGCTCAGCGTGTTAATGATGCGCACGGCACGGCGCAGGATGCCTTCCAGGCCTTCCTGTTCCACAACGCGGTGGGCGGCGTGCGCCCCGTTCACCACGGCCCGCACGGAGCGGCCGGTGATGCCTTCTAAACCCGTGTGTTCCACGGCCCAGGCAGCGCGTGCCCCCTGCACCACCGTTCGCACGACCAGGGTGATGATCTGTTCCGCAATGCCGACTTCGACCACGGAGTGCAACACCTGTGCCGCTCGGGCTAATCCCTCTTCCAGATCGTATACTTCCTCGGCGGGCTCTACGACACCTAAAGGCTCCTGTTCCGATCGCCTTTGTAGCCGCCACGCCGCCAGACTCAGAACGAGCACCGCCAGCAGCGCTGGCGCAGTCGCCGCATATCGCAACAATGCCGGGAACGTGGGGAGAGTCGGCGGTGTCACGTGAGCGGCAGCAATCAGATAGCGAAGCAGAGGTCCAAATGCCAGTCCGCAGGCCAGAGCGCCGCCACCCAGCAGCCCCACTGCCATCCACTGTGTCAGCGGATGGCGGACATCCGCGTGCACCGCTGTTTCCTTCTCTGTGCTGGGCAGGGGGCGGATGGCAGACATCGCGGATGCAGACATCGCGGATGCAGACATCGCGGATGCAGACATCGCGGATGCAGACATC
>Ga0180433_10008090_pt1 | contig 13213 bp, 13 predicted proteins | sample SS_ome_8_FD_132980 | JGI IMG/M metagenome (GOLD analysis project Ga0180433, IMG submission 132980) | Hypersaline lake sediment archaeal communities from the Salton Sea, California, USA - SS_1_D_1 metaG | ecosystem: Environmental > Aquatic > Non-marine Saline and Alkaline > Hypersaline >... | reverse complement strand
GAGGTTGTTTTACCTGTTCCTTTTTGACCATCTCCGAAGTCCCATTCGAAGGAGACGATGGTCCCGTCTTCATCATAGCTTTTTTCCGCTGAAAAGGAAACAGGATTGTCAAGGGTTTGCTCATAAGGTCCACCAGCGTTTGCATGGGGTGCCTTGTTCTCTGTGGTGATATCTGGTGTTGTATCTTCAGGTCCTGTATTGGATAATCGTGAAAGAAGCGTTATTATCAGAAGACTTGATGCGAGGACTAGTAATGGATGGTCTCTAGCCCATTGTATGGAGTCAGAAAGAGTTGATCCATCGAATATCTTTTTTGATTTGCTCTCTTGTATCATTTGAATGATGTAAAAGATGATAATGATCTTCATCAATCTATTTTTTTCAAAGAGTCTTGTATTATCAGGTGTATTTATCCCATCTGATAACATGAGTATGGTATAAAGAATGGGAAATTCTTGTTGTAATCTGTTCTTGATCAATGGATGATTATTAAGGAATTCGACGATATTGATCGTAGTTGTATCCTCTTTAAGGATCTTCTCAATAAGGTCCATGATGAATCCAGCGTTGTCTTTATCGTCATTATCTGAAAGGCCGTTCAGGTAGAATCTAAGGATGCTGAGAAGTATATGTTGATTGGTATCTCTTTCTCTGAACCATTCGCCTCCTTCAAAGCTTATCCCATTGCCTAATAATGAGAATGCTCCCAGGATCAATAGGGGGTGAAGTCTCCATTTGAACACTGTATTTTCAACTTGGCTTTGATGGCCTGATGAATCATATGCGATGGCGGTGATGGTATGTTTAAGATGTCCAGATTTCCAATCCATGGTGTATGGTTCATCATAGTCAACATGTTCTAAAACATCATCAATATAGAATTCTACTCTTCTCAATGCTACATCATCATCTGCATTGACCGCTACTTCACAGGGCCCTATAGTAATTGTTGAAGATGGTAAGGAAAATAAGCGGATATCTCTGAAATAAAGATAGTTTTCAAGGGGATTTATCATCTCAATGGTTGGTGGACTGTCAGGCTGGATGGTCACTGTTGTGGAGTCGGTTCCGCAGTTTCCTTCGTTGTCCTTGACGGTCAGGATAAGTGTGTAGGTTCCAGGATATGAATAGGTGTGACTGGGGGTTGCACCATTCTCCACTGCACCGTCGCCACAATACCAGGTATATGAGTTGATAGAGCCATCTGTATCATAGCTATTGGTGCCGTCGAAGGAGACTGCTAGATGTGTGATCCCGGTATAAGGTCCTCCAGCATCTGCGGTAGGTGAATCTAGGAGAAATAACTCTGCCATTGTTCCTAGATCATCTGTTACTGTGGAGTCTTGTTCTTGGATTGTTGTTGCTATTGCCGTCATCCAGGAGGTTAGGATAAGAATAATGGTTATGGTAAGACTGATCATTCTTTTTTGCATGTTCCTCACGATACTACTGTTATTACACCAATATATTATATTTTATAGTTTAAATATATTTCTAAAAAAATAAAATTGCAAACAAAATGGGACTATAATCAGTAATAATCAACATACATGAAATAAATAAAAATGATGGAACGTTCCACCTTAAACATAAAGGATAATCGAACCATATACGAAATAAAACCAATATTCATTCATTAAATATCTTATCGATCATCCACCTCGAATCAAACGGTATCTGATCCTCATATTCCTGACCAACACCAATGAAAAGCAATGGTTTACCAATCGTATAAGCAACTGATAATGCACTTCCGCCCTTTGCATCAGTATCCACCTTTGTAAGGATAACACCATCAATACCAACGATCTCATTGAACCTTTTTGCCTGCTCCACCGCATCATTACCTGCAAGAGCATCACCGACAAACAAGATAAGATCAGGCTGAGCTACACGTTTGATCTTTGCCATCTCATCCATCAGATTAACATTTGTCTGCATTCTACCTGCCGTATCAAGGAGAACAACATCCTTATGTTTCGCCTTCGCATGTTCAATAGCATCATATGCAATAGCGGCAGGATCTGATCCTGGTCCATGTTTAATGATCTTCACACCGACCTTATCAGCATGGATCCCAAGCTGTTCAATGGCACCAGCTCTAAATGTATCTCCCGCGGCCATAACAGAGGAATATCCCATCTTCTTAAGCATTGTTGACATCTTGGCGATAGATAATGTCTTTCCGCTCCCATTCACACCAACAAACATGATGACAATTGGTTTCTCGGTCTGTTTAATGAATTCATTGAAATCAAGGGTATTAGATTCAAGAACATGAGAGATCGCATGTTTTAACACCTGTTCGATGACCTCATTGACCTTCCCTCGCTGGATCGACGCAAACTTCAATTCTTCCTTAATATCATTCTTTATCGATTCAATAACACTATACGCAACATCTGATTCAAGTAAACCAACCTCTAATTCCCAAAGAAGCTCTTCAAGTTTATCATCACTGATACCCTTAGCCTTTCCATCCTTTGTGATGGTCTGACTTATGGATTGCCGGGTCCGTAAGGTATGTTCAAGTTCAGCGGTAATACTCTTTTCTATCTGTTTATCGATCTCTTCATCTCGTTTCTTACGGGCCTCAATACGCTGCTTTCTCCTTTCCTCACGGGTGGGTGTTGTTTGTTTTACCTCAGGTTCAATCACAGGTTCCGGAGATGGAGCGATTGGTTCCTCAACAGGTATTTCAACAGGTTCTTGGGGGACTGGTTCGGCTTTTTCCTCTGGTTTACTAATAACCTCTTCGACCTTTGGTAGATCCTTTGTTTTACTAGTATCATGTTTAAGCTCTTCTTCAAGCTCGGCCTCTAGTTGATCCTCGAATTTCTTTATTTTCCTTTTCAGAAATTTAAACATAGTACAAACCTATTATCTTTATTATCGATTGATCAGCTTATTGCTGAACTCCTGCTAAAATCTGCTCAGCTTTCATTGATACCTCATTCATCTGTTGTTGGATCTGCTGAGACATGGTTGTTAAATTCTTCTGCGACTGCTCAAGAACCTCAATGCGCTTTTGAATGATATCTATTGCATCCTTTGGTGTTTTCTCAATGACGATTCCTGCTCCCACATCGGTCAAAATTTTCGATGTGTTTTTTGTTGTTGCAAAGGCAAAAGTACCACCACCAAGAGGTACAAGTAATTCTGTAGATTTTTTTACCTCCGAGAGTTTTTCAATGGTGATCTTTGCCTGGGTAAAATCCATGATGGTGGCTTGAAGATATTGGAATTGGGTCTCAATTGATTGTAACTGATTTTTATAATACTCAATAAGACTTGCATATCGTTGAATTTCTTCTTCCTTATTCATAACGTCACCAAATATTACACGTTGGAGCACCGTAACGAAGCAGCAGTATTAATGTATTTCTTCTCAGTAAAATATTTGATCTTAACAGCAACAATTTTTTTATGGAAAAATTTTAATATTTACTGACGTTTATTTTAGTGGTATGGCAAAAATGATCAATAAAGACCTTCTAATCCCTATTATTATATCTCTTCTCATTCTTCAACCAATAATGCCTTCGAATTCAATCACTGCAACTCATTTAATGACCGGTGCTACACAATCAAATGAGATAATTGAAATGATCCAACAGATAAACTCAACAAAATTATTTTCGTATGTAGAGACTCTTACATCATTTGGAGTTCGATATACTGGTACAGATAATTGTTCAAAGGCAGGCGACTGGATATATGAGACATTTGAACAAATGGGAGTTACTGTCCAGTTCCATCATTGGGAATATGCCGGATTAAAGAGCAGGAACGTTGTTGCAACGATACCTGGGATGGACAGTTCAAGTGATATCGAATATCTTATGACCGCTCATTATGACACAACCTATGGCTCCATCGGTGCCAATGATGATGGATCAGGTGTAGCAGCACTCCTAGCAATTGCTGAAGTGTTAAGTCAGTATACCTTTCCACATACCATACGTTTCATTGCCTTTACCGCTGAAGAAATAGGGACCTATGGAAGTTTTTGTTATGCCCGAGATGCCTATCGCAATCAGGATAATATCAGAGCTGTTATAAATCCAGATATAATCGGTGACGCATACACAGAAGAGGGTGGAAAATATCTTCGATTCTTCTACCCAACTCGCTCAAAATGGATAGCAGAATATGCGGAGAACATTAGTCAGATATATTCTGATACTATTGATCTAACTGTTGAAATATTACCGAACTATATTGGTGCTGATCATCAAGCATTTGTTGATTATGGATATGATGGTGTCTGGATTGCACAACATGATCCCTCACCCTATGCACATACCTTAGATGATAATTGTCAAAATATGAATGTATCCTATTTTACAAAGGCGACAAAACTTCTCCTTGCTGTTATTGCAGAACTTGCAAACGAACCTGTTGACCTACAGATACATATCAAAACCCCTTATGAGGGCTATGCATATCTTGGGAGTTCTCCTTTTATCGCAATGGACCTTGGAAAACAATGGTATTCCCAATGGCGAGGTATGACCATGATCATAGGTGCTACGATGGCAAGTGTTGAAGTGACCACTGATCAGCAGATAGAATCCGTCATTTTCTGTATCGATGGAAATTTTATCACTTGGGATTCCACCCCACCATATGAATGGCGAATAGAGGGCAAACACTTCCCGCTCATTGGACGACATACATTACAGACCTATGTATATACCACAACGGGCAATATAGCGGTTGATTCAATGGATGTCTTTATCCTTTCCATCAACTGTCAATATAATAACTGGTAACATTCAATAAAAAGCTGATTTTCATGAAGGAAAAAAATGGAAATATCAAAAACATTTGTTATCGATATATCACTGCGGTCTTCTTAATTATGATCTTTCTTCCAATGATGCAGAATCCAATTATCATTCAGAGTACCGTTGGTCAGATGATACAGACAGATGATGCTATCATCCTTGTGACAGGTTTTGGACCATGGCATACAAATGATATAAATCCTTCAGGGCTTGCAGCTATCGCAATGAACAATACTACAATCAATGAATATAAGATCATAGGATTCGAGCTACCTGTTGATTTTCAAGAATCTGTCGATCAGATGGTACAGGCTATCGATATCTACGAACCAGATCTCATAATTAGCTTAGGACTTGCAGCAAATGCAAAGAATATACGAGTGGAGATACTTGCTATTAACATCCGATTTGATTCACTTGCAGATAAACCATTTACCACATTGCGATATATCGATAAAGATGGTCCGTTGTTCCTTCGTTCAACCCTTACGATCGATGAATCAGTTCAGGCAATCAAACAATATACTTCCTCTATCAAAAGTTATTCAGCAGGATTATACATCTGTAATACATTGTTCTATCAAACAATAAGATATCTAAACGAGCATGACAAAGATATACCAATGGGCTTTATTCATGTACCACAGATAACACCAACAAACCCTGATGGAATAAACCTTGAAACGATAATACATGCGATAGAAGCGTGCATCTTGGCAAATATCACATGAATATTTCATGTTCTTTCATGTTTTTGAATATGGTCTTGAACTATTGTACAGAATGATTTAGATAGATCTTCAGCATCCCTTGACCATTTTGCCTCAGCATAGATACGGAACAATGGCTCTGTTCCGGATGGTCGCATTAAAACCCAACCATTTTTAAAATACAATTTCAGGCCATCTGTTGTATCAATACGAATCACATTGTCATCATTTAAGACATCATCATGAATTGATCTCATAACTTCCTGTTTAATGGAATCCTTACAGTGAATCTTTTTTTTAACAACAATATATTGTGGTATATCAGAGAGAAGACTTGAAAGCGATCTTTCTGTCACAGTTAATAGTTCAAGCATTTTTGCAAGGGTCATAGCCGAATCACGACAATACTGCAGCTCGGGAAAGATCAACCCACCATTCTCCTCACCGCCAAACACTGCATTCTTCTCCCTCATAACACGGGCGACAATTGGGGAACCAACCTGTGTATGAACAACTATCCCATTATTTTTCTCCACCACATCATCAAGACTTGTTGAACTTGTTACAGGAGTTACTACGATACAGTTCTTTTTGTTCTTTGTATGATAATTTGCAAAAAGAGATAATGTTTGATCACCCCAGACATAGGCGCCCTTTTCATCGATAAAGATGGCGCGATCCGCATCTCCATCTTGTGCGATACCTAGATCTGCTTGTTCTTCCTTTACGGTCCTTATCAGCTCTTTAACATTTTCAGGTACTGGTTCAGAGGGATGACCGGGAAAACGGCCATCTGGTTCACAATATAGCTCTGTTACTTTACATCCGAGCTTTTTAAGAAGCAATGGAGCGACAACACTACCTGCGCCATTCCCACAATCAAGGACAACATGAAAACCATGATCCTTTATTGCATCTATATCAACTGTTGATAGGATCCCATTGAGATACAGATCATTAGCCCCGTCCCATGTTTTATAGCTTCCCACTGCATCCCAGGAAACCAATTTATAGCACTTGGAAAAATAGATCCCCTCGATCTCCTCTTCGGTTTTCTTTGAGAATTCCGTACCATCAGCATCAATACCCTTGATCCCATTGAACTCTGGGGGATTATGTGATGCTGTGATCATTACACCAGAGTCGAATTGTTTCATTCGAACCGTATATTGTAATGAGGGCGTGGGCACAAGTCCTATGTCGGTCACATCACAACCTGTTGCTAGAAACCCTGCGGTGATACTATATTTGAGCATAGTGTTTGAAAGTCGAGCATCTGTTCCTATGACTACAGATGGGTTATCAGTTTTTCTTTGTAGATATGTTCCCCATGCTTTTCCGATCTGTAATGCAAAATCACTGGTCATATCCTTATTGACGATACCTCGGATGCCATTGGTACCAAATAACTCGGTCATCACAATCATGCTCTTAGGCCATATGAGCTGCCATTTTCATCTCATCCACATATCTTTCAGTCTTTTTCTCAAAGAGCGTTGTTATCTCATTGAGATCTTTTTCTGTATCTGCTTCAGCGGTCAATCGAATAATTGGACTGGTATTTGATGCTCTTACAAGCGCCCATCCTTTCTCAAGGCTCACTCGAACACCATCAAGGGTGTTGACATCATCATACTCATTTGTACATTCTTTAGCTAGATGAGTGATAACATCGAATTTTGTTTCATCTGAACAAGGGATCTCTAATTTTTTTCTTGGATAGATTGGAATATCCTTAAGCAGATCATGTAAGGATTGAGAGGTACTATCAAGGATCTCAGCGATCTTCAATGGTATTACAAAGGCATCATCAAATAAGAAATATTGCGGAAGGATGAGATGACCAGATGACTCAATACCTAATGGTGAACGTTCCTTTTTTGCATATAAGGTGAGAAATGTATGACCTACCTGGATTTGTTTAATAGTGTATCCAATATGAGTGAGTTGTTCCTCAACTGCCTTTGAACATTCAACGTTGACGATGACGGTTCCACCTTTTGATGGTATCCCATATTTACCAAGGATGATACCTGTTTGATCTGCAGAGAGCACATTTCCTTTGTTATCAACAATTACTGATCTATCTCCATCGCCATCAAATGCAACTCCAAAGTCACATGATTCCTTTTTCACTGTAGAAACCAGTGTCTTCAGATTTTCTTCCTTTGGATCAGAGGGTCTTTGTGAAAAAGATGGATCAGGTTCACAGTAAACAGGTACAAGGTCCAATCCAAGGTCTTTGATGATAGATGGAACAGATAAGGTCATACTTGCACCCCCACAGTCAACTGCGACCCTTATCGGTTTTTTGTATGAAAAGTTGGATCTGAAAAAATCAGCATAGGATCGTATGGGATCAATTGGAATAACTGGCTTGATATCTTGCCAGGCTCTTTCGGTCCATTGATGTTGTAGAACATAGTCTCGTATTTTCATAAGTTCTTCTTCAGGAAGTCCTACACCATCGCCAAAATAGAATTTCACCCCATTCCATTCAGGGGGAAGATGACTTGCTGTGACAAAACTGATGAGGTCTTGGTCGTTCTTCCAACCAGCAAAAAGGGTCTGACCAAAGGAGGTTGTTCCAGTAAAGGTGACCTGAGCGCCAGTTGCTGTTAGACCAGAGATGAATGCATGGACCAGGGAATGGCTTGATTGACGAAGATCATTTCCCACCGTGATCTTAGTCTTTCCCATATGTTTTAAAAGATATGTTCCAGCACCTAGACCTATGCGATAGAACACGGTCGGATCGATATCCTTGCCATATAGACCTCTAATATCATAAGCTCGAAAAATATGTTGATTAATCGTTTCAATCATGTATCCGCAATTCATTGGGCATTATAAAAAGATGTTTGAAAAGAGGGGAAAATGTGGCTGATACTGTATTATTCACCAATGACATTTCCTATCTGTTTCTTTGGATATCCCTCAGGGATAGGTTGTGTCCAGATCGGCTGATTTTCAGAGATACTTTCAGGTGGAATGGTCTCAAAGTCTCCAACAACAGAATACGTGAGTTTTGATCTAGGCCCCACGACACCTTGTTCACCGATAACACAATGATCAAGATGTACCTGTTCCTCAATAATAGCATTATCAAAGATAATACTTGACTCAACAGATGATCCCTTTCCGATGACAACATTATTACCAAGGGTTGAATTCTTTAGATCTCCATGGTTTTTACAATTCTCCCCTATCAAATTATTTTGTTTTCTTCTCTTTAGAAGGAATTCATGGACCTGTAAATAGCTACTGATCCGACCAATATCCATCCAATAGCCTTTGAAGTGATATCCATAGAAACGATTGGTATCTCGAATGATCTGTGGGAATATCTGCTTTTCCATAGAGATAAGTTCCCCTGTTTTAATATAATCAAAGACAAATGGTTCTAAAAGATAGGCACCAGCATTGATCAGATTTGAGGGAGCATCCTCTGGTCGAGGTTTTTCAACAAATCTAGTGATATTCCCATCATCTTTGATCTCTACAACCCCAAACTCAGATACATTTTCAACAGGCCATAATGAAATGGTTGATTTTGAATGATGTGTTTCATGGAATCGTATCATCTCATCAAGATCAAGTGAACAGATGATGTCACTGTTCATAACAAAGAATCTATCTGTTATATGCTGCTCCGCGAATTTTACCGCACCACCTGTACCAAGAGGTTTCGGTTCATCATTGACAATTACCTCTTTGCCACAATCATATGATTCAAAGAACTCCTCGATCTGTTTTTTTCGATAGTTCACTGCAAGGACCACCTTGTCAACTTCTTTTGGGAGCATATCAATTAAATATGATATCATTGGTTTGTTCATAATGGGCAAAAGGGATTTTGCTCTTGAATAGGTCAAAGGTCGTAGACGTGTTCCAAAACCTCCAGCTAAAATAATTGCCTCCATCCTTCTTTTCACTCCAATACTTTTGATAATTCCATAGAGAGGACATATCCTAATAAATCTTTCTGACTCAAATGTATCTGATACAATGGATTCATAAGAAGAAAAAATGGGCAAAATCTAAGTGAAATGAAAAGATTTATAAGAAAGATGATATCTATCTTAATTGTTGATTTGATATGAGAGATGAAGTCGAATTTAAGAAAGTGGAAGTTAGCACAATGTTTACTGATGATGCAAGTCTTCTCACAAAAGATGAAGATATCGCCCTTCATGTCATGCATCGTTTCAACATTGATTGCGACACAATGAAATCAATGCCGGCCATTGACACCCCATTAAGACCATTGCTTTGGCCTGAAAAAAACGAATAATATACCTTATATCTTTCATAGATATATCAATTTTTTCACGAAAGAAATATAAGAAAAAAATGTATGAGGCTTTTTGAGGTGTTTTATGTCTAACATCAGCAGATTATATTCGGATAGAGCCGGAAAAATGAGAAAATCGGTAATTCGAGAATTATTGAAAGTTGCCCAGGATCCTGAGATCATTTCATTTGCAGGTGGCCTACCGAATCCTGATTCTTTTCCATTAGATGATCTAAATAGTGTTATTTCTTCAGTAATGCGAAACGATGGGAAGAAAGCATTGCAATACGGGACGACCAAGGGTATGCCTGAACTTCGTGATAACATAGCTGAACGTGCCCATAAGGATGGTATTAACGATATCGATGGTGAAAATATTATCATCATGAGTGGATCACAACAGGCGTTGGATACCGTGGGTAAGATATTCTTAAACCCTGGTGATATGGCCCTTGTAGGGCTTCCCACTTATCTTGGAGGTATCAATGCTTTTAGAAGCTATGAGAGTAATCTAGAGGGAATACCGCTTGATAAGGATGGTATGAGAATAGATATACTTGAGGAAAAACTTGATGAGATGAAAAAGAACGATATCACTCCCAAGTTCATCTATGTTGTACCAACCTTTCAGAACCCTGCTGGCGTTGTCATGCCTGAAAAAAGAAGAAAACAGCTTATTGATATTGCAAATCAACATGACATTGTTATCATCGAGGATGATCCGTATGGGAAGCTTCGATATGATGTTGATCATATTAAACCAATAAAGGCATTTGATGATGAAGGCCGGGTAATTTATCTATCAACATTCTCTAAGATACTAGCCCCGGGTTTCAGGCTTGCATGGACTATAGCTTCTGAGGAATTAACTAGGAAAATGGTTATTTGTAAACAGGCATTGGATCTCTGTACCAACACCTTTACTCAGTTCATTGCTAATGAGTTCATTCGTCAGGGTTCCTTAGACCTTCATATCATGAAGATATGTGAGATGTACAAACCTAAACGTGATGTCATGATGAGTTCGATTCAACAATACTTCCCGGAGGGATATGAATGTTATAAGCCACATGGTGGAATGTTTGCTTGGGTGACATTGCCTCAGGGTATTGATACGGAAACGATGTTTCTTGATGCTATCAAAAATAAGGTGGCCTATGTTCATGGGAAGGCGTTTCACGTTGATGGTGGTGGTGAACGATCGCTCAGGTTGAACTTTTCATATTCATCCAATGAAAAGATCGAGGAAGGTATCAAACGATTAGGAGATGTCATTGAAGAAAAACTTTCTGCAATAAAAGTATAAAGGAAGAAAAATTCCTCCCATTTTTTAATTTTTTAGATGAAATCTTTTAGTTTTTTCATGTTGGGATTAACGATCCCACTTTTCTTCACTGAGAAGATATCCTGAAGGATTTGAACCTCTGCGATCCAGAGATTATATTCTTTTGTTAAAAGATGACTGAATCGTTTCACACTTTTCATATCTGGAGCGGTCACTATGAACACCCAATCATATATTCCATGAAGATAGCTACTTGATTCAACTTCAACTCCTATCTTATCTCCGATATCATGCATGGTGAGATCAATGATCTTCTGAATTGCATCATCAATTGGTTCGGTACTTCTTTTTATAAGGACAAAATAGCGTTCTTGTTGGAGTTTTTCGTCATCGACAACGGTGAAATACCCCCATATCTTTCCTGTTTCTTCAAGTCTTTTAATGATTCTCCAGACCTTTTGACGGGAAAATTTATGTTTTTTTGCAATGTCCTCGATGCTCCCTCGAGCATTCTTTTTCAGTTCTTTCAGGATTTTTTCTTCATCCTTTTTTATTTGTTTAGCACTTTTACGAGCCATGTTAGTCACCGTTTGCCAGACTGATATCTTTTTCTTATTTAAAAATTATATGCTTTATTGTATGTTTTTATTTCAAAAAAATCGTAAATGTGCTGGTTGAAAGTTTTATTAAGAAATATTATCGTAGCATTTTTTGCATATTGCACCATATCTTGGATGATCATAGAGATCACACTTAGCAATAAGCCCCCGACAGATCTGACAACGTCTTTTTTCCATAGATGACCGCATGCAATAAACATCTATATTATTTTATCTATAAAACTTCAAATGTGCAATAGATATATATGGATGGTCCTATCAATGGCATGAGCCGGTAATAGCAATGGGTATGATTGGTTCGTCCGAGACCAACAACAAGTATCTTGTTCTCTGTTTCAAGATTGCCAATATATGCATGGAGAAGCACCCCGTTGCTAACTCCTGCGATAAAACCTGTTACCTCAGATCCATTTCTTTGAGCTATAGCTCCAATGAACCTTCCCTGAAAATCTTTTTGACAGTAGCCGCTGACATAATGGGTGTATGATGTTGGTTTTCCATTGGGATCGGTCGGGCCGATAACTCCTTTGAACATATAAGTTGCCCATTCAGGTGGATCCATCATAGGCTCAAGGACAATTTCTTCAGGGATATCATGAATAGCTATAGTACTACCTGAAACATACATAATAGGTATAAGGTTCACACATGCACATACGAAAAATATTGTTAGTATCCTTTTCATAATCTCTTCCACCAATCTAGCAGCATTTGATGTGGGGGGGATCATGTCGAATTTTTTTATGATCGAATTATATTACTCGGTGAGTTTGAGGATTGCTTCCGCGATATCTCCGTTTGTTTCCTTTAACGCTTTTTCAGCTTCCTCCACACTTTTACCTGTTTGCTCTACGATCAGATCAATGTCTGCCTGTGGGATCTCCTCTTTTCTCTCAACAACCCTTGGATTTCCAGCTATTTGATATGTCTGTTGGCCTTGAGCATTCATCAGGGTCACCTCTGCATTGTCAAAAATATATTCTTTAGTATCGGTTTGAATGATGACCTTCTCAACATTTTTGATTTCTTTTACATTGATACCAAGCTTACGCATCATCTGATTCATTTGCTTTGGATTCATTCCTCTTGGAAGCATTTATAACCGTCCTCCACTACGTACACAATTAATATTCGAAGCATATATACACTTAAAATTGTTATAGGTTTTGGTGTGGTTTGGTATGATTCCTGGATCAGAGGTCCATGTTTTAGATAAAAATGCTGAATATCTTGGAGTTCCAACTGGGACACTTATGGAAAATGCGGGAAAACAGGTTGCTAGTTTTGTAACATCAAGGTATGCTGGGAAAAAGATATTGGTGTTTTGTGGGACTGGTAATAATGGGGGTGATGGTTTTGTTGCCGCTCGCTATCTTGCAAAGACCCATTTGGTCAATGTTTTTTTAGTTGGTCAAGAAAAAGATATCCGTACAACGATTTCAAAAAAAAATTTTCAAAAGTTAAAAAATGAAAAGATAACGGTTTTTACGATTGATGATGAAAAGAAAATACCT
>Ga0180433_10008089_pt1 | contig 13214 bp, 10 predicted proteins | sample SS_ome_8_FD_132980 | JGI IMG/M metagenome (GOLD analysis project Ga0180433, IMG submission 132980) | Hypersaline lake sediment archaeal communities from the Salton Sea, California, USA - SS_1_D_1 metaG | ecosystem: Environmental > Aquatic > Non-marine Saline and Alkaline > Hypersaline >... | reverse complement strand
TAGAAATACTGCTAGGAAATTAAATAATAGGCCTAGAAAGTGCCTCAACTTTCAAACCCCACTAGAGGTCCTTGAAAAGTTAATAAAAAAGAAAGGCGTTGCACTTCGAATTTGAACTCAGGTATCTTTATTATCAATGTTATGGTGATATTTGTTTTTTTCCAATATGTGTGCATGATTGAGTAATGTGTAAAGTTGTCCAGAAGTTGCCTCTTCGCACCAAGATGAAAATAATTGCCAAAACTTTGTTCGGAATTCAATGAAAATATCAGAGCCATCTGTGCCACTTAGGTCTAATATTAAAAAAGCACGTAGGAATTGACTTTTCATTAGAATGTGGAAAAGAATTTCATAGAACCCTTGTTTGTTATCGTCATGATACTCAAGTAAACTATGAGTCTCTTTTAAAAGATATTTAACGTACTCTGTTTTTTCTTCTAGGGTTTTTCCTTGTTTTTCTTCTTTAGTTAATGTTGATTTCTTTGGCATAAAGAACGACACTAATGGGGCTATGGGGAGGAAAATCGCGCTAGTAGTTAGAGTTGCAATGTCTTTAAGAGTTTCATGATAAACTGCTTCTAAACAATCAATTAGCTCTAATACTTGACGTAATTGATGAGCGCCATTTGTTGGTAATCCTGCTGGGCATATGGAGGTTTCGCACTCTAGCCACCAGCGTATGACAGTTGAGTTTACACCAGGGAGAAGGCTAAGCAGAGGGGCTGTATAGCCACTTTTATTTCGTAGAGTAGGTGCAAGTTCTGAATAGTAACTATAAAGAGTTAAAAAGCTTTCAGACACAAGTGGGGTGGTTATAGAGCCATCTTCATCAGAAACACTAGGCTCAGGTTCGCTCAGAACGGTTGCATACATGAACGCATTCCAACCAAGATTAGTTTGTTGATATATGTTAGCACGAGCTTCAAGCAGTATTTTTACTATTTCGGGGTAAAGAATTGTAGTTGGGTTATTAAGTGCTGAAAATCCTTCTTTAGTTGTTTTGTTTACATCAGCGTGGTTGTTTAGCAGTAATGAAACAATATCTTCATGTCCCTTGCTGCAAGCTAACATAAGTGGTGTGAAGCCACGTTCATCCGGTTTATCAATATCAGCACCAGCTTTTATTAAATTTAGAATTTTCTTATAGTTACCAACTTCTGTATCTTCAAGTTTGATAAGATGATGTAGCTCATCACCTGTCATAGCGGGGGAGCTTAACTGATCATTAGGAGCGTCTTTTCCTTCAGGACTTAAAATTGTTACATTAGAACCCCTACGAGCTTTTTTACGTTTCTTTACGCCTGGATTTCTTTGTCTGATGTTAGGGGCTGCGTAAGTACCTCTCAACCAATCTTCAGAGTGTTCTTTTTCCTTCACACTTGGATTTTCTACGTCAGGTATCAAGCGAGACCAGCCTAATTCATCAAGTGCAGACTTATTAAACGAAATACAATATGCTTCTTTAATAGAGGTAGAGATAGAGTTACCTTCTGCCTATTTAGTAATGTAACTTCCTAAATCTCGACATATCTCTCCAAACGGTCTATCGTCGATTACTGAATATTTCATTGCGCAAGCGGCAACTATACATAAAGCTTCATCAACATTTATACCCAACTTAGCCGAAGTCTCTATATAAGCTAATGCACCTAATTTATCACGTAGGTCCAGTGCTTCACTCCTGGCTACTTTTAGTTCTCCGTCAGCCTTCGCTCCTATTATTATCAGTGGAACTTCCACGTAGTAAGGAACTGAGCTTTTTATGGTTTTTATAAGTTCTTCGCCTCTAACGATTCCATCTTCTCTTTCAAGATCTAGTACTAATATATTTGCTTTTGCACTTTTTAGTGCAAAAAGGTTTCCTGGCGAGTGTCTAATTATAATGTTATTGTAGAGAATAGCGTTTATCAGATATTTCTTGTTAGATGTACGGCAATAAAAAGGATATAATTCAAATGCAGAGCCGGAGATACCTCCAGAATATTTACCGTAATTTAAACGATGAAACAGGTCTGATTTTCCTGCGTTAATCTCTCCAAAAACACCGATAGAAATAATTGTTCTATTCTCGCGGCGTGACTTCTTTGAACCGCCGGTCAACCAATTACTAAGATTTTTCAACATCTCTAATTCCTTATAGTAATCACAAGCAGCCTAAGTCTTATCTGGTCAGTTACAAATTCACCGAAACTTTATTTTCACTCTCTGCTATACTTTCCTCTAGTGGTTCCGTATGTGTAATATCTCGCAAATCAAAGAAGAAACTAAACCAGTTTTGGTTCGGTTGAGTGTAGCTTGTTTCAGTCGATGACTCTTCCACTTTCTCACCTTTACTAGACACATTTAAATTAAGTAGTTGATTTTTATTAAAAGCTATACAGTAGTCTGCATTTTCATAGCTAGCTTCGTGTAAGTCTTTAATGCCGTTTCTTTTAGCGAGGTCCTGATAGATGGATTCAAACGTTCTATCATCTAAGTGAGCATGCTTGATAGCACTTGCAATGGTCATATAAATAGATTTGTCGATATTTATACCGTATTTGGCGGAAGTTTCTATGTACATGAGTGCACCTAATTCATCTCGTAATTCTATCGCCTCTTTAGATGACACCTTTCTTTTTGCGTCACCTTTTGCGCCAATCAGTATAAGCGGTACACTTGAAAAGATAGATGCGTAGTCTGATATACGTTCTTTAGCTTTAAGAAGACCATTTTTACTATTTAAGTCAAGTACTAGTATGTTTGCTTGCGCGTCTTCAAGAAATGTAAGACTGTGGAAGTATCCAAATTCATTGAGCTGAACAGTATTAAGTAGATAGTGCTTGCCATTCGTGTAATATGAGTTAAAACTCATTTCCACATGTTTACCCTCAAGAAATTGATTGTATTTGCCTGTGATAAATCTCTCCCATAAACATGACTTCCCAACGCCCACACTTGATACAATACCTATTCTCAACTGTTTTTTTTTATCAATACTTGTTACTTCTTGACTATCGTTAATAAGCCATGACGTTAGCATTTTTAACATATTAAACTCCTTAGCAAAATAACTACCCGCAGCATAAACACTGCGGGTAGTTCAGCGACTAACTACCAGAAGCTAGACCAGCATTACCTGCATCACAATCGGCTTCGACTTCTTCATCAGCTGTTTCTGATGCATCATGTCCTGGTCGACCGCCTGTGAATAGGCTAAATATGCTACGTCCTGCACTACTAGCGTCACGCTCAATAGCGTTTTCACTTGTCTCTTCAGCTTCAACAGTTGTTTCAGCTTCTTCTTCTACTGTTACGGAGCTTACTTTTTCTCCTTTCAGTATACGTACTTCTTCTTGTAACTCACGAATTGCATCACTCATTACTTGAAGATGTTCTCTCATCGCTTGAACTGCAGCAGCTTGGACAGCGTAGTTCGTCAGTCCGCTGTGTACAGTTTTCAAGTGTGGAGTAATGAATGTAGCGAGTGCTTCGACTTGTTCAGCAGGCAACTCTTTTGCTTGCCAGTCGTTTAACAAGTTAGCGAAGACTTCGCTTGACAAGTTCTCGTAGACTACATCGTGTGTAAGAGCTTTGGATTTAAGGAAATTTTCCAGTTTTTGTGAAAACATTTCACGAAGAGTTGTCACAATTTCCTCTGGCATATCGCCACCATCAGCTTTAAATTGACTGATCATGTGCTTGATACTGTTGTCAATCAACTTTGTTTGGTAGTCAACTGATACAGGGTGTTCTTGCACGTAATCTAGCACATGTGTTGCGATAGCAGCCCAGTGCTCACCTTCAGTCGTAGTCAGAAGATTTCTGATTGCGCGGCTGAAGTAAGGACGAGGACTCATCACAGGTCTTCCACCAGTTTCACGATCGTAGAAGTCTTTAATACTAAAGCTTACTTGCTCAAAACGTGGTTCTTCAATTGTCTTGTTCCCAATCATCATCATGAAATGATTAACTAAACCATTTGTGAGGTTTTGTATATCTATGTCATCAGAACCACCTTGGTGAACCAATTCAACAAGAATTTTGTCACGATTTGTCGTGAAGTATTCCATCAAAGAATCACCTTCAACTTCTTCGCGAACCACTGAATTGTAATGATCTTGAAGTCTAATCGTAAAAGTTTCATCAATGACTTCACTTACATCAACGGTTAAGTCACCTTCTAACCAGCGATCGAAAGCAGCTTTGATGTAGTGCTCGGCGCCATCTTTAGCGTATGTCTCCAATGACTCATCTAAGCGGCTTTCTGCCCATGCTTTAGAAAGTAAGTTAATGGACTCACCACGAAGTGCTGTAGCAAGTGATTCGTTCATAATACGATCGGATTCAAATGCTTCAATAATTGTTTCAATACCTAAGAACAGTCTCTTAACGTGAACTTGGTCACGAAGCTTGAAATCTGCGCTTGGCATCGATTGTACTTGAGCAACTGCATAATGCAAATCTTCAAGGCTCAATATAACACCTCTTTGACGCAATGATTCACAATCAAATCCTAACTCCACAAGAGCGTCTTTTATGTGAACAAGTACGCTGCCTCTAACGTCGATAGAAGTATCGTGTAGTAAACGAACAATACTGTCCATATCGTGGTTTTTAATGGCTTTATCTAACGGCTTCATTGTGTTTCTCCTCTGTTGTAATGAAAGCGATTACATAATCGGCCTAAACCACATTTGATAATATAGGAAGATTTTCCTATATTTTGGTGAGGGTTAAGGGAAGGTCTTTACAGCGCAAATTGATAGATGAATTATGACAATTTGTCACAATTGAGTTTCTACAGTTAAGATTTGACAGGCTCAAATAAGTTGTTATAGACTCAGGGTTCTCTGAATCAATGGCTGTTAACGCTACTTTAAATAACAGTTAATTTGTTAATTCAACAATATTGATTCGGATATAAGTATCTGAGAGCCACATGACACGAATCCCTTGTGTCGGCGATGTGGCTTGATGAACTACACGGAGGTTTTAACTATGTTCAAAGCATTTTTCTACTCCCAAGATCAACTAATTACAACACGTTCACACGCTAACTACGCAATCTTGATAGCAAAAGTTATGACGGTGCTTGAAGATTACGTGGCTGGTACGAACGTGTCAGTCTTTGATAGTCAATGCAAACAGGTAATGCAAATTACCAAGAGAACTGATTCAAACTAAAGTGATAATAACAGCCTCGAGGTTGAGTACTAGAGTGAGGCAAGTGCTGTTTTGGGATAAAACAGCACTTAATCCTCTGACTTAGTATAAACTAGAAGCAGCTGGGTTTAATGGTAATGAGTTTCCCGCTTAGTGGACTTAAGTCTGTGTCTTCTATGGTGTAGATTCTGCCGTACTCTGAAGGAACTTCTGTTCGATTAATACGTTCCCACGCCTCGCCTTTACGTTTCACAAATGACTGCTTAGGAAAGAGTGTTAAATTATGACAGGCTGCATACAGTTTCTTCGCGTTTATTTCTGAGATTGTGCCATCTTCCATGATCGCAACTTTCTTTTTATGTGTTGCAGGATCGATAGCTACCGCAAAAATACAAGCCCAATGTGGGTAACATCCAGTACCATTGGAGTTTGGTCTTCCGGTCCCTTCCACAGTGTCATATGGAATAATTAATGGGAACTGTCCTGATATACTTTTTTTTACTCGGCCCCAAAAGTCCGTAAATGAATTTACAGTGGATACTTCGATATCACAGCCAATCTCTGATGCTAGACCATAAAGGGGTTTGGTGCTAAGTAACTCACCAATGCCCTTGTCACCATCGATATACTTACTGCGTAGGCTTCTGAGTGATGTGCTAGCATTTGGATTTTCTTTTTTTATCGGTGGTAATGCAGGAAGGTTATTAAAAGCGCTAGGTGTATATTGTAAGTTTAAAAAACTTCTTGATCTCGCGAGAGCGTAAAAACCACATGTTTGTCCAACTTGTTTTTTAGAATCAAACAGTGGAAAGAGTATAGCCCCATGAATTTTGAAGAATGCTAGAGCTGCAAGTGGGTAATTTTTTCTTTCTATTGAAGGTTTGTATAGGATATTCCAAGGTGTTTTACCGTGTGAATTTTTTATCGAGTGATCAGAACCTTCTCTGAGCAAAAGGTAAAATAGACGATCATTGCTATATAGTGCCGCTCTGTGTAACGCTGTGTTTCCCTGTTCATCTTGTTCATTTAGAAGATGAGCATCGTAGTCTCTAGCTAAGAGTGCTTTGCAGGCTGAAAACTTTCCCCGTTTAAGAGCCAACTGGAGAGGCGTCTTACCATCTTTATTTTTATCTGTATATGAGACGTTGTTTTCTAGTAAATAGTTAAGAATCACCTCATCGCTACTATCAAGTTCGAGAAATATAGTTTCTACACAGATATGCAGTAAATTATTACCGTTGGGTAATTTAAAATGTTCGACGTCTAAGCGCTTTATAATATTAAATAAATTCTTCGAGTAACCTGTAGTGCACACTGTATCGATTAGGTTAACAAAAGATTCTTCTAATCTTGGATCTTTAAATATTTCATCAGGGAGTAGGTCTAATGCACTGAGTTTCCAAAGGACGAGTGGTAATTTTTTAACTGTGTCTAAGTTATCTTTTGAGACCATATCTAAAATACCCTGGTGAAAGAATTTCAAATATGTCTTATTTGATAATGTGTTATCTATAAATGCTTTTATAACACGTCTATCTTGAGGCACTACTCTGAACAGGCTGAAAAAACTCTCATTGAAACCTTCGGGTGTGTCGGCGACTAGCGTAAAGCTTTTGGACTCATCATCAGGAACAGTGATATGTATTTTCATAGTGTTTGTAATATAAGTCAGTTATTGAGGCAACTTTACTGCAATATTTAAATACCGTCAATTCTGTGAGTAATCAGGTCTATACATAGTGTTTGCTAGATACTGAATGATTGATGAAATTCGCTTCGATACGGGAGTTCGTGTTCGGGCAATTGCTCCCTAAGTTTTTCACAGCACTCTTTGATAGTAACCATCAACATAGCATGAGTATTACCCATGTCATCATTTGGTGGTGATAGTTTTTCAAGAGCTTTCTCAATAATCTCAAGCGGTGCCTCAGACTTTATAGCAATCCATAAGTGTATGAGCAGGCCTCCTTCAAAAGTCTTGCTTTCATATGTCTGTAGTATGTTATCCATATTAGCTTGTAACTGTTGAATATTATTTTCTATCGTTAGTTGTGTTATGTTTTTATGATAGTGTTTTAGCAAGTCGACAATGGCTTGACGGTATGGTCTTAATATAGCGACTTTAAATTCTTTATTCGTGATGACCGCATGGAGAGCGTTATATGGCCTTGATTTTTGTAAGGCTTTGATGGCAGCTAAAATAAATGCGCCCTCGGTTGAACTCGTTTCAAAGTGAGAGATTATAGTATTTAACTTCATTTTAAATTTATTATATGCACGTTCGGTTTGTATAGTTTCTTCAGCATCGTTGAGACTTCTTTTGAGCAATGAGATAGGATCTTCAGATTCATTATAGGCCATGGTATGTTGTGATTTGAGCTTTTCTAATAATGTTCGCACTCCGCTGATAGTGTCTTCATCGCTTAACACTGCCTTTAAGCCTAATAGTAAAGTGGTGTCAAAGCTCCTTGGTTTGTATGTCTCTATTATTTTAGTTATCTCTTTTCGCAATTTGTCTTTATTTTCTGAACCGTTGAGTGTGTCTCTACGTGCATGATAGTTATTCAGAGCCTTAATAAGTTGTGCTCGGAAAACCTTAAGAGATTTCAATTTAAATGTTTTATCAGTCATTAAGTTATGAATTTCTCTATAGGGGGATTTTTTAGCTAACGCATCTGTTAGAGCGATAACTAAGTTGAACTCTGTGCTTTTCCCTTCAAATTGTTCTAAGATTTGGGTAATCCTAATTCTAAGACGTGCGTTGGGATTAAGTTCAAGCATAGGATAGATGTTTTTAATACTTTTAGGTATGGTATGTAATTTTGCACGAAATCTATTTTGATTTTTTAAAATATAACGCACGCAGATACTAGTAAGTGACTCTGGTGTGCTAGGAAGCATATCTTTCGAGCAATCATATACATTCGTGTAGCCAACGCCAGGAATTTTTATTTTTTCAAGAAACTTAATGATTAGCTCGTAGCTTTCTTCTGAATCAACAGGTAAGGCTAGAAACTGTTCGAGCTCGGGAATTGAACTATTGCCCCACGCATATAAGAAGTTTTCTGGAGTTATTTCTGGGTGTTTGTGTAACATGGATATGAACACAACCCCAGCAGCTTCTTTTGTGTGGGTCATCATGAAGGTTTTATCGATTTTTTTTTGAATACCTTCTTCTAAATCTTTCCCACCATTAAAGACATGGAGAAACATCTGAATACATGACACGAAGTGTTGTGCCGCTGTACCGGTTTCAAAAACTGGGTTGATAGGTAAGCCAAATATATCTTTTACGGTGGCATCATATTTCATTGCAACATCTCTCTTTTGATTTTAAATCAAAGTCATGGGCTTACCCATTTTTTATTAAGTTTAAATTATGCACTATTGTTCATGAATTGGCAAGCTAAACATGTGGCACTACATCAAATATCGCTTAAATTCGGGTTCATGAATCATACCTGTCTGCCGATATCGCTACTAGGAGAATATCTTTTTCACATGTAAGTCATGAGTAAGATTACAAGGACCATTGGGCTTGCGGGTGTCGCTGAAGATGAAAACCCAACTGCTAGGGCGTGTGGGAAATTTCTAAGCCTTATTTTAATGGCTGCGATACTGTTGCTGGCCTTCAAAGCATATCTCGATTGGCGAGGGTATGACACGTACGTTAGTAACTATGTTGCTAATAGTCTCGTTTGGGCCTTCTTTATTATCGAGTCCTACATATTAGTCTATCTTGTCGATAATAAACGACGCTTTTTAAAAGAAAATTGGCTGAATATCGTTATCATCGCAATCGGTCTTCCATTGATGTTCATCGATCATGGTCCATTGTCTCATTTATTACGTATTCTGCGTTTCACCGTATTGTCCGCACTTCTTATACCATGGACTGTGATGTGTATACGTTTTTTATCGGATAATAGACTCGATACGACAATCGTTGCCGCTATTACAGTCTTAGTTTTATCTGGCATTATCATTACCGAAATAGAACCATCGATTACTTCTGTTGGTGATGGTATATGGTGGGCTTGGGTCACTATCAGCACGGTAGGCTATGGTGATATTGTTCCGACCTCTGCTGCTGGACGTACTTTTTCAGCACTGCTCATTTTACTTGGGATAGGTATATTTGCGGTAATGACTGCAAATTTTGCTGCGTTATTTGTCAGTAAAAATGTTGAGAAAGTTAAAGAACAACAAGAAGAAGAAAACCGTCAATTACGCAAAATCATCGAAAATATAAGCGAAATGCGTCAAGAGGAAGAAGATACTTTTGCTAAACTGAATGCAATTGAAAAACGTCTTAATCATATTGAAGACTTAACAAGTCGTATCAACGTTGGTAACATTCGCGGAGCAAACGTTAAGCGTTGTGGGAGTTACCGAGGTCGAGATCGCCGCAAGTCACCTAGAGAAGGTGGCTCATCACGAATGAACTCCCGTAGTTGACTCTTCACTTGTGAATTATTTACAACCCCTGTCATCTATTAAGAATAATCACTGCTCACCAGCTAATTATTCACCTTAACGATAGCCATGTTAGAATGCTTAATGTTGAGACTCATCGCTTGTTACGCCTAGGAACATGCTATGAAAAATCATCATATTAACAATATGTTGGCAAACACATGAATACTATAATCTCACACAACGAAGTTTTAGATTTCTGGTTTAATGAATTAACACCAAAGCAATGGTGGGTTAGAGATAGCAAAGTCGATGCTGAGATGATAAAGCGTTTTAGTTCAGCGCACCTTGCTGCTGCTGAAGGTCAATTGCAACAGTGGCGTGAGACGCCTGAGGGTAGGCTCGCTGAGGTTATCGTATTAGACCAATTCTCACGTAATATTTATCGCAATTCTGCTGAGGCTTACGCTTTCGATGAAATGGCTCTAGCCTTAGCGCAGGAGGCTGTTCGTGTAAATGCCGATAAAAAACTACCCGTCACGCAGCGTGCGTTTTTGTACTTACCCTATATGCATAGTGAGTCGCTTGATATTCATGAAGAAGCAGTCGTCTTGTTCAGCCAGCCAGGGCTTGAGTACAATCTGGAATTCGAATATAAACACAAAGTGATTATCGAACGATTCAGTCGCTACCCACACCGCAACGAAGTGCTTGGACGAACCTCGACACCTGAAGAAATCGAGTTCTTAAAAGAGCCAGACTCGTCGTTCTGAACGGTTGGTCTCGGCATTGAAAACGCTTACTCGCGTGCTATATTAATAAAAAAGATATATAATTCATGACATTATTGGTCATTGTTAGCCCCTTACAACGAGTGTGTGACAAGAAAATGACTAATTTATACGCTATTCTGGGGTTATTGTGAAGGAGAATGATGTTTAGCTGTGTTATGACATTTTAAGCAAAGTCATGTATAATAGCTGTTCGAATTAATACTATCATCTCAGCGTAGACATTCCAGTTATCTGCCCTGTTATGTACACAAGATAGATAACAGGAGCGTCCGGATGACCACGACATTATCTTTTGAGGCACTCAGCCTTGCTGAGCCTCTATTACAAGCCCTCTCTGACCTTGGCTACGATAAGCCTACGCTTATTCAGCAAGAGAGTATTCCTATCTTGATGGCGGGCAATGATTTACTCGCCCAAGCCGATACTGGTACGGGTAAAACAGCAGCGTTTGCTTTGCCTATCTTATCGCACATCAATACCAAGGTTGATGCAACGCAAGCGTTAATCATTGCACCAACGCGTGAGTTAGCAGGTCAGGTTGCAGATGCCTTCAAAACGTTTGCGAAGTATATGCCTGATTTGCGCGTGGCGCCTATCTATGGTGGTGCAGCATTCCATAAGCAATTACAAGCACTGAAACGTGGTGCCCACGTTATCGTTGGCACACCAGGCCGAATTATTGATCATTTAGACCGTGGTTCTTTATCACTTAAGTCGTTAAAAACAGTTGTGTTAGATGAAGCTGACGAGATGTTGAAGATGGGGTTTGTCGAAGATATTGAGTATATCTTAGAGGAAATTCCTAATGAGCACCAAACCGCGCTTTTTTCTGCAACGATGCCACACTCAATTACCAAAATAACCAATCGTTACTTAAACCACGCAAAACGTATCGCGCTAAAGTCTAAGAAGGAAACTGAGAATAACATCGAGCAGTACTACGTTCGAGTTAACTTCCCACAAAAAGTAGAAGCGTTAACGCGTATTATCGAGGTGGAAAATCCTAGCGGTATGATTATTTTTGCCCGCACTAAGATCGATACAACTGACATTGCGCAGCAACTACAAGGTCGTGGCTATAAAGCACTCGCGTTGAATGGTGATATGAAACAGTTTGAGCGCGAAAAAGTAGTTAGTGCTATTAAAAAGGGCTCTGTTAGCATTATTGTTGCGACTGATGTCGCAGCGCGAGGCATTGATATTGAGCACTTAAGTCATGTTGTAAACTTTGATATTCCACATGATCCTGAAACCTATATCCATCGTATCGGTAGAACAGGTCGAGCCGGGCGAAAAGGAAAAGCGCTACTTTTTGTTACGCCTAAAGAAGACAGAAAGCTTAGAATTATCGAAAAAAGTATCAAGAAAACAATTCAACGAATCGATGCGCCATCGCCCAAAACGATTCAAGAAGAACGTAATAGAAAACTCACAGAGAGAATTATAAATCTCACGCCCATACAAGATAGATTAAAACCATACCATGCTATTGTTAACAATATAATGGAGCACAGTAGTCTATCGATAGAAAAAATCGCTGCGAGTCTTGCTTACTTAATTCAAGAAGATAACCCTATGAATGTTGATGACATTCGCGTTTCAGAGCCGAAGTTTAATGCGAAAAGTAAAAAGGGTAAGCCTTCTCGCTTTAAGAAGAAGTTCCAACCTAAACGCAAGGGTAATTCTTCAAAGCCAGCAAAAGCTAAGCGATCAAAACGACAAGCTCGCGGTTGAATTAAAGGTTTCTACGATGGCTTCATCTTGTTTTACGACTGGTGCGGTGAAAATTTTGAGACTCGCTAGTTGCTCTATGTCCTGTATTGTCTCAATAAAAGCATCATCAGCGTCAGTTAATGTCATGCCGGTAGATTCCTTTAATTCAATCAAAAATTGACGAAGCAGTTCATTGTTGAACGGCACGTCATGGTATTCTTGTTTTGAGAGAATATTTTTCATGTTGGTGGCAATATTATTAGTGTTTTTATCTTGAATTAGCGATGATGTTTGCTCGTTGTCGATGTAATCAAGTAGAGCATATCTGGCTAGTGAATAGCGCGAGATGTGACATTTTCCTTCATATCGCTTCGTAAGTTTCAAATAGCTTACAATATCATAATGGTTATTAATACTAGCAAGGTACATAGGATCATATCCACCCGAAGTCTTGATAGTAGTGTCTGCCCCACAGATTACCATGTGTTCGACAATATCTAGATACCCGTTACGTGTGGCGATTGATACTGGCGTTTCGTTGATGTCATTTAGGCTATTAATAGTAACACCTTTAGCAACAAAATATTTAACACTTCTTAAATATCCACTTGCACAAGCACTGTGTAGTGCTGTATTACCGTATCTTGTTATACGACATTCTAGATCAAATCCTGCACTAACGCAGTATTTTATAACGTTTAATTGCCCGTGAGTAATTGCGTAGTATAAGGCGTCAAAAATAACTTGAGTGCGTTGTTTGTTGTCACCCAAATTTTCAACAAATAGCTTGATTACAGCAAGTTGGTTTTTTTGGGATGCTAATAAAAGTAATGTTGATGAAGTTATGTCTTTTTGCTCAAGCATGTCAGATAAAGAAATAGGTGCTTTTTTTAATTCATCGACTTGTCCTAGTGCTGCGGCATAAAATGCTAGTGTAGAGCCATCAGTACCTGGTTTAGTCCAACTATTATTAAATGCATCGCAGGCAATGTTGAATAGTGTTTTTAACGTTGATTTATTTCTAGTCGCGGATTCAAGCACGAAGTGCAACAAGATGATATGAGGGTGGTCAAGTGAGGTAAACTAGCCACTCTGACTGGAATCGGAGTTGCCAATGAATTACTCACACTTGACCGAAGAAGAAAG